>JGI12635J15846_10000262_pt1 | contig 42006 bp, 30 predicted proteins | sample BlaSpr_A8_OM2_M2_FD_15846 | JGI IMG/M metagenome (IMG submission 15846)
CCTGGGCTGGTGAGATGTTCCTCCATTTCCAATGTCGGAGAACTCATGCCGCCGCTCTCGGTTTTGGCGGTAACTTTGGCCAGTCCGAAATCCAGAATTTTCGCCTGACCGCGCGGCGTCACAAAGATGTTGGCCGGCTTGATATCTCGATGAACAATTCCTTTCGCATGTGCCGCGTCGAGCGCGTCGGCGATCTGGATGCTTAGGTCGATCACCGTATCGATCTCCAGCGGCTTCGCCGCAATCTTGTGCTTCAGCGTCGTGCCTTCCAGATACTCCATGGCAATGAACGCCTGCCCGCTCTGCTCGTCAATCTCGTAAATCGTGCAGATATTCGGATGATTGAGCGCCGATGCGGACTTGGCTTCGCGCTGGAAACGCGCCAGTGCCTGCGGATCTTTCGCCACATCGTCGGGNAGAAACTTAAGGGCAACGAAACGGCCAAGTTTCAAATCCTCAGCCTTGTAAACCACACCCATCCCCCCGCCNCCNAGCTTCTCGATGATGCGGTAATGCGAGATGGTTTGGTCAATCATATTTAGNCGGTNATAAAAGGATTGCTACTTTTGCGGTCGCTTCATCTTACGGAGACGCGAGAGGGCAGTCAACGAATGGCTGTTCTGGGCAAACGCGCCCTCAGCGGCTGAAGCCGCCATTGGAAGGAGGGCGATTTATCACAGCGCTGAACCGCTGCGCCACCTAACGTCAATATCGGGATCGAGCTTTCCGCTGCCTTCTCAGGGGTGCCGTAGCCACCCCTATTCGCTGGTAAAGTAATCCACGGTCACCGGATTCTCAAATAGAGAGTAGTCGCGCGTCACTACAGTAATCCCGCTATCGGTGACGAAGTAGCGTGAGCGATCAGCTTCAGTGTCATAGCCAATCGTCGTGCCTTCCGGGAGGTGCACATTGCGGTCGATGATGCAGCGCCGAATGCGGCAGTGGCGGCCGACGGAGACATGGGAGAAGAGAATGCAGGAATCGACTTCAGAATAAGAATTCACGCGCACGTCGGGCGAAATCACGGAACCCTTTACCGTTCCGCCGGAAACGATGCAGCCGTTCGAAACGATCGAGTCGAGCGCTGTGCCCATGCGATCTTTTTCCGCGAAGACAAATTTTGCCGGCGGNTATTGCCGCTGATGCGTGCGGATGGGCCACGCCTGGTCGTAGAGATTGAAGATCGGCGAGACGGAAACGATATCCATGTTGGCTTCGTAGTAGGCCTCGAGCGTGCCCACGTCGCGCCAGTAAAGCGCTTCCTTTTTATTCTCGTCGATAAAGTCGTAAGCGAAGACGCGGTAGTCATCGACCATTTTCGGCAGGATGTCTTTACCGAAGTCGTGGGAAGATGAGTGATCCTCCGCGTCTTTCAGCAGAACCGGGATGAGAACGTCGGCATTAAAAAGATAGACGCCCATCGATCCAGCGACTTTCTCAGGATTCCTCGGCGAGCGCAGCTTGGTTTCGTTAGGCTTCTCTTCAAAGCCGTTGATGCGGCCGTCTTTGTCGACATCGACTACGCCAAAGCGGGAGGTCTCGGCGAGATCGATCTGGATGGTGGCGAGAGTAATATCGGCGGAGCAATCCTGGTGCTGCTTCAACATCTTTCCGTAATTCATTTTGTAGATGTGATCGCCGGAAAGAATGAGCACGTACTTAGGCTGTTCGGAGCCGATGGAATAGATATTCTGATAGACCGCGTCGGCCGTGCCCTGGTACCACTGGTCGCTGACGCGCTTCATGGGCGGAAGCACTTCCACGAATTCTCCCACTTCGCGGCCCAGCACGTTCCAACCTTCGCGGATGTGGCGGTTCAGCGACAGGGCTTTGTACTGGGTGAGAATGTACACGCGCCGCAGGTCGGAGTTGAGGCAGTTGGAAAGAGTAATGTCGATGATGCGATACATGCCGCCGAAAGTGACGGCAGGTTTGGCGCGGTCGCGTGTGAGCGGGTAAAGGCGCTCTCCTGCGCCGCCGGCAAGAAGTACCCCGAGAGTGTCTTTCATCGCACTATCTCTGGCTTCTCTTGCGAATCTCCGAAAGAAAAGCTCAGACTGTCTTCAATCCAAGAACCAGGAAGCAATGAGATGGTAGCACAGCGCGGAAAGTTGCCGGGAGCGCCAGCAGAAGTTCTTATGATGGTTCGGCGTGAGGTTACGTTATGGAAATTCCATGAGATCCCGAGGATCAGAGGGAGGCACAAAAGCTAAAGTTTAAGTCCGGCTAGCGGATTAGTGCACGTTAGCTTCTCGCAGGGGAAGCAGAACTTAGACTTCGATGGTGCCATGANAATACAATCGTGCGTCGCCCGCGATCTTCACTCGATCGCCACNGATACTGCACTGCACGCGTCCACCGCGGGCACTGAGCTGTTGCGCACGCAATGTCTCTTTACCCAGCCGTGGCGCCCAATAGGGAGCCAGTGTGCAGTGGATCGAGCCGGTTGCCGGATCCTCATTGATNCCGATCGACGGCGCAAAAAACCGGCAGACGTAATCCACATCACCCTCGCCGGGAGCGGTCACGATGGCTCCGCTGATCCCGATGTCCAGTTNGGCNAGCGCGGCAAAATCGGGCGAGAGCGTTCGCACCTGCTCCGCCTGATCGACCACCACCAGGTAATNGCGCGATTTGGTTACCAGCGCTGCTTTCAAACCCAGGGCTGGCAGGAGGCCGACTGGCGTCTCACACGGTTGGGCGGGCATGGCGGGAAAGTCCATTTCAAAGCTGTCTCCGTTGCCGCCTTGATTCTGGGCGACGGTCAATACGCCGCTACGTGTGTGGAAGCGAATCGGCCACACGTTGTGCTTTCGCAGCGCGAGCACGTAGGCGGATGCCAGGGTGGCATGTCCGCAGAGGTCGTCCTCTAATTTGGGTGTGAACCAGCGCAAGTCGAAATCGCCATCCGCGCGAGGGACAACAAACGCGGTATTGCTGTGCCTGTTCTCGACCGCAATTTTCTGAAGGACGCTACCAGCGAGAAACGTGGAAAGAATGCAGACCCCCGCCGGGTTCCCCGCAAAGATCTCACTCGTGAATACATCAACGTGGTAATAGGGAATTGCCATCTTATGTTCCTGTAAGCCGCGGCAGCTTAATCTCGATTTTTAGGCTTCGACCACAAAGGGCACGAAGGAGCACAAGGAAATCCACCAAAGATTCGCCGGATTGATCTGGCTGGAATTGATCTTTAATGATTGTGGCTATCACGATCAATCGCCAGCAGTTTGTTGGCGGTAGATTTGGATCTGTTGTTTGACTGCGTTCAGGGCACCGAAGCCCCAGAGATTGGATGGTTCGATATCGTCGTCGGTGTTGGCGTTCCAGCCTTCGTCGGGCGGGACGAATTCGTTGAACTGATGGATGATCAGAAAAGTGGGGTCGAGCTGGCCAGCGTAGCCCATGAAGGAGTCGAAGGTGGCGTAGGTGCGATCTTTTTCGTAGCGCAGGGCGTCGTCGGGGCAATAAGGAGGAGCGTTTGAATCGGGGCATCCCCAGCCATTTTGACCGGCTGTGGCGATGGAGGCGGTGAAGTTCTCCACGCGCGAACCAGATTGATTATAGGAAGGATAGTAAGGGCAGAACGGGGCGACGGTACAGGTGGAGTTGAGCCGGTCGACCCAGCTCCAGAAGCCGTATACGGGCTTGATCTCAACGGGTGCGTCAGGGGTCCCCTGTTTCAGCCACAAGCCGGGTTGGCTGTCGAGGTATCCGGCCATCTCTTTGAAAGAATATTTAGCGGCAATATCGGGATGACTTTCCAGAAACCGCCTGATCTTCAACCAAAGGGGATCATCGGCCAGAATTGGGTCCTGCGCCGCGCCGATAAAAATCAGCATGAGCGGCTTGCCTTCGTAGATCACTTGCCGATCGGGGAACTGGCACATCAGCGATCCAAAGAACTCGATTTCTTTTTGCAGCGAGTTCTCGCCGTCGATATCCGGGTAGAGCACCGTGGGATCGGCGCCGCCGAGCAGAGGAATGAGCTTGAGTGGCGTGCCCAATTGAGTCCAGGCGGGATACAGATTGCCGGTGTTATTGCGAATGATCTGGTTGGAAGTACGGAAGGCGGCAGTGCAGTAATGTAGGTATTTTTTGATAAACCACTGGCTGTTGAAGATGCAACTCACATTGTTGGTGAGATCGCTGATGGCGGCGTCGACACCCATCTGTTCCATCCAGGCGACGTGCTGCCGAATGACCTGAGGATCGGCGCTGTCATAGCCGCCGCCCACGCTTTGCATATCCGGGGATTGGAGCACTGGCTTGGCGGCAGTGCCTTGAAAAGTAACGGCCCGCGGTCCGAACCAGGCCTCATATTCCAGGGCAACGATATGGCTCTGAGCGTCGACGATCAGGGGTCCGGTGGGAGGAGAAGCAAATGCGGCCGCCGTCGCCAGAAAGGTTACGAAAACGACGGTCACGAAAAAGAAGTTCGTCAAAACCCGCTCGGCTATTTTTTTGGACGGCGGTTTTAATTGCAAGGCATGAGCCCGGTTCGTCATGGCCGTTAAAAACCCTTGCCGAAGGCGTAAGTTTCAAGCTTCTTTGAAGGGCAGCTATTTTTCTTCTTCGATCTTGATGCGGAGTGATTTGAGGAATTTTACGTCCTGATCGTTTACCTTGAATTCGGGGTTGGTGGAAAGCGTCGTGACCAGGGACGCCTTGTCGGGCGATTTTTCACCCTGCTTGCTGACGCCGATCGTGGCTTCCAGGACCAGGAATATGTCATAACCACCCTCTTTAATACGGGAGACGACTTCGGCGATCTGTTCGGAATCCGATAGCGATTCGTTGATGGCTTCGCCGAGTTCTTTCATAAGGTCTTTCAGTTGTTGATCCAAGTGATCCCCCGATCCTTCCCAGCCTACCGCGAATAGTACAGCGCCTTGCTCAACCGCCGATTGATTAGATGCTCGGGATGATCGAACGGTTTTGAGCATCCGCACGTTTGCGCCATTGTATCGCCACGGGCTGCTAAAATCGAGCCTGTGAGTAAGGTTTCTACGGCACGAAAGTTGGGCGTGGTGGCGCGGGTGGCCACGGACCAGGCCAAGCGCAGCCGGACGTTGCGAGCCGCAACGCAGGCGGCTTCGACCACGGGTCGCGCCTTTGGCCGCGTAGCTCATCAGCTATGGCTCGAGGTTACAGGGGTGGTTTTCCTGCTGATGGCATTGAGCTTTGCAGGAGGGGCGGTGCGGGAGTTCAGCAAATATCATACGGGGCAGGCGGGGTTTAGGAATGTGCTATTGGCGGGGGGAGTTGCGTTGCTGTTTGGGTGGTTTGGAGTGAGTTCGTTTTTGAGGGTGAAGAAGAAATAGTAAATAGCAAGGATGGTACCGAACAAGCAAAAGCGTGTTCCTCACCGGCGCTGAAGCTAGTTCGGCATGATAGATATTTTTTCGGCGATTGTTGAACCATCATCTATGGCGGATCGAGTCAGAGCTGCGGAGGGGGGCGGCGGCGTGGAGGTGGAGACGTCTTCGCACATTCCTGTGAATCCGCTTTATACGGCGGCGGATTTGAAGGGGACGGATTACGAGGGTGAGATTGGGTATCCCGGGGAGTATCCGTTTACGCGGGGCGTGCAGGCGACGATGTACCGTGGGCGCTTGTGGACCATGCGTCAGTATGCCGGCATGGGGGACGCCGAGGAGTCAAACAAGCGCTACAAATATTTGCTGGCAAATGGCACGACCGGGCTTTCGGTGGCGTTCGATTTGCCCACCCAGATTGGCATGGACTCCGATCATGCGCTGGCAGCGGGCGAAGTGGGCAAGGTTGGCGTGGCGATTGATTCCATCGAAGATATGGAACGATTGTTTGCTGGAATCGATCTGACGAAGATTTCAACATCGATGACCATCAATGCTACGGGGTCGATCTTGCTCGCGTTGTATGTGGCCGTGGCACGGCGGCGTAGCGAGGACATTCGCAAGCTTTCCGGCACGGTGCAGAACGATGTGCTCAAGGAATATATTTCGCGCGGTACATATATTTATCCGCCGCAGCAAGCGCTGCGAGTGATCACGGATATGTTTGCCTGGGCACAGGAGAATGTACCGGAGTGGAACACGATTTCGATCTCGGGCTACCACATGCGGGAAGCGGGATCGACGGCGGTGCAGGAAGTAGCGTTCACGCTGGGCAACGGTATGGCCTACGTGGATGCTGCGATCAGGGCGGGACTGGACGTGGACAAGTTCGCGCCGCGGCTATCGTTCTTTTTTAATGCGCATAACAATTTTTTAGAGGAAGTCGCTAAGTTCCGCGCAGCGCGCCGGATGTGGGCGCGGATTATGCGGGAACATTTCAAGGCGAGAAATCCCAAGTCATGGATGTTGAGGTTTCATACCCAGACCGCGGGATCGACCCTAACGGCGCAGCAGCCGGAAAATAATATTGTGCGCACGGCGATTCAGGCGCTGGCGGCAGTGCTCGGCGGGACGCAGTCGCTGCATACGAATTCCTACGACGAAGCGCTGGCGCTGCCAACCGAGCAGGCGGCGCGCATCGCTTTGCGCACGCAGCAAGTGATTGCCTATGAATCGGGAGCGGCGCAGACCATCGACCCCCTGGCGGGGTCCTATTACATTGAGGCGTTGACCAACGAGATCGAAAAGCGGGCCGCGGAATATCTAGGCAAGATTGAAGTGATGGGCGGAATGCTGCGGGCTATTGAACGCGGGTTTGTGCAGCAGGAGATTCAGAATGCAGCGTATGAATATCAGCAGGCGGTTGATCGTGAAGAGGCGATTGTTGTGGGTGTGAACCGCTTTGAGATTGAAGAAGAGAAGCCGATTCCGATCCAGAAGATCGATCCGGCATTAGAGCCGAAACAGATTGAACGGCTGCGGGCGTTGCGGGCACGGCGCGATGCAAGGCCGTGGAAAGATGCTTTGAATCAGGTAGAGGAAGCGGCACGATCGGGCGCGAATGTTATGCCGCGAATCCTGGCCGCAGTCGAAGCCGATGCGACCGTGGGTGAAATCGCGGACGCGATGCGGCGGGTGTTCGGAGAGTATCGCGAAGCGGTGGTGGTATGAGGAACTCTTCTTAGGTTCGATCCTCGACCTAACCCGCCTTACGCGATTCTCTTTTGCGGTGGCATGTTATCCGGATGTCCGTATTCATTGTGGGTGTGCGTAGGGCGCTCGGGATGATCGGCGGCATCTTCCACACCTTCTACGGCAGCGCTTTCGAAGGCCTGATCGGTATCCGCTAATTCCTCTACGCTCTCTTCGTCGACGTCTTCAACTTCCGAGAGACCCTGGGCACTGCCCGATTGTCCTGCGCTTCGCGGCCCCACTTGCGCCGGGTCATCGCCAAGTTCGTCGAGCTGAACCCGCTCCCCGGTCTCAAGTTCGGGACTTCTTTCTAGCGATGTGTCTTTCGGATTATCAGGCATGCGGCCACACGTTCCTTTTTATTGTTCAAGGCTAAGTTCTAGGGATTAGAGACGGATCGCGCGCAGGATGTTGCCGTTAGTCGGAAGTTTTGTAATCGCAGGCAGTGCGGCAGGGTTCGCAGTACATAAGGCCGTCTTCGCAGACGCGCACGTTGTCGGTGGTCTGGCACAGGCAGCAGAACTTGTCGCACTGGCAGTTGCCCTCCGCCAACTCGCATTGAGCGCACAGAAACTTTGTCGAGCCATAACGGTTGGACATAGTAATAAAGGTAGCGCGGAGCATCCCGCCTGGGAAACGTGCCGTTGGTAACGTGCGACGTAATTGATTTGTGATTGTTGATTGATGACTAAATCCCTCGCAGTGAACTTCACCCTTGGCCTTTAATCATCAATCAATAATCATCAATCAACAATTGCTTTCCCCATCTGTGCCATATAATTCTCGGCAATGACCTTCCAACAGTTGCTGGATGGAGCGGAAGTTCTCGCGCAGAGCGGGGATCCGGGCGTGAGCGGCGTGGAATACGACTCGCGACTGGTGAAGCCGGGGTGCGTCTTTGTGGCCATGCGCGGAGAATCCAGCGACGGAAACCGCTTCATCGATCAAGCGATTCGGGCGGGAGCGGTAGCGGTGGTAACGGACTCGGCAACGCAGAAGCCGCGGCCCAATGTGGGATGGGCGCTGGTGCCGCATGGACGGCGCGCGCTGGCCCGGGTAAGCGCGAACTTTTATAAGAAGCCGGCGGAGCGGCTTGCGATTACAGGAATTACTGGGACCAACGGGAAGAGTACGACAGCGTTTCTGGTGGAGTCGATTCTGACAGCGGCGGGGCGAAAGAGCGCGCTGATTGGAACCATTGAATATCGCGTGGCAGGCAAGATTTTGCCGGCGCCGCATACCACGCCGGAGGCGCTGGAGCTGAGTCGGATTTTCGGCGAAGCCTTGAGGCAGGGCGCAACGGAGGCGGTGATGGAAGTTTCATCTCATGCGCTGGCCCAGGAACGGGTGTATGGCGTTCCGTTCGATGTGGCGGTGTTTACCAATCTGACCCGTGATCATCTGGATTATCACCAGACCATGGAAGAATATTTTGCCGCGAAGCACACGCTGTTTGAAGGTTGCGGCACGGATGCGCCGCGCGCGGTGGTGACGAATGGGGATGATGAATATGGAATGAAGCTGGCGGAGTTCGGACGGAAACACAGCTCCGAGGTGTTGAAGTATGGATGGGAGCGCGGCGATCTGCATGCGGAAAAAGTGGAGATTACAACGCACGGAACGAGATTTGATCTGGCGTTGCCGGATAAAAAGATTGCGATTTTTTCTCCGCTGATCGGGCGGGTGAATGTCTACAACATTCTGGCGGCGGCGGGAGCCTGTTATGCGCGAGGATGCACGGCCGAGACCATCGCGGCGGGCATCGATAAGCTGGCAGCCGTGCCGGGAAGGTTTGAACGGGTCCAGTGCGCGCAGCCGTTTACGGTGGTGGTGGATTACGCTCATACCGACGATGCGTTGCGGAATTTGACCGCTCTGGCGCGGGAGTTGGTAGCGGCCGGGAAGGCAAGAGTGTTGACAGTTTTCGGTTGCGGAGGCGACCGGGACCGGAAGAAGCGTCCGCTAATGGGCGAAGCCGCGGGGCGAGGGAGCGATTTTGTGGTGTTGACGTCGGACAATCCGCGAAGCGAGGATCCGGTGTCAATTATCAATGACGCGGTTGTGGGATTGCAGAAGACTGGAGTGAGATACAGCATTGAGGTCGACCGACGGAAGGCGATCGCGCTGGCGATTGGCGAGGCGCGGTCGGGAGATATTGTGCTGATTGCGGGCAAGGGGCATGAAAAAGTACAAGTCACGCGCGAGGGCGAGATGCCTTTTGATGATGTGGAAGTGGCGCGTGAAGCGCTGCGGGACGCGGGATTCGAGTGTGCGGCGGCGCGGTCGGGAGCAAGGGCGTGAAACTGACGCTGGGTAAGATCGCGGAGTTTATTTCGGCGAAAGGAGAGTTTGAAAGGGAGAGTATCGCGTCCGGCTATTCGATTGATTCTCGAACGGTCGGCGGTGGCCAGCTTTTCTTTGCCGTGAAGGGCGAGCGACTGGACGGGCACGACTATGCAGAACAGGCGCTGGAAAAGGGCGCGGCTGCGGCAGTTGTTCGCAGGGATCAGTTGGGCAGGTTTCCTGGCCATGCGCGTTTGTTGGCCGTGGACGACACGCTGACCGCGCTACAGACTTTGGCAACGGCTGTGCGCAGAGTTTGGGGCAAGCCGTTGATTGCCGTGACCGGCTCAGCGGGAAAGACGACCACGAAGGAAGCGATCGCACATGTGCTGGGCGGGCGATTTCACGTTTTGAAGTCGGAGGGGAATTTCAATAATCATTTTGGCTTGCCGCTGATGTTGTTGAAGCTGGAACCCGAGCACGACGTTGCCGTGATCGAGATGGGGATGTCGCATGCCGGGGAAATTCGCGCGCTCGCGCACATCGCGCAGCCCGAAATTGGCGTGGTGACCAATGTGGCGGCGGTGCATCTGGAGTTCTTTGATTCTCTGGCGGGCATTGCCCGGGCGAAATATGAGCTGATTGAATCGCTGCCGGCGGGCGGAACTGCGGTGTTGAACGCCGACGATGAATATGTTTCGCAGTTCGGGCGGGGATTCAAGGGAAGGGTTGTGATGTATGGCACCCGGGCGACGGCGGACGTGCGCGCGGAGAGTATCAGGGCGAGGGGTACGGAGGGGGTTGAGTTCGGTATTGTAATCGGCAATGAGCGAGAACATGCCACGCTTCCCCTGGTCGGCGAACACAACGTTTTGAATGCGCTGGCGGCGGTTGCGGTCGGAGTGGAACGCGGGATGAGGCCGGCGGAGGCGGTGGACGCGCTGGCGACCCTGCAGCCGGCGGAAAAACGCGGGCAGGTTCTCCAAGTGGGTAACATCACGGTCATTAACGATTGTTACAATTCGAATCCGAAGGCGCTGGAGGCCATGGTGGATGCGCTGAGCGCGATGCCGGGCAAGCGCCGGATCGTGGTGGCCGGAGAAATGCTGGAACTTGGTCCTGCGGGCAAAGAGATGCATGCGAAGGCTGGGCGGCATCTTGCCGATAAGAAAATAGATTTCTTACTTGGCGTGCGCGGGTTGGCGCAGGCGATGGTGGATGCCGCGAAGGATAACGGAGTTCGTGCCGAGTTTGCTGCGTCGTCCGAAGAAGCGGGCGAATGGCTGGCCCGCGAGGCGCGGGACGGCGACGTGGTTTTGTTGAAGGCTTCACGCGGAGTGAAGCTGGAAAAGGCGCTCGACGCGTGGACGGCGCGGCGCAACGGCAACAATTAAGTTAACGCGGGACGGAGGCTGATTGCTCTATTGGCTGTTGTTCGTGAAGCTGCAGCATTATTTTCCGCCATTCCGCATCTTCCGCTATTTGACCTTCCGCACTGCATTTGCCAGCCTTACCGCGCTGTTCACGGCGCTCATCGTGGGTCCGCTGGTAATCAAACGGCTGCGCGAATTCCAGATTGGACAATACATTCGGGAAGAAGGCCCGAAAGCACATCAGAAAAAAGCGGGCACGCCAACTATGGGCGGGCTGCTGATCGCGATCGCCGTGGTGGTGCCTACCTTGTTGTGGGCAGACCTAAGCAACCGCTTTGTGTGGATCGCGGTCTTCGCCACCTGCGCCTTTGCGGCGATCGGATTTACCGACGATTACACCAAAGTGGCGCACAAGAGGAATCTGGGACTTACCGGACGGGCGAAGTTGGGCCTTCAGATCGCGACCAGTATTGTGATCGCGGTGATGCTGATAGCGATGCAGAATTACGGGATGTACTCGACCAGGCTCATCGTGCCGTTCATCAAGCAATTTAATCCTGACCTGGTGGTGCAGAATCTGGAGCGCTTCCCGCATCTCTGGCCGTTGGCGTTTCTGCCTTTCATGGCATTCGTGGCGTTTGTGATTGTGGGGTCCAGCAATGCGGTGAACCTTACGGACGGGTTGGATGGCTTGGCGATTGGGTGTACGGTGATTGCGGCCGGCGCTCTGACTGTCTTGACTTATGTAAGCGGGCACGCGACATTCGCCACTTATCTGGAAATTCCGAAGATGCCGCAGGTGGGCGAACTTACAATTTTCTGCGGAGCGATGGTGGGATCATCGATTGGTTTTCTGTGGTACAACGCGCATCCGGCAGAAGTGTTTATGGGAGACGTGGGTTCACTCGCCCTGGGCGGCGCCATCGGCACGGTCGCGGTGATGATCAAACAGGAGCTGCTGCTGCCGTTTATTGGCGGCGTGTTTGTGATCGAGGCCTTGTCGGTGATCCTGCAGGTGGGGTCCTACAAGCTGCGCAAGAAAAGAATCTTCAAAATGGCGCCGCTGCATCATCACTTCGAGTTGATGGGCTGGTCGGAATCGAAGATCATTGTGAGNTTCTGGATCGCGTCGTTGGTGTTCGCATTGTTTGCCCTGACTACGTTGAAACTGCGATAAGAGCGATCAGAAGAATTGCTGATCGATCATTTCTGATTGTTGATTAAAAGCATTCGAGAGAGATTTCCGATCAAAGGTAATCAACAATCATCAATGGATAGCAATGGAACTCAAAGANAAACGCGTACTGGTAGTCGGCCTGGGNAAGTCCGGGGTCGCGTCCGCGCTGTTTTTAAAGGCGCAGGGCGCGCGCGTCACTGTTTCCGATGCTAAGAGTCCGGAGGATTTGAGCGATCAGATTCCGGTGTTGCTCGACCAGGGAATCACGGTTGAGACCGGCGGGCATGGGGAGCGCACGTTCCGTGAGCAGGATTTGATTGTGGTGAGCCCCGGCGTTCCGGTGGACGCGCCATTGCTGGTGCAGGCACGCGCTCTGGGCGAATCGGTGATTGGAGAAATTGAACTGGCAGCGCAGTTTTTGCCGGGAACCATCGTGGCCATTACTGGATCGAACGGCAAGACGACGACTACGACTTTGGCAGGAGAAATTTTGACAGCCTCAGGATTTTCGGCGCTGGTGGGCGGAAATATCGGCACTCCGGCGATTTCATTTGCCGACCGCGCAACCCGCGACACTGTCATCGTGCTGGAGGTTTCAAGCTTTCAACTGGAGACCATCGACAAGTTTCGTCCCAGGGTCGCGGTCGTACTCAATGTAACGCCCGATCATCTGGACCGGCACCGCACGGTCGAGGCCTATGTGGATGCGAAGGCGCGCATCTTCGAGAATCAGCGTGGAGACGATTTCGCCGTTTTGAATGCCGACGATTCGACTTGCGTTGCCATGGCAGCGAGGACGCGGGCGCAGGTGTTTTGGTTTAGCCGGCAAAAAGAAGTGGAGCGAGGGGCGTGGGTTCGGGACGGAAATATTCTGTTTCGGGAGAAAGCGCAGCAGCGCGAGATCATGCAGGTCTCAGAGATTCCGCTGAAGGGCGCACACAATGTGGAGAACGTGCTGGCGGCGGTGTGCGCAGGATCGTTGATGGGATGCGCGCCGGAGAAAATTCGCAAGGCAGTGACCAGCTTCAGGGCGGTGGAACATCGCCTCGAATATGTGGCTACCATTCGCGGGGTGGATTATTACAACGATTCCAAGGCCACGAATGTGGACGCGACCATCAAGGCGATTGAATCATTTTCTGCGAATGTTCATGTGATTCTCGGTGGGAAAGATAAGGGAAGCGACTACTCGGTGCTGAACGATTTGCTGCGGCAGAGAGTGAAGCGCGTATACACGATCGGCGCTGCGGCGGGGAAGATCGAGTCGCAGATTAAAGGGGTTGAAGTCGTGCACGCAGAGACGTTGGAGAATGCTTTACGAAAGGCAGATGCCGCGGCAGAGGCTGGGGATGTGGTCTTGCTGGCGCCGGCGTGCTCCAGTTTCGACCAGTTCAAGAGCTATGAACATCGTGGGCAGGTGTTCAAGGAGATTGTGCGGGGACTGGGATAAGGACTCCTACAGCTCATGGGGGGGGATTGAGGCAGCGGTGCAAGAGATCCTTCGACTCCGCAAATGCTTCGCATCCGCGAAGCATTCACTCCGTTCAGGATGACAAGACCGTCGGAACCAAATCAAGCAACAATCAATAATCAACAATCAGCAATTCATTCTCCGCGCCGCGGCTCCTCCGTGGTGAAATGAAATCCCATGGCGAAGCGGGTAAGTGTAGATCGCTGGTTGTTTGCCGTTACCATGCTGCTGGTGTTTGTGGGGCTGGTGATGGTGTTTTCGGCGTCGGCGGTGATGGCGCGGGAGCGGTTTGGCTCCCCGTATGCGTTTTTGTCGAAGCAATTAATTTGGGCGTCGGCGGGGATTATTGCGATGGTGGCTGCCATGCGCGTGGATTACCGCCGGTATAAGAATCCCGCAATTGTTTTTTCGCTGCTGGGCATCACGACGCTGTTGCTGATTTCGGTTTTCTTTCTCGATCGCTCGCACAATACACATCGCTGGTTCAAGCTGGGCGGATTTTCGTTTCAGCCCTCAGAATTGGCGAAGCCGGTATTGATTTTATTTCTCGCCTACTTTCTTGAAGGCCGCACCAAAACCATGGACGACTGGCGCAATACATTGTTGCCCGCCGTGGCTCCGGTGCTCGTGCTGTTGGGATTGATCGTATTACAGCCGGACCTGGGGACGGGAATTGCCTGCGCCAGCATCGCCGCCTGCATCCTTTATGTGGCGGGCATGCGGCTCAGGTACTTTGCCTACGCATTTGGGGCATCGCTGCTGCCGCTTTATTTTTTGATTTTTCATGTTGCCTTCCGGCGCGACCGCATTCTGGCCTTCATGAATCCCTATGCCGAGCGGCAGAAGGCCGGATTCCATCTGATTCAATCCTTGATTGCCGTGGGTACGGGAGGAATCACCGGTACAGGGCTGATGGAGGGGAAACAGAAATTGTTTTACCTGCCGGAACCGCATACGGATTTTATTTTCGCGGTGACGGCGGAGGAGTTGGGGCTGCTGGGGGCGATGTTTGTAGTGACGCTGTTTGCGATTTTTTTATGGCGTGGGATGCGTGCGTCGTGGCGGACGGAAGATGTTTTCGGACGATACCTGGCGGTGGGAATTACGAGCATGGTGGTATTGCAGGCATTCATCAACATGAGCGTGGTGCTTGGGCTAATGCCGACCAAAGGAATTCCGCTGCCCCTGGTGTCCTATGGCGGGTCGTCCATATTTGTGACGCTGGCGTGCGTAGGTGTGCTGCTGAATATTACCAAGCAGGCGGAATAAGGGACGGCGCGTTCGTCTATTCGTTCGGAAAGAGGGAAGGCGAAGAGGGCGTATGAAACTTTTATTTGCCGGATTGCTGCTGTGTTGTGGTCTGCTGACTACCGCATTTGGTCAGAGCGCGAACCCCTCTCAGCAGATCAAATTGCCTCCGCAAGTGCCCATGTATTCTCCCGCCGATCTGGCGGCCAAAGTGCCTGCTGCTAAGGAATCGGATGTTAAGTCGATGAATGCAATTCTGGCAGCGATCTACGACGTGATCTCTGGTCCGGCTGGAGACCGCGATTGGAATCGCTTCCGTTCATTATTTCTTCCGCAGGCACGTTTTACGCAAGTGAGCACCGCGCCCGACGGCTCAAAGATGGTCCTGGCGTGGAATGTCGACGAATTTGTGCGCGATGCGGGCGAAGTTTTTTCCAAAGAGGCATTCTACGAGAAAGCCATCGTGAACCGGCCCATGAGTTTTGGAAACGTAACCCAGGTGTTCAGCAGCTACGAATCCCGGCGCAGTCCGGCCGCCAAACCGTTTCAGAGGGGCATCAACAGCATTCAGTTATTAAACGACGGCAAGCGCTGGTGGGTGCTTTCGATTTTGTGGGATGAGGAGCGGGCAGGGAATCCTCTTCCGGCAGACTTTGTGAAGAAGTGACTTGTTGATGGGTGACCGATGGCGCCCGTTCGAAACGCTATTATTCAGCCCGGAAGCTTTTCAATCAACAGTGATCAATCATTAATCAGCAATTCCTTTATAGTCAGCACATGCGGGCCATTCTGGCGGGCGGCGGTACGGGCGGGCACGTAATTCCGGCGCTGGCTATCGCCAACGAACTCAAGAAAAACTATGCGGCCGAGGTGCTGTTCATCGGTACGGCGCGCGGCATGGAGAACCGCATGGTGCCGGCAGCGGGGTATCCGCTGCAACTGGTGCGGGTGGGGGCGCTGAAGAATGTCAGTTTGATGACTCGCGCGAAGACGGCATTGGATCTGCCGCGCGCGGTGTGGGATGCGAGCCGGATGCTGAATGAGTTTGCGCCAGACGTGGTGATTGGCGTGGGTGGATATGCTTCTGGGCCGGCAATGCTGGCGGCGGTGGTGAAGCATATTCCCACGCTGGCGTTTGAGCCGAACGTGGTACCGGGATTTGCCAACCGCATGGTGGCGCGGTTCGTTTCCGGAGCGGCGGTGCATTTTGAAGAAACGGCGAAGTATTTTCGCCGGGCCGAGGTCACCGGCGTTCCCGTGCGGCAGGCATTTTTTGAAATTCCGCCGAAGCAGGGAGGGATATCGACTCTGCTCGTTTTCGGCGGCAGCCAGGGAGCCCACGCCATCAATGAAGCGATGATCCGGTGCTTGTCGGAGTTGCAGAGGCAGGCAGCCGGAATCCACATCATTCACCAGACCGGCGAACGCGATTATGATCGGGTTTGTAGCGCATACCAATCCTTGGCGAATCAATCTTTCCAGTCGGCGGAGGTGTCTAAGTTTATTGAAGACATGCCGTCGGCGTTTGCGCGGGCCGATCTGGTGGTATGCCGCTCGGGGGCGAGTACGGTAGCGGAAATTACGGCGGCGGGAAAGCCTACAATTTTTGTACCATTTCCGCGGGCAGCCGACGACCATCAGCGGGTCAATGCCGAGGCGCTGGCGCGGTCGGGAGCGGCGGTGGTTGTGGAGGAGTCAAAGCTCGATGAAGTTTGGTTGGCGGAGACAATTGCGGCCTTGCTCGCCGATCCGCTGCGTCTACGGCAGATGAGCGAAGCGGCGCGGAGCCTGGCGCATCCTCACGCGGCCCGGGATATTGCGGCCATAGCGGCACGACTCGCGGGGATTGACGGCGAGGATACGTAGGAGCTTTTGTGCAGGTTTTTCGAGCACTTTGCGGACAGCAATGGGGGTGGGCGGGATAAGGATCCTTCGACTGCGGTTGTGCTTCGCTGTGGCGAAGCTCAATCCTCGCTCAGGATGACCGTTTTAGGGACATAGGTCTATGAAAGTTGCTTGGGTACGGATGCTGGGCACAGTGTTGATTGCGGCCCTCATCCTGTTTGGAGTGCTGTATGCGGGCGACTGGCTGGTGTGGCGGTGGCGCGCGGCTCATGGCACCGGCACCAGCACGGTGCAAGTGCGCCAGTTTTTGGCGACATCGCTTAAGGGCAACAAGACTGAATACGACTTGCTGGGAGTGGTGCCTGAGACCTGCAGCCGGTCGATCTTCCCGCAGGATGGAAATCCGGCTTGCTGGTGGTTGCAACGGCATACGTCGCAGTGGGAGTGAAAAACAAAGTAGAGTAGAGGAGATCCTTTGACTACCTAAACGCTGCGCTTTCGCGAAGGGTTTCCTCCGTCAGGATGACAAGTAAAGATGTTTGCCAAAATTCAGCAGATACATTTCGTCGGCATCGGTGGCATCGGCATGAGCGGCATCGCCGAAGTGCTGCTGAATCTGGGATACAAAGTTTCGGGTTCGGACTTGAAGAGTTCCGCGGTGACTCAGCGATTGGCCGGCCTGGGTGCGATGGTATTTGAGGGACATCGCGCGGAAAATATTTCAGGAGCGGAAGTAGTGGTTACAAGTTCGGCGATTGCCGGGGAAAATCCTGAGGTTCTAGAAGCACATCGCCTGCGCTTGCCGGTGATTGGCCGGGCGGAGATGCTGGCTGAGTTGATGCGGCTGAAGTATGGCATTGCGATCGCAGGAATGCACGGGAAGACTACGACAACGTCGATGGTGGCGGCGGTGCTGGCCGGGGGCGGGCTCGATCCCACGGTGGTCGTCGGTGGGCGCGTCGATGCCCTGGGATCCAACGCGCGGGTGGGGAAGTCGCATTATCTGGTGGCTGAGGCGGATGAGAGCGACCGGTCGTTTCTGAAGCTCTCGCCAATCTTATCGGTGGTGACGAACATCGACCGCGAGCACATGGATTGCTACCGTAACATGCGCGATGTGAAGAAGACATTCCTGGACTTCATGGATCGTGTGCCGTTTTACGGGATGATCGTGGCGTGCAACGACGATGCCATGCTGCGAAGGTTACTGCCCGAGGTGCGGCGACGCACTGTGACGTATGGGACCAAGCGCGGGTCGGATTTTCTGATCAAACTTGGGGCGAACGAAAATTCCCAGGTCTCGCGCCAGGAACAGGCGGGGAATGGCGCTCCAGATTCTGGGCCCTTGAGCCGCTTTCGGGTGAGTTACCGAAAAAAAGATTTGGGCGTATTCACGCTGCATGTGCCCGGAGTGCATAACGTTCTGAACGCCACGGCGGCGATTGCGGTTGGGGTGGGATTAGATGTCGACGTCGAAGCAATTCGCGCCGCGCTCGATCAATTCCGCGGGGTAGACCGCCGCTTTCAGTTGCGCGGGCGCGCGGCGGGCGTGAGCGTGATCGACGACTACGGGCATCATCCTACCGAGATCAAGGCCACGCTGGCGGCGGCGCGGCAGTGTGGCTTTCGCAAGATTCATGTCGTGTTCCAGCCGCACCGCTATAGCCGCACCCGCGATCTGATGGGGGAGTTCGTTACCGCATTCGGAAGCGCGGACTCCCTGTTCGTGCTCGATATTTATGCGGCCAGCGAGAAGCCGATTGAAGGTATCAGCGGGGAACTATTGGCTAAGGCGATCCGCGAAAAGGGCGGTCACGCTGCAGAGTATGTCAGTTCGTTTGCCGAAGCGGCCAGTGCTGCTGCTGCGGTTGCGGAAGAGGGCGACATGATTCTCACGCTGGGCGCGGGCAGCGTGTCTCAACTCGGGCCAATGATTATCGAAAAGGTAAAAGAAAAAGTTGACTGCGGAGTGAGTGCCGCCGCAATGCAATGATCCCGACTTCTCGAGAAATGCGCTAACTCACGGTCCACAGGTCGGCTTAGTAGTATAGAATGGCCATATGAGCATGTGCATGCTCATGTGGTGGAGATTTATGAAAACGGCGCGTCTGCAAGTTTTAACAACACCGGCATTTCGGGACTGGCTCCGCAAAGAGGCCCGAGACGCTGGCGTCAGTGTAGCCGAGCTGGTGCGCACGCGCTGTGAGCGCAAACCGACGGGCGAGGAGCAGGCTGTCGCCAAGTTGGCCTCGCACCTGCACAAGGAAGTGCGGAAGGCGCAGGCCTCGCTGAGAAGCGGCTTGGCCGAAGCCACGGGCGTGCTTGAGGAGTTAAAAGCCGAGCGCGAACGGCGGCGCACTTCCGCCAGCCGCGGATGAATGTTCCGATCCGATGAGTGTTCTGACTCAAGCCATCGACGCCATCAAAGAAGCGCTGAAGCTTACCGACGAAGTGCGCCGGGCTGGCGAGACGCTTAAAGACCTGGCTCAGGAAATACGCGACCACGATCGCCGCATCACCCGGCTCGAGGCCCAGTGGGAGACAGCCGCCATGCTGTCGCGAAGACGGCTGGAATAAGCGTCTATAACCGCCGCAGTTAAATCCTATACCTCTTAGGTCTTACCTCCTTATTTTTGGGCGATATCGTCGCTAACCGATCGAAATTCGCCGCGTCTATTGATCCATAAGGGGTCAATCATGAAATCGACACAAGCATGGAGATGGCTGACGGCAGGAGTTCTGGCCCTGGGATTGAATGGGATTTACCTCGATGGTGGAGCTGCGTGGGCGCATCGCAACATGGAACAGATTCAGGCGAGGATTGCCGACCCATCGAAGGCCGTGATCGCGCTAGCTTCCGGCCATGCTGACTGGTTCACGCCAAAGAGCGGGGTCGTGGCCGCGCGCGAAAAGGTCGCGTTATGCCACTTCGACTGTGCGATTACGCGCTTCCGGAACAGAGTCGAGCGTACGGAAACAGCCCGCTTGGAAATTTCGGCTCGCGCGGAAGCAGCAATGGCTAGAATGGCAGCCAATCGGGCGCGGATCGAAGAACGTGCGGATCACTTGCGTGTGGCCACGTTCAATCCCCTTATGTGTCCCAGAGTGCGGGTCAGGGTTCCACGCGTGGACGTTTCGGCTCCCGGAGTGCATATCGAAACCGTAAGCGACGAGAGCGAATAGACCTGACTCACGCCAAAGAGGGTTCCTAGACGCCGCCGGAAATTATTGATGTCGAAGGCGAAATCCCAAATCCTTCCTCCCATCCATCCCGGCGGACTTCATGGAACCGATGCGGCTCAGCATGAACGGGATGGGGGCTCGACCTTCGCGTGCCGGTGACGCGTATTGCCGAAATTAGGGATGAACGCCGGAGTATTACGCCCGACACAGCGTTGCGGCTGGCTCGGTACTTCAACACAAGCCCTGGGATTTTGGCTGAATCTTCAGAGGGCTTACGATCTGGAAGTAACGCGGGACAAGTTTTCACACGTTATCGAGAAGGAAGTGCAGCCGGCTTCACTTGTCGTTGCGAGCGTGGATTGATGATTCGAATTTCCCTGCGGCCGGGTCCGCGCCGGCCGGACAGCCGAGGCGGCTGTCTCTACAAATGATGACATGATGTTCAATCCGATTCCTGCCTGTGCAAAAGCACAACTATTTTTCTGTCTCCGCCCTCGAAAAAAAGTTATAGTTTGATTGCTCAGCGATTCCTCAGCGACAACTGACCTGAACTGATGGCGCGGAAATCGGCACCCACCATCTTGCAGGAAGAGTTGTATCCACCCAGCGCTATGACTGCGCGTTCGGGTCTTCGTGAGCCAGATCGACGCGAGTCGGACCGGCATGATGCGGAGATCGACGATGCCCGCCTGGTCGACCTGGATGTGGATGAGGAATCCCCATTTCTGCGCGGGCAAAAGCGCGTCTCCGCCCGCCGCAGTACGCTTCCCAAGAAAACCGCCAATGGATTGCTTTGGGCGCTGGTGGCGGCGACGACTCTATGCTTTGCCGGATTCGCCGCGGCTGCACTCTATCGCTATGGGGAGCACTCCTGGCGCTTCCGCGTGGATTCGAGCGACAACATCGAAGTCACCGGAATGCAAAACGTGACCAAGTCGCAAATCATGGAAGTGATGGGCGCCGATATCGGCCGCAACATTTTTTTTATTCCGCTGGCCCAGCAAAAGGCGCAACTGGAGCAGATTCCGTGGGTGGAATCGGCCAGCGTGATGCGCTTTGTGCCCAACCGGCTGAAGGTTGAAATTCACGAGCGTACGCCGGTGGCGTTCGCCCGGGTGGGGCCGCGAATGAACTTGATTGACGTCGGCGGTACGCTGATGGAGTTGTCGCCCAAGCACAAATATTCGTTTGCCGTGATTCTGGGGATGAATCCGGGGGAGCCGCTTTCAACCCGGGCGCCGCGCATGAAGGCCTATGGCGAAATGCTGCGAGAGTTGGATTCCGGCGGGGCGCACTATTCGCAGGACTTGAGTGAAGTAGATCTTTCCGATCTGGAAGACGTAAAGGTGCGGGTGAATGATCCGGCGGGAGATGTGCTGGTGCATCTGGGGTCGTCGGATTATCTACGGCGCTACAAAATTTATATCGCGCATGCCCAGGAATGGCGGCAACAGTTTCAGAAGCTGGAATCGGTGGATCTGCGCTATGACAACCAGATCATCGTGAATCCGGATATGGAGCGCGCGGCTAAGCAAACGCCATTGAATCCGAGCATGGCAAAAGTCGCGGCTGCGGCCGGAGTCAAGCCCACGGCTTTGCTGACTCGAGTAGGGCCGAACGAGCGCGCCGTGCCGAAACCGGCGTTTGAGTTGACGCAGGACAAGCTTGATCCGAAGGCTGTTCCATCTGCGGCGAAGAAGCCGGCAGGCAAACCGAAGGCACTCACGGTTGCAGCTAAAACCCCTGTGTCGACGGCAGCGGAGAAGAAGCCGAAAGCGGATGCACAGATCCAAATAAAAACCGCAAAGTTCGTTCCGGCAAAAGCTAAGAAGAAACCAGCCCATGCTCCGGTGCTGCGTTCAGCGGCGGAACGCAGGAAGGTTCCAATCAAAAAATCAGCTGTGCCTTCGAAACCCAAGGCGGGGAGCGGCGGACAGAAGCCCAGCCCGGGGATTACGAAGACGCAGAGCGATCTGGAACCAAGCGATTAAGAATTTTAATTTGAAGGTTTGAATTTATCCGGGACTCATTCATGGCGAAGCAGCAAGGGAACGTTCTGACGGCGATCGATGTGGGCAGCGCGAAGACATGCGCCCTGATGGCGGAGGTGACGGACGGTGGCTTGCGCTATCGCGGCCATGGCGTAGCGCAGTCGCGCGGCTCGCGCAAAGGCGTCATCGTCGAACTGGAAAAAGCGGTTGCCGCCATTCAGAAGGCGGTGGAGCAGGCGGAAGACGTAGCCGGAGCGGCGGTCGAGCACGCGATTGTGGGAATTGGCGGATCCCATGTTCGCGGAATTAACAGTCATGGGGGCATCACCCTGGGCACACGTCCGCGCGAGATTGGCCGCGATGAGATCAAGCAGGCGGTCGAGCGCGCGCGGGCCATCCCGCTTCCAGCAGATCGGGAAGTGCTGCACCTGTTGCCGCAGGAATTCATTCTCGACGATCAGGCCGGCGTACATGATCCGTTGGGCATGATGGCGGCGAGGCTGGAAGTGCGAGTTCATCTGGTGACGGCGGCCGCGAGCGCCACGCAGAACGTGATTACTGCGGTCAATCGCGCCGGCGTGCATGTGGATGACACCGTGTTTGAGCCACTGGCCGCAGCCGATTCCGTGCTGCGCGCCGACGAGCGTGAGTTAGGAGTTTGCCTGGCAGATATCGGCGCGGGATCGACGGAGCTGGTGGTTTTCCTGCAGGGAGCGGTGGCTTACACCGGAGTTATTCCAGTCGGAGGCGATCACTTCACCAGCGACTTGTCGATGGGCATGTGCACGCCGCTGGTGGAGGCGGAAAAAATCAAGAAGGTCTACGGCAACGCGATCGTTACGCTCATTCCCGAAGGTAACGAAGTAGAAGTGCCCTCGGTCGGCGATCGAGCTTCGCGATTGCTGCCGCAGCGCCTGGTGGCTGAGATCCTTGAGCCTCGCGCGCGCGAGCTGTTTGAGATGATGCGCGATGCTTTGCGGCAATGCGGCATGTTTGACGCATGCCTGGCGGGCATTGTGCTAAGCGGCGGCGGTTCACGCCTGCCGGGAATCTTCGACGTCGCCGAGTCCGTGTTGCGGCGTCCGGTACGGCTGTCGTGGCCCACACCCTTGGCGAAAATGCCGGCGACTCTGGCTGAGCCTGAATATGCCACGGTGCTCGGCATGGTGAATTACGGGCAGCGCGCTCGCGCAGCGCGCGGGTTTCAGGGAGATCGCTGGGGATCGAGATTGAAGGCGATGTTAGTGGGGTGAGACGCAGGCGCACAAACAGCAGGTTCCTCCTCGGGCTGGTGCCCGGTTCGGAATGACAAGGGTATTAGGTTAAGACGGAAGAAAAATCTGTAAAGGGTGGAAAAAATGACAAACGATTCAAGTATTCGCATCAGCTTTAACGAAGAGCCCCTCAACGATGCCAAGATCAAGGTGATCGGCGTGGGCGGCGGCGGCGGCAACGCGGTCAACCGTATGATCGATGCCGGAGTGGAGGGTATCGAGTTCATCGCGGCCAATACGGACTTGCAGGCGCTGCGCATGTCGCGGGCGCCGGTGAAATTGCAACTTGGAGTGAAGCTCACTAACGGCCTCGGTGCAGGCGCGAACCCGGAAGTCGGGCGTAAAGCCGCGCTCGAGGATTCCGACAAGATCATCGAAGCGCTCGAGGGCGCCGACATGGTGTTCGTGACTACTGGCCTTGGCGGCGGGACGGGTACCGGCGCGGCTCCGATCATCGCGTCGCTCGCCAGCGAGATGGGGGCGCTCACGGTTGCCGTGGTGACCAAGCCATTTTCCTTTGAAGGGAAGCGGCGGATGACGCAGGCTGATCGCGGCATCGCTGAGTTGATGGATTCCGTCGACACCACCATCGTCATTCCCAACGAAAAGCTATTGGCGGTTGCGGAGGATGCGGGATTCTTCGAGTCGTTCCGCGTCGCTGACGATATTCTCCGCCAGGGCGTGCAGGGAATCTCTGACATCATCACGATTCCCGGCATCATCAACCGCGACTTTGCCGACGTCAAGACCATCATGGCCCGCATGGGTTATGCAGTGATGGGCACGGCGACNGCCAGCGGAACCAAGCGGACTACTGAGGCCGCACAGCGGGCGATTGCGTCGCCCTTGCTCGAAGCCGGAGCGATCGANGGGGCGCGCGGCATTCTNATCAANATNACNGGNTCGGCTTCNNTGAAGCTNGCCGAAGTGCAGCAGGCGTGCAGCATTATTCAAAGCGCGGCGCATGAAGACGCCAATATTATTTTCGGCGCNGTGCTCGATGAAAAGATGAAAGATGCGGTCAAGATTACGGTCATCGCGACCGGNTTCCGGGAGGTGCCTCGCTCGCAGCGCAAGCCCGAGATCTATACATCGTTTGCCTCAAGTCACGAGGAGGCGATGAACTTTCCCCAAGCGGTCGCCCCGGCGCCGGATCCATTCTTTGAGCCGATGCCGGAGCGCCGGGTGGAAGAGGTTGCCGCACCGGAATCGTTCCCGGCGACAGCGCCAACCGCTACCGCGGAGATCATCTCACTTGAAACCATGCGCAGCGCTATGGTCGCAAACTTCGAGCAAGAGGATCTCGATGTACCGGCATTTCTGCGCAAGCGCGGCGACGTCATGTAAGGCGGGCGATGTGATGTAAAAACGCCGCGGGTTAGGATGCCCGCGTAACCGGCCCAAGAGGATGGAGTGCACGTCCGTTGTGGGCAGGGAACCACGCCCCATTGCCAACCGCCGGAGGTGGTTGCGAACTTGGCTCACCGACGAAACAATAACCCGCGCCCCGAATCGTCTTGAGGTATGCAGGTTTCGAGGGATTTGCCTCGATCAATTGGCGGATTCTCCGGATATGGACGTCCACGGTGCGGGGAGTTACAAAGCGCGAGTCGCTCCAGACCGCGTCCAGAATCTCATCTCGGTTGAACACCTTCCCCGCGTTCCGCATCAGGAACTCCACCAGCCGTACCTGTGTTGCGGTCGCGTCTACGGGCGCACCTTGTACTGAGAGCTTGAATTGCTCGCTGTCAATCGCAATTCCTCCAACTTCAACTTTGACCGCAGTCTGGCGATAAGCGGATCGCCGAATCACAGCGTTGATGCGGGCCAGAACTTCGCGCGGTCGCAGAGGTTTATCCACAAAGTCGTCCACACCCAGGCTGAAGCCGCGCACGCGGTCGTCCTCCGTGCTTTTGTCGGATACGACCAGAACCGGCGTTTGAGCCAGTCGCTTGTATTGCCGGATGACGGCACACAATTCAAGGCTGGTTTCCAGAGGAGCGTCGATCAGAAACAGATGGGGACGGCGGTGTTCCGCGGCCTCAAATACAGCGTTTGAAGAGATGGGAAAAGCTCTCACAGCATAGTGCTGGGCATGCAAAAGGTTGCCCAACTGGTTCGAACCACCATCCTCGATTAAAAAGATCAGTGGAAACACGAGTAGCCCCCTGGAAAAACGCGCGTTCGCTCAACCTGGGTTATCAAGCCTGATTGTCAATCCTGAATAATCCCAAGTATCCCTACTAATTTACTGTATTATGCCCAAACAGAACAAGAACATTATCGAGAAGATCTGGGTCGCCGATCTGACTGGTGAACGGTAGAAATTCACAGCTCGGGGGTATCTTTGTAGGTAACCAAACCTTGGTTACCAAAGCAGGTAGAACGGCGGTAACCATTTCTATGTGCCTGTTTCAAAACGGGTTACTTTTGGGATGATATTTCGTTTAATCAAAACTTTATCGTTGCCAGAAGAGTAGGCCGACCTTATGATCAATCCATCCCGCCACCTTAGTTTTGAGTACGCTTTGGCGGTTCGCAGCATCAATTTGGTAGCATCAAATTTAGATAGGTTTCCGGGGAGTCCAGTAGGCAATGTCCAAGCAGGGTGTACAAGCCATTCGTCTAGGTCTTAGTTTTCTCGCCTGTCTCGCTGCGGCACAATTGAGCTTTGCCGCGCACGTTAATCCACAAGGGCTGAATGCGAGTAAGCCGAAACCAACCCGGAAAGTAAGCGAAAGCCAGCATACCAAACGCCACCTCCGGCACNTGGCTCGTGGTCGCGCCACGGGAAGTCGGGTAGCCTTGGCCCACGCGGCGAGCCCGACTCGTACTTCAGTCCGTCCNGCTTCGGTCAGGCCAGCTTCGGTCAGTCGCGCTTCAGCCAGTTCTGCTTCGGTAAGGCCTGCGACTCTCAGCACTCGCCGCCATACTTATCACGAACGCTTCTACACCAGTTCATTCGCCGAAGGAATTACCGGCGGCGATATTACAGACGGGGAAGATCCGGTCGTACGCCAGGCCGCCATTGATGCCCTTGGCAATATGAACGGCACAGTGGTGGCGATTGAACCGACCAGCGGGCGCGTGCTCGCCATGGTGAATCAGAAGCTGGCGCTCTCCAGCGGTGCACAGCCCTGCTCCACCATCAAGCTTTCCGTTGCTCTGGCAGCCCTGAGTGAAGGGTTGATTTCGAAAGAGACGGAAGTGCCGCTTGGCGGACGCAGCCGGATGAACCTGACTCAGGCGCTGGCGCATTCGAATAATGCTTATTTCGAAGCCCTGGGACGTAAGCTCGGTTTTGAGAAAGTAGCCTTCTATGCCCATCAATATGGCTTGGGCGAGCTTGCCGGTTATGACATTCCTGGCGAGCAACTGGGAACCTACCCGGACGAAGTAATTCCCGAAAAACTGGGCGGAGTTGGCAAGATGTGTTCCTTCGGTGAGGGAGTGTCCATGACCCCGCTCCAGTTGGGCGCCATGGTTTCCGCCATCGCCAATGGTGGCACGCTTTACTACCTGCAACATCCGTCAAGTCCAGATGAGGTGGTGAATTTCCAGCCCCGCATCAAACGTCAGCTCGACATCGCGCCGCTCATTCCGGATATCTCCGATGGCATGGCCGGAGCAGTGCAATATGGAACCGCCCGGCGCCTGGGATTGAACTTTAGCGAAGAAGAAATTCTAGGCAAGACCGGCACTTGTTCGCATGAAGGAACACGCTATGGTTGGTTTGCCTCCTATGCCAACACCAGCCGAGGCCGTGTAGTCGTGGTGGTCTTCCTGCAAGGTGGACGCCCGACTTTTGGCCCCAAGGCAGCTGAGATCGCTGGACACATGTACCGCAATCTCTACGACCACAATTTCTTCATTGCGGGTCCTGCCAGCCTTACCGATACCTCCGCCGCAGCGCGCTAACCTCAGCCAAGGTAACGGTAACCACCATCTTTCTTCTTCACAGGGCCTCTTCTTCGAAGAGGCCCGGATTATTTTTTGCCACCAAATTTCCTGCTCAACATTCTTAAGCGATCTCTAACAAGAAACCGGGCAACATCGCCGATGTATTTCAATAACAGCGGGGCAGGCGGCAATGATTCCTGGCAGTTACAGCTTCGGACGAGTGGCGCTTTCTGTCGGTCTGGCCATCGTTGCTTCCTATGCCGCGCTGGACTTGGCGGGCAGAATTACCTCCACGGAAGGCCGCTCTCGAGCCATTTGGCTGGCTTGCGGCGCCACCGCCATGGGCCTGGGAATCTGGTCGATGCATTACGTCGGCATGCTGGCTTTATCCATGTCGATGCCGGTTTCCTACCATGTTCCCACCGTGATGGCTTCTCTTGCGGCTGCCGTTGCCGCTTCGGGGGTCGCGCTGTTTGTAGTGAGCCGCGCGCGAATGGGCGTCTGGGCGGAGATCGCAGGCAGTGTAATCATGGGCAGCGGAATTGCCTCCATGCACTACATAGGAATGGCAGCCATGCGGTGCCCGGCTGTGATTTCCTACGATCTACGCATCGTTGTGCTCTCTATTGTTTTGGCGATCGTTATCTCCGAGGTAGCCCTGCGGCTCACCTTTCGGGTGCGCGAAGAAAAACTCGTGAGCGGGCGCAAACTGATCAGCGCGGTGGTAATGGGCTGCGCCATCCCTCTGATGCACTATACCGGCATGTGGGCGGCAAACTTCCGCGCTTCCGGCGTTACGCCGGATTTGGTGAATGCTGTCAGCATTTCCTCCCTTGGAATTGTGGCTATAAGCGCGACCAGCTTTTTTGTGCTGGTGGCCGCGATTGTTTCCGCATTCTTCAACAGGTTCCTGGCGCTCCACCGAATTGATCTGGATATGGCACGGGAACGGGAATTGTATTTTCATACCATGGCCGAGGCCGTTCCCGAGATTATCTGGACTGCCACTCCCGAAGGTGCCGACGATTATTTCAACCAGAGAACTTTCGATTACACCGGGCTGACCTACGAGCAAATGCAAGGATCGGGATGGAGCACGCTCGTCCATCCGGATGATCTTGACTATGTCTTGGCAAAGTGGACCGATGCTTTGCGCACAGGAATGCCCTACGACGTCGAGTATCGGCTGCGTAGAAAGGATGGAGCGTTTCGCTGGTTTGTGACCCGTGCGAATCCGATTCGTGATGAGAGCGGCAAGATCGTGAAGTGGTTCGGCAGCACCACCGATATAGAAGACCAGAAGCAGAATCAAACAAATCTGCAAGCGCAAATTCTCGAGCAAACCGAGCAATTGGCCGAGGCGAACGAGCGTCTGCAAAAGGAAATGTCTGAAAAAGACTTCGCTCGCAGCGAACTCGACCGGCAGAACGAGAAAATGTTGCAGGAACTCGAGAACCGCTCAAACCGGGCAACACTGCTGGCAAAGATGGGAGAACATCTCCAAAGCTGCGTAACCCGAGACGAAATCTTTGCCGGAGCTTCGGGCTTCGCCCCGAAAATATTTCCCACAGTCAAGGGAGCGATATCAATCCTGAACGCTGGCCGCCGTCAGTTCGAAGTCATCGCCTCATGGGGAGACTGCCAGTTACCGTCGCCGGAGTTTGAGGCGAATGAATGCTGGGGTCTGCGCACTGGGAAGCCACATCTAGTAGTGGCGGGAGACCCAACGGCTCCCTGTCAACACGCAACTGGAGCGACCCATAGTTACTTATGTATTCCCATCCTGGCCCAGGGCGAAACCGTCGGAGTTCTCCACTTGCAGGCTACTGACGAAGTGCCTCAGCTGAACTCCGCCGAGCTATCCTTCAAAACCACATTTGCCGGACAGGTAGGACTTTCCATTGCCAACATAAAGCTGAGGGAAGAATTGCGCACGCAATCCGTCCACGACGCCCTGACCGGTTTATATAACCGGCGATACCTGGAAGAAGCGTTGGAGCGAGAGCTTCGGCGTGCCACTCGCGCGCGCCAGTCAGTTGGGATACTGATGCTCGATCTGGATCATTTTAAGCAGTTCAATGATGTCCACGGCCATGACGCGGGCGATACGGTTTTGCGGGAAGCTGCTGCCTTCCTCATGAAAAATGTCCGTGCGGACGATCTGGTTTGCCGCTTTGGCGGCGAGGAGTTTGTAATCATTCTGCCCACCGCCGATATCGACGGAGCCCGCACTCGAGCCGAGCGCCTGCGTGAGATGGTGAAAGAGGTGAGCATCATCTATCACGGGCAGCGATTGCGAATGGTTACGTTTTCTGGGGGCGTTGCCGCGTTTCCCTTGCACGGAAATACTCCGCAAGAATTAATGGCTGCCGCCGATGCTGCGCTGTATGAGGCAAAGGAGGCGGGGAGGGATCGGATTGCCGTGGCTAAAGTGGGCGAATCACAGATCATCGAAAAACAGATTGCCGAACAACAGAAATCTGCCAGCAACTCCGCATAGTTTCGGGAGGATTAGATCCGACTACTTTTTTCTCTCGTCCCGCTCCACCACGCCATCCTTGATGTTGATAATGCGGTGGGCATACTCGGCAATATCATGTTCGTGGGTGACCAGCACGATCGTATTGCCTTCGCCGTGGAGCCGGTCAAACAGGGCCATGATTTCATTTCCAGTTTGCGAATCCAGATTTCCGGTGGGTTCATCCGCCAGAATGATTGACGGCTTGTTCACCAGCGCGCGGGCTACGGCCACGCGCTGCCTCTGGCCGCCGGAGAGTTCGTTCGGCTTGTGCGTCATGCGGGCTCCCATGCCAACGGCCGTCAGGGAAGCCTTTGCCCGCTCGATGCGCTCCTCAGTCGGAATGCCAGCATAGATCAGCGGCAACTCGACGTTGTGCAACGCCGTGGCTCGTGCCAAGAGATTGAAAGTCTGGAATACGAAGCCAATTTCTTTGTTCCGAATGCGCGCCAATTCGTCGTCGTCCAGTTCGCTAACCAACTGGCTGTTCAGCCAGTATTCTCCCTTGGTGGGAGTGTCCAGGCAGCCGATCAGATTCATCAACGTGGACTTTCCCGAGCCCGATGGTCCCATGATCGCGACGTATTCCCCGCGCTCAATGCGGATATTGACGCCGCGCAGAGCATGCACCTGCTGCTCCGAGCCCATATCGTAGGTTTTCCACAGATCGATCGCCGCGATCATGCAGGACTGCGGAGTGCTTGCGACATTCGGGATGGGCATGCTGATTTCGGCGGTTGCCATAATTTTCTCCTGCTCCGGTGCCACTGGTTTCTCCACGTTTAGATTCCGGCCTGGGCCCCGTTTGCGTTAAAAATTCAAAAATATCTCTACACCCAACCCCTTGAGGAAGCAGCTTCGACCTGACTCTCAACTCCATTGGACGAATGAACGCGTCGAACGTCACACTGATTCATCTTCATCACGCATGATTCATCGCTATGATTCGTCTTCCTTCTTCGGGACCGAGTTATCGATCTTGACGCTGCTGCCAGAACGCAGGGTTCGCAGAATCTTGTAACTCCCCGTAATTACCTGGTCCCCTTCGTTCAACCCATTCACTACTTCGATGTCGTTGGTCCCGGTAATCCCCGTGGTTACGGGCACGAACTCGGCCTTCTTACTCTGAATTACAAACACTCCCTGCACGTCCTCCTGCAAGTCCTTCGTATTGGATGCTTGATTCGGAACTGGCGCGGCTGCATGTACCGAACCGGGAGTTGATTTTTCTTGTTCCAGCTGTGCTTTCGTGCGCAGCGATAGCGCCTGAATTGGAATTGCCAGCACGCCGCTGCGTGCCGCAGTAGTGATCTTCGCTGTCGTCGAAAGCCCCGGCCGCAAATCCGGCGGAGGATCACTCAGGGTCACAACCACCTTAAAGTCCTTGGCTTCTTCGCTCGCCGTGGTCTGTTGGGATGTGGCAACACCGGTGGAGCGAACGATCGCGTTGTCGCCGATCTCTGAGACCATACCGTGAAAAACCTTCTTTGGAATCGCGTCAATGGTCACGTCCGCGGCTTGACCCAACTTCACATTCACGATATCGGTTTCGTCCACTTTTACTTCCGCGGTGATCACGGACATATCCGCCAGCGTCATGAGCGTACTGCCCGGAGAATTCTGTATTCCCATAACCACGGTCTCGCCTTCGCGCACCGGCAAGTTTGTAATCACGCCGTCAAACGGCGCGGCATAACTTGCTTTCTGCAAAACATCGGCAAAACGAGTCAGCGTGGCCTGGTTCTGCGCCACATGTTTATCCGCGGAATCTTTTTGCGCCTTGGCCTGTGTAAGTCTAGCCTGCGATTGCGCCAATCCAAAATCCGCCGTGGCCCATGCGTTCTTGCGGCTGTCAAAGTCGGATTTTGAAATCAAGCCGTCGCTGAATAAGCTTTGTGCCCGTTGCCAATCCAGCTTGTTGCGGTCGTAATCGGCTTTAGCACGCTCCAAATCGGCTTCGGCAGTCTTCACCGCGGCATCCGCCGCAAGCGCGTCGGTTTCCGCGGCCTGCACCGAAGCCTGATTCGCGTTCACGTCCGCGTTCGACTGCACGTTCTCCAGTTGCGCCAGCAATTGACCCTTCTTGACGTGATCGCCTTCTCGCACCAGCAAGTGCGTGATCTTGCCGAAAGCATTCGCTCCAATGTTCACATACGTCTTCGGCTTGATTTCACCCGAAGCGCTTACCACCGAGGCCAAATCCTCGCGCTGCACTTTCCCGGTNTGCACCGTGACCACGTTCTTGCCGCTCTGGTATACGGTGGTTCCGACAATAACGGCCAGCCCTATTGCTATACCGGCGCCGATTAAAACTCTCTTCCACAGCTTCATTGTTTCCGTCTCCGGGCCTTCTGTTCCTCAGATTGCCCGAGTCTTGTTCCCCGAGTCTTGCGCAATGGGTTCCATCGCCTTGACGGACACGTCCACTGATACGGCACTCGCCTCCCGAAAGTTCCCGCGGGATCAAAAAGCCAGTCGATGATTGAGAAACCAGATGATTAACAAACCAAAACGATTACTAATGAAACCACCTTGGCGAAGCACCCGAGCTGCAATTATAGCTTGGCACCCCGGGGCAGAAGGTTTGGGAAGATTGGGCCGCAGGCGCCTACACAACATCTCTTTCGCCCTCCCGGGCAACCCCGATCCTTATACGCCGCATCGAGTCTAGTGGAGTTTCTCAATCTGTTCTTCTGACAAGACTTAGCCTTGCTTTCGCGCATCTGGAAGCCTAAAATGTTGGGACAAAGATTTAAGCTCGGCAGGAGTCCCTTTTCATGGTTAGGGTAGGTTCACGCTGTTTTCCGTCTTTCATTGTGTTTATTCTACTTGCCGGCTTAGGCGTCCCAATTTGGGCGCAGACTGACAAGCCCGACGTTGCTGGCTCGGCGACAACTCCTCCCTCCAGCAGCGCTACCGCAACCGACGGCCAAGCGCCTTCAGCCGACCAGGGCGATCCTCTTAAGCGTCCTCCCAATGATAAGCAGAAAAAGCAGCAAAAGCGCTCTCTTAATGTGGAACTTAGTAAGACCTATAAGAAGTGGTTGAACGAAGACGTGGTCTGGATCATCACCGACCAGGAGCGCGCCGCTTTCAAGCAACTCTCGAATGATGAGGAGCGCGATAATTTTATTGAAGCCTTCTGGCAGCGCCGCGACCCCACGCCGGATACTGAAGAGAACGAATACAAGGAAGAGCACTACCGGCGCATCGCCTATTCCAACGAGCACTTCGCGGCCGGAATCCCGGGATGGAAAACTGACCGCGGCCGCATTTACATCATGTACGGCCCGGCGGACGAAATCGATTCTCACCCCTCCGGCGGCACTTACGAGCGTCCCAACGAAGAAGGCGGCGGTGAGACGTCTACCTTCCCATTTGAGGACTGGCGCTACCGCTACCTCGAAGGCATAGGCCAGGAAGTCATCATCGAGTTTGTTGATACCTGCATGTGCGGCGACTACCACATGACTCTTGACCGCTCGGAAAAAGACGCGCTCAAGTACACGCCGAACGCAGGTCTAACGCTTTACGAGCAGATGGGAATGGCCAGCAAGGCGGACCGCTTCAGTGGCGGCGGACTTGAACAACTGGGACCCGGTCCCGACAGCGCAAGCCAGGCGAGCAAAGAATTCGACCGCCTGGAACAATACGCCAAGCTGCAAGCCCCTCCGCCGGTTAAGTTCAAGGATCTGGAAGAGATCGTTAACACCAAGCTGATCACCAACCTGATGCCGTTCGATGTGCGTTCCGACTTTGTCAAGGTCACCGGTGACACGGTGTTGGTGCCAATCACTATCCAGATGAAGTATCGCGACATCACCTTCGCCAACAAGGATGGAGTGCAGCGCGGGACGGTGAACATTTTCGGCCGCGTCAGCACATTGACGGGCCGCGTGGTGCAGACCTTCGAAGATACAGCTCAGGTCGATGTCCCAGCNGAGTTGTTGCCGAAGACGGCCGAGAATTCTTCCGTGTATTGGAAAGCGCTTCCNCTGCGCCCCGGCCGCTACAAAATTGAAGTCGCAGTGAAAGATGTCAACGGCGATCGCAAAGGTGTCTGGAGCCGTGGCATTGTCGTCCCGGAATATTCTGACGACAAACTTTCAACCTCGTCGCTGATCGTCGCCGACCAGATGGAGCCGGTTCCCACCAAAGATGTGAGCACTGGCAACTTCGTGATTGGGCTAACCAAGGTTCGCCCGCGCGTGGCGCCGGCCGACGGTAAGCCGGCTCTGTTCAAGAGAACGCGCGACCAGAAAGTCAACTTCTGGATCCAGGTCTATAACCTTGGCGTGGACGATAAGACACACAAACCGTCGGCTACCTTCGAGTACGACATTGTGAATATTGCCACCAACAAGGCGGTCATTCAAAAGACCGAATCGACCTCTACGATGGGCAACGTGGGCGAACAAGTCACATTGCAGAAGTCAATAGCCTCGGCGAACTTACAGCCGGGTACTTATCGCATCGATATTAAAGTGAATGACAACGTTTCAAAACAGACTGTTGATCCATCCGCCACTTTTGCGGTAGAGTAACGGCCTGTTATTTCCCGGGGGTGGTATTGAAATTTCGCCAGCTCGGAACTTGGGCGGTGATCGTCGGGTTGTCGCTTCCTGCTTTGGCCGTGGAGCGGCCGGGAGCGATCTCGGGGTACGTTCGCGATGCCTCGGGTACGCCGCAAATGGGAGCGGTGGTTGAGATTATCGGCGTGGCCGCTCGAACTCTCACCCTGTTTACTGACGACGCCGGATTTTATTCCGCCAAGGATTTACTGCCTGGGTTCTATACCGTAAAAGTTTCCGCGCCGTCTTTTCTCACCGTCTGGCGGGATCGAGTCGGGTTGCACCCCGGGGCCAGCACGCACGTGGATATCACGCTGAGCACCTTGCTGAATGCCATGCGAGCCGGCCCATCGCGTGGCGGAGCCAATGACGACGATTGGAAATGGACGTTGCGTTCGGTCGCGAACCGCCCCGTGCTGCGCATCTTTGACGATCCTGTTTCCGCAGATAAATCAGACGATCATGACTTGAAGGCAAGTCTCTCCATGGTGGCTGGATCGGAGAGCGCTGGCTACGGCAGCGGCTCCGACATGAACACCACGTTCTCCGTAGAGCGTTCGGTTTTTTCCGCTAATCGCATTGGACTCAGGGGCAGCCTAGGTTATGGGGATGGCGTCGTCCCGGCTGGTCTACTGCGCGCAACTTATGCCCGGCTCCTGCCGGATGGCTCGGGTCCGTCAATGGCAGTCGCGGTTCGGCGGTTGGCACCCTCCGATCCCAATCTTCACAACGCTTCCTTGCAGTCGATGGCGCTCTCCGCAGCCGACGTAATGAACATAGACGATGTGGTCGAGCTTAAATTTGGCAGCGAGATTCAGACTATTCAGTTTCTTGGCCGCTCCACTGCATTCCGTCCCCACGGCTCGCTGAGTCTTCATGTCTCGCCGAACACTATCGTCGGATACAGTTACACTTCTGCACATCCCGGTTCGCCCGATGAAGCTGTTTTGAATCCTGACACCGCCTCTACCGACGCGAGCGAAACCGATCCACGCATTAGCGTAAGTGATTTTGCTACCAAGCTCGAACGCTGCCGCCATCAGGAATTGAACGTCTCGCACCGCATCGGCAAGACCAACATGCAGGCCGCCGTATTCACCGATCATGTCGATAATACGGCGCTCATCGGCACCGGAGAGGTGACCGCGGCTGGCGGCTACCTTTTGCCTGACGCCTACTCTGGAACCTTCACCTACACCGGCGATGCTCTCAACGCCGACGGCCTGCGCCTTGTACTGGAACGCAAACTCTCTTCTGACCTGACCGCGACACTCGACTATTCCTACGGCGGCGTCCTCGATCTTGCCAAGTCCGGTGCTCAACTCCAGAACAGTCAACAATGGATTGGCGAGCAGCGCCGTCAGGCAATCGCCGCCAAACTTAGCGGCACCGTCGCACGCACCCACACCAGCTGGATTGCCTCTTACCGATGGGTCAATGGCCAGGCCCTCACTCCAGTCGATATGTTCAACGCCTCGCCTGGGCAAACCGGCGCATTTCTAAGTTTGTTGATTCGCCAGCCCATTCCAAGCCTCGGTTTCTTGCCAGCCCATATGGACGCCGTAATCGACCTGAGCAACCTCCTCGCCGAAGGCTACGTGCCAGTGATGGGTCAGGACGGCCAAACCGTTTATCTCGTCCAGGCAGCCCGCGCCGTCCGTGGCGGCGTTTCTATCAGTTTCTAAATCGTTTCTAAGCTCGTCCCGCTTAACCTTAAGCTCTCTGCGGGCTTAATTCCTTACGCTAAGTATCCCGATCCACTCGCCGCAGGTAACGTTACCTTCGAGTGACTCTATTCATAAAATCTATCGCACGAATCGGAACTCAATGGTTGACTGTAGCGTTGGGGTTTCGATAGTGTTGTGCGACTGAGGCGCTGCATGTTATGTACACGCAATCCATTGCCAGCCCTCGCGATTTGGCTAGATTGGCCGATACTGGATTGGCCAATAAAAGTTCCCAGGTTGCAGATCCTGGCCTGCCGCGCACACACGCTATTGCCCTTCGACAAGATCACCTTCAAGGAGAATCTATGAGAGCGCGCATCATACTGGTGTTTGTGCTTCTGGCCGTAGTCAGTCTTTCGGCACAAACTTTCCGTGGTACCATTCTCGGCACCGCAACCGACCCTTCCGGCGCGGTCCTTCCCGGCGCTTCGGTTACGGTTAAAAACGTCGGTACCGGATTAGCGCGCACTACCGAGACCAGCGCGGACGGCAGCTACTCTCTGCCCGAACTCCCCATCGGCACCTACACGGTGACGGTCACTCTGGCCGGCTTCCAGACCTTCGTGACCACTGGGGTCAATGTGGATGTCTCCACGGAGCGCCGCGTAGACGCCGCGATGAAGCCCGGTCAGATATCTACGAAAGTAGAAGTCTCGGGTGACCTGCTGCCCCAAGTGGAAACAACCACGAATGACCTCGGAGGCGTGATCACGCAAGAGACGGTTAAAGATCTCCCGGTCAATGGCCGTGACTACACGAAGCTGATCTATCTAAATCCTGGCGTTGCCGGCTCTCCTGACGAGATTTCCGACTCACCAGGTTCCTTCGGCGAATTCTCAATGAATGGCGCTCGCGGCCGTTCTAATAACTATTTGCTTGATGGCACTGATATGAACGACGGTTTCCGTAACGACCCCGCCATAAATGAGGCAGGTGTGTTCGGAACTCCCGCTACGATTTTGCCCCTGGATGCTGTGGCTGAAGTCCATGTGATCTCCAACTTTCAGCCGGAGTATGGACGCAACGCCGGTGGAGTGGTGAATATCGTAACCAAGAGCGGAACCAACGCTCTGCACGGAAGCGCAGCTGAATATTTTCGGAACGATGCTCTCGACGCGCGTAACTATTTCAATATTGCCGGCCAGCCTAAGGCCCCGTTCCATAACAACCAATACGGCGCTTCCTTGGGCGGTCCGATTGTGAAGGACAAGACGTTCTTCTTCCTGGACTACGAAGGGCAACGAGAGCCTGTTGGGGTGGTTACCATCGCGAACGTTCCGAACACTGGAAGTGGCCCAAATGGTCAATTGGTACCTGCGGACTCAACCAATCCGGTCATACAAAATTTGTTGGCTCGAGACCCCTGGCCAGCGCCAAACCTACCCGCTGCTGCAGGGTCGAGTGTGGGTCAGGCATCCGTCGTGTCGCCCTCATTTAATTATCTGACAAGCATGATCGCTAAGGTCGACCACAGCTTTAACTCCAATAATTTGCTTACAGGGCGCTATTTCTTCGGCGACAGCGTTCAGTCTTTTCCTCTGGCTTTGACCGCGAGCGGCGGCCAGCTTCCCGGGTTCAATACCTACACGCCGACGCGCGTTCAGCTTGTTTCCTTGTCCTACGTTCATACGATTGGATCCAACAAAGTGAACGAGATCCGCTATGGCTGGAATCGCTTTGCAGAGGGTTTTTTCCCTGCGGATCAGGACTTTCATCCCAGCTCAATCGGTCTTTGCGCCGCCAGTTTTACTACAGCCTGCCCTGGTTCGGGAGTTTCGGACTCAGGTCTGCCGATTATTCTGGTGAGCGGCGTTGCCCAACTAGGAGCGAGTTCGAGCGACCCGCGTCACCGAGTCGACAGCAATAATCAATTCTTGGACACTTTTTCATGGAAGCTCAATAAGCACGACGTGAAGCTGGGTTTTGATTTCCATCGCACGACCGTATCTCAGGGGATCGACGGCCATTGGTTTAGAGGTAGGCTAAAGTTTACGGGAGGCGGAGCGTTCGCCGGTAGCACTGCAATTCAAGATTTTCTTGCCGGTGACGTCGACAGCGGTCTGCAGTATTCAGGTGATTCAGCCCGCAACACCTACGAAAACAATTACGGACTTTATATTCAGGATAGCTTTCGCGCCACGCCAAGGTTGACAGTGAATTACGGCCTGCGCTGGGATTATGCCGGTGTCGTCGGAGAGAAGAACAATCTGTTGAGCAATATCACAAGCCTCTCCCCGGCCACCGGAACCGGAACTTTCACGCTCACTCAAGTCGGCCAGCCGGGCTTGAGCGGTCTGTACAACCCGCAATACAAGAATTTCGCTCCACGACTTAGCGTCGCCTGGGATGCTTCAGGCAAGGGCAAAACCGTGCTTCGGGCCGGTTACGGCATTTTCTTCGACGCATTTTCGCAAGATATGGTCATGGGCCACTTGCCGTATCCTCCTTACTTTGACCCGGGACCTGCGTATAACCCGGTCGGACCCAGCCAGGACCAGATCATTTCCGCTGTCGCCACGGGGTCTATCTCGCCGGGTGTCCCGGTCTATAGTGCGCCCAGCTGCGCGAGCCTGGAGTGCGATACCTTTGCCTTCAACAGAAATATCAAAACTCCATACATGCAGAATTACAACGTCAATCTACAGCAGCAAATCAGCAGCAAAATGATGCTACAAATCGGGTATGTTGGATCGGAAGGGCATCATTTGTGGCGTTTTTTCGATATCAACCAGCCGAGCGCAGCGACCATCAATCACATTGATGAGACGGTGGGTTTTCAGGATTTCGGAAGCGCTGCCCGTCCCTATGGCGGGTACTGCACTGGCAATCCCTACTGTTCGTATTATGTGATGATGGAGAACTCCTCTGGACAGTCAAACTACAACTCGTTCCAGGGCAGTTTCCGGATCACGGGATGGCACGGCCTCACATCGGTCCTGAACTATGTGTGGTCTAAGTCGTTAGACAACTCCAGCGACGGGGAGGACTTCGAGCCCAATGCTGCTCAACCCCAGGACAGCACAAATCCTAAAGCTGAGTACGGCCCTTCGAATTTCGACTTGCCTCGGCGTGCCTCTTGGATTCTTGCCTATGACATCCCTAAGATGGGCGGAGGAATGCAAAAGTTAAAGAATGGCTGGGGACTCAATAGCACTCTGACGGTTCAAACTGGACAGCCGTTCCAATTTAACTACAACTGCGAGGATGACTACAGTGGCGGCGGCGATTGCTATGACCGGCCCGATGTTGTAGCGCCAGTCACGCAGAATAACCATAATCCCTATCAGTTTATGCCCTTGAGTTCGTTCGCTATTCCGTGTGCCGTCACAGTAGCGACGGGAGCTGCTTCTGACTGCGTAATCGGAACGCGTCACTACGGCGACGAAACGCGAGACGAGTTCCGCGGGCCGAATTTCCGCCAATTCGACTTTGCGGTCTACAAAAATACTGCGCTCACCGAGCGCGTTGCCTTGCAGCTTCGCGCCGATTTCTTTAACCTGCCCAACCATCCCAATTTTGCGAACCCGTTTCTGCCGAATTTCATCGCAGATCCTGCATACAACGGATTTGCACTTAGCCCAAGCGGAAACCGGGAAGTGGGTCAGGGCTACTATCCCATCACCGCTACCGGAGACGTGGGCATCGGCAATCCTTTCCTGGGTGGCGGCGGACCGCGGGGCATTCAACTGGCGGCCAAGTTCAGCTTCTAGACTCCTTCCTCCTGAGAGCCCCGTCGTTCGCGGCGGGGCATTTTTCTTGGACCAGCTCATTCCTTCGCTCATATTCCGACCCGTCCGCCACGTGACTTCCGTCACTAGAACCGCCATTCCCGCAATGTTACGCTGCTCTCGTAAACCTTCCCCAAAGCATCTGTTGCGGAGACTTTAATGCGTCGCTCGATCTGCGCTCTCTTAATTCTCGGCGTGTGCTTTGCCGCGCCCGGTTATGCTCATCACCTTAGGGCGTCTTCTGCCACTACCATGCCGATCACCACATCGTCGGCCAAGGCGCGCGCGCTTTATTACAAGGGCATACAGGATTACGAAAATCTTTACCTCGAACGTTGCAATGACGATTGGCGTTCCGCCGTGCAGGAAGACCCAAACCTTGCCGTGGCCTGGGCCTGGATCGCCTTCAACAGCAGCAATCCGGCTGAAGTAAGCGCGGCGCGGGCCAAAGCCAAAGCTCTTGAGCCCAAACTTAGCCCCGGCGAGCAGTTGATGGTTTCTTGGATCGTGAAGGTGCAGGAAGGCGATATGATCGCCGGCATCTCCGCCATGAACGACATGCTGGAGATGTTTCCCAAGGACAAGCACTTGTTCTACCTCTCCGGCAACTGGCTGCTGCTTGAAAACGGCGACGAGCAATCTCTGCGCATCATGCAGAAGGCGCTGGCCCTCGACAAAAATTTCCCGCCCGCGTTGAATGATATTGCCTACGTGGAAGCGCGTGACTGGCAGTTTGCCAAGGCTTTTGCCGCGATGGACCGCTATGTCGCGCTGCTGCCCAACGAACCCAATCCCAACGATAGTTACGGTGAACTGCTGCGCATGGCAGGAAACTTTGAAGGATCTTTGCAGCACTATCGCGCTGCCTTGAAGATCGATCCCGACTTCGTAACTTCGCAGCTCGGCCTGGGCGATACCTATGCGCTCATGGGCAATCAGGAGCAGGCGCGAATTGAATATGACAAAGCCATCCAGTTCGCTCACAACGAAGCCGATCGTCTGAGCTATACCATTCAGAAAGCCATGACTTATGTGCGCGAAGGCCAGTTTGCCGAAGCCGACAAACTTTTCCTTGATATCGCAAAAACCGCGCATGCCAAAGAGCAGAATTTACAGGAAGCGCAAGCCTATCGTTCGCTCGCCGAATATCAAGCCGACGACAAATCCGCACTCAAATATCTGCAACAGGCCGAAGAGGCCCTGGGCGACAAGGCACTTTCGATGAATGACAAAGACGAAGAAAAATCCATCATTCTTCGCAATCGCACGATTCGCGCGTCTCGTTCGGGCGATGCCGCACTGGCCGACACTTCTCTAAAGCAACTTGAGTCCATGGCCTCCGTAAGCCGCGACAAAACTGTTCAAAGCTCGTACAACGGCGCTGCCGGAACTCTTCTGATGGATCAGAAAAAGTTCAGCGAAGCCATCAGCTTGCTGGAAGAAGATCGGGACAATCCCTTCACCATGGAACTTCTGGTGCAGGCTTACTATCAAACAGACCAGTCCGACAAACTGCATGACATGGAAGCCCGGCTACGAGGCACGAATGTTCCGACCATGGAGCAGGCGCTTGTGGTACCCGCCGCCCGCTTGCGCCGGCCTGAGATCTAAGGAAAATGGCAGGGCCGATGTTTTCGCATGCGTATTCTTGGACCATGCGACGCGGCCCGAAGAAACAGCTCTAACAGGACAGACTTGTGGAACAAACTGCCATGACTGCAACTACTTCCGGGACGATTCCTGCCCACCTCAAGAGTAATAGAGTCCTCATAAAATGGTCGCTCCTTGCCGCTGCTCTGGTGCTCGGTCATTTCATGTGGCAGTGTGGGGCCGGGCATGACTGCTGGGGCGCGCCTTTCCGATGATGCGGTGCATCACTTCCATTCGCAGTTAGATTCCCAGGCGTACGACGACATTGTAGGCAACTCCGATGAAGCCTTTCAGAACTCCGCGAATCATGACGAATTAACTAAGTTCCTTTCTGGGGTCCATTCAAAGCTGGGCTCATCTCACGGATTTACCCGCACGAATATCTTCGTGAATGCCACTACAAACGGTAATTCACCAAAGTCACTTACCAGAGCAGGTTCGATCAAGGGAACGCTACCGAATCGTTCACCTGGAAAAAAGCAAACGGTGGTCTCAAACTCGTCCGCTACGATGTCAAGTCAAATGCATTTGTGACGCAATGAGGTCTTCCACGCTCTGTGAATTGCCATTGCACCCAAAGACTACCCAGTTATTGCGATGGACGTTTCGTCGTCCCCAACAACGCGCGGCCGGGAAACACATCCGGAACAATCTTGCCTTCATCGACAACCACGGTTCCGCCCACCAACAAATAGTGCACGCCCACGCTCGGCTCCATCGGCTTCGCGAAAGTTGCGCGGTCGCTGATGGTCGCTGCGTCGAACACAACAATGTCGGCGTCGGCGCCCTCCTGCAATCTGCCCTTGCGCAGTGCCTCAGGTGTTGAGCGCTCCAGCATCTCCGCCGGCATGAGAGTCATCTTTCGCAGCGCGTCCATCAAGGTGATCGTCCCCTTGTCCCGGACATATTGGGCCAACACTCGCGAATAGGTTCCGGCGTTACGAGGATGACCAACCAGACCGTCACTGGCGATCATCACCAATGGGTTAGTGATCAC
>JGI12635J15846_10000263_pt1 | contig 41916 bp, 36 predicted proteins | sample BlaSpr_A8_OM2_M2_FD_15846 | JGI IMG/M metagenome (IMG submission 15846)
AGAACTAAGCGATAGTTCTCGGATTTCACCGATGGAGTTGTAATACTGTGTGGATGGACCTTCGTCAGGCTCGAAGTCAGGCTCACAGTCAGGCGCTAAAACAAAAAAAGATCCGGCTGGCGGACACCCGGCAATGACGTCTGACCGACCAAGGCTTCCACGTCATCACCGGGCGCCGCTCGACGGACCCAGCTTTTATTGCACTTTATGCAACCGGCTATGCGTATGCGTCAGCCGGTTTTCAAGCAGTTCATTCGGTAACCTGATGATTTGACATCAGTTCCAGCGCTTTCACCATTCCCGAGTGATCCCATTCGCGCCCACCGTTCGCCACACACACGCTAAACAATTGCTGCGCGCTCGCCGTATGCGGCAACGCCAGACCCAGTTTCTTCGCACTCTCCAACGCGAGGTTCAGATCCTTCTGATGCAATTCGATCCGAAAGCCCGGATTGAACGTGCGCTTGGTCATGCGCTCGCCGTGAACTTCCAATATCCGCGATGCCGCAAAACCACCCATCAACGCGCGCCGCACGCGCTCGGGATCCGCGCCGGATTTTGAAGCGAACAGCAGCGCCTCGGCCACCGCTTCAATGTTCAACGCCACGATGATCTGGTTCGCGACCTTGCACGTCTGCCCCGCGCCGTTATCGCCGATAAGCGTCACGTTCTTGCCCATCACTTCGAAGAGCGGCTTTGCACGCTCGAACGCCGCTTCGGGACCGCCGACCATGATCGTCAGCGTCGCTTCGCGTGCACCCACTTCGCCACCTGACACCGGCGCATCGAGGTAATCGCAGCCGAGCGCGTTGATTTTCTTTGCGAACGCTTGCGTTTCGAGCGGCGAGATGGAGCTCATGTCGATGACAAGCTGGCCTTTCTCGATTCCCTTCGCCACACCATCTTCAGCGAAGAGGACGTTCGCGACATCTGGCGTGTCCGGCACCATCAAGATGATGATTTCGCTTGCCCGAGCGACTTCGGTCGAGCTGGCAACCACTTTGCCCAGCGAGCGCAGGTCGTCCGGCACGGGATACGCGCCGTTCAGCACCAGCGCGTGGCCAGCTTTCTTCAGATTGCGCGCCATGTGCGCGCCCATGATGCCAAGGCCGATAAAACCGATTGTTGCCATTACGTTCGTCTCCTCCAGTTATGCCGCTGCTCGCGCAGTCTTCCAGCCAGCGATTTCCTGCAGCCAGCCAAGGCCGGCTTCAGTCGTGCCGCGCGGTTTGTACTCGCAACCGATCCAGCCGTCGTAGCCGAGTGAGTCCAGCAGCGAGAACAGGAACGGATAGTTGATTTCGCCCGTGCCCGGTTCGTTGCGGCCGGGATTGTCTGCCAGCTGGATATGCGCGATCGACGGCAGGTTGCGCTTGATCGTGGCAGCCAGTTCGCCTTCCATGCGCTGCATGTGATAGATGTCGTATTGCAGGAACAGATTGTCCGAGCCGACCTCACGAATCACATCCAGTCCTTCCTGCGACCGGTTCAGCGCGAAGCCGGGGATATCGAAGTAATTGCACGGTTCGACCAGCAAACGGATGCCTTCTTTCTTCAAAGCATCGGCCGCAAATTTCAGGTTTTCTACAATAGTCGCCCGCGCATCCGTGAGGCTCACCGAAGCAGGGGGAATGCCGACGAGACAATTCAGCTGCGGCACGTTCAGCGCTTTCGCGTACTCAATAGCCCGCGTCACGCCCTCACGAAATTCCTTTTTTCGGTCGGGCAGGCATGCGATGCCACGCTCACCGCCCTCCCAATTTCCTGCCGGCAGGTTGTGCAGCACGAGCTGGAGATTGTTGGCGTCGAGACGCTGACGAAGGTCCGTGGCCGGGTACGAATACGGGAACAGGAACTCCACCGCTTCGAAGCCCGCTTCCGATGCCGCCGCAAAGCGGTCGAGGAACGGCACTTCGTTGAACAGCATCGTCAGGTTTGCAGCAAATTTCGGCATGGTTTAGTTCTCTCTCAGGCTTGGTGCGCAATGGCCGTCGGCGCGTCCTGCTCGGTTTCGGCGAGCGGCTCGAATTCATTGATTGCATCGATCTCCGCACCCATCGCGATGTTCGTCACGCGCTCGAGAATCACTTCCACGATGATCGGCACGCCGAATTCCGCGAGCATTCCCTGCGCCTTGCGAAGGGCGGGTGCGAGTTCGTCCGGGTTGAATACGCGCACCGCCTTGCAACCAAGCCCTTCGGCCACCGCGACGTGATCGACGCCATAACCGTTCAGATCGGGTGCGTTGATGTTCTCGAAGGCAAGCTGGACGCAGTAATCCATGTCGAAGCCGCGTTGTGCCTGACGGATCAGGCCGAGGTACGAGTTGTTCACTACCACATGGATGTACGGCAACTGGAACTGCGCGCCGACAGCAAGCTCTTCGATCATGAACTGGAAGTCGTAGTCGCCGGAGAGCGCCACGATCGGCCGTTGCGGGTCCGCAGCGCGCACGCCGAGCGCCGCCGGAATCGTCCAGCCGAGCGGACCGGCCTGACCGCAATTGATCCAGTTACGCGCCTTGTACACATGCAGGAACTGCGCGCCGGCGATCTGCGACAGACCGATGGTCGAAACGTAGCAGGTGTCGCGGCCGAAGACCTTGTTCATCTCTTCGTAGACGCGTTGCGGTTTCATCGGCACGTTGTCGAAGTGCGTCTTGCGATGCATCGTGCGCTTGCGTTCCTGGCACTCGCCAACCCACTTGCCGCGATCCTTCAGCTTGCCTGCGGCCTTCCACTCGCGCGCCACTTCGACGAACAATTCGAGTGCGAACTTTGCATCCGAGACAATGCCCAGATCCGGTCCGAACACGCGACCGATTTGCGTCGGCTCGATATCCACGTGCACGAACGTACGGCCCTTCGTATAGACCTCGACGCTGCCGGTATGCCGGTTAGCCCAGCGATTGCCGATACCCAGCACGAAGTCGGACGCGAGCATGGTGGCATTGCCGTACCGATGCGCAGTCTGCAATCCGCACATGCCAGCCATCAGCGGATGATCGTCGGGAATCGCGCCCCAGCTCATCAACGTGGGGATAACCGGTACGTTCATGAGTTCAGCGAATTCGACAAGCAGATCCTCGGCTGCCGCATTCAGCACGCCGCCGCCCGACACGATCAACGGTCGGTCGGACGCCGTCAGCATCGCCAGCGCCTTTTCGATCTGGCCACGCGTTGCTTTGGGCTTATAGACGGGCAGGGGTTCGTACGTATCGATATCGAATTCGATTTCCGCGAGCTGCACGTCGATAGGCAGATCGACCAGCACCGGACCCGGACGGCCCGAGCGCATCAGATGAAATGCCTGCTGGAACACGCGCGGCACGAGCGCCGGTTCACGCACGGTCACCGCCCACTTGGTCACCGGCTTGGCGATCGATTCGATATCGACGGCCTGGAAGTCTTCCTTATAGAGCCGTGAACGCGGCGCCTGGCCCGTGATCGCGAGAATCGGGATGGAGTCGGCCTGGGCGGAATACAGCCCGGTGATCATGTCCGTTCCCGCCGGCCCGGATGTACCGATACACACGCCGATATTCCCTGGCGCTGCCCGCGTATATCCTTCGGCCATGTGCGACGCGCCTTCCACATGGCGCGCCAGTACGTGGCCGATGCTGCCTGCGCGTTGCAAGGCGGAGTAGAACGGGTTGATTGCCGCGCCCGGAACGCCGAACGCCATTTCGATCCCTTCTTTTTCCAGCACGAGAACGGCTGCGTCGACTGCTCGCATTTTTGTCATCTCTGTCTCCTTCCATAGTGTCCTGCTGCGTTCCGCCGTTGCGGAACATCGTTTAGGGGACTTTATGCGTATGCCGGAGTGTTGATAAGATCAGCCATAGTCGTTTTATCCAATACAAAAAGTATGGAACGGAGACACGGAAATGGACCGCTTCAGGCAGATTGAGACGTTCGTGAAGGTCGCCGAGGCCGGCAGTCTGGCTGCGGCGGCGCTGGAGGAGGGAGTGTCGCCAGTGATTCTGGGGCGGCGTATCGATGCGCTGGAGAAGCGTCTGGGCGTGAAATTGATGTACCGCTCGACGCGCCGGCTGGTGGTAAGCGAAGAGGGCGCGGCGTTTCTGGAGCGCTGCCGTGGACTGCTGGCCGACTGGAACCAGGCTGAAGATGAACTCGCCGACGGCCAGCGCACGGTCGACGGCCATCTGATCGTGTCCGCGCCGGCGGCGTTCGGACGGATGCACGTGGCGCCGCACGCCCCCGGTTTTCTCGCCGATAAACCCGCGCTGCAGATGTCGTTCAACCTGAACGACCGCGTAGCCGATTTGATCCGCGAAGGTTACGACCTGTCGATCCGGATCGGCGGCGCGGTGGACCAGAACTTCGTGGCGGTGAAACTAGCCGATAACCGCCGCGTGGTCTGCGGCACGCCGGCGTATTTCAAAAAGTTCGGCAAGCCGAAATCCCTCGATGACCTGCTGCGCCACAACTGCCTCGCGTTCAACTTGCAGGGGGGCCAGAACCGCGGCTGGTATTTCCGTCGCAACGGCAAGCTGGCGACGGTGCGTGTTTCGGGCAACCTGGATTGCAACGACGGAGAATTGCTGCACCGATGGGTGTCGGAAGGGCACGGGCTCGGCTGGCGCTCCACTTGGGAGATTCAGCGGCAACTGGCGGCCGGTGAGCTGGAAACCGTCCTGGACGAGTTCGCGCTGCCCGATTACGACATCCTCGCGGTCTATCCGCAACAGCGCTACGTGCCCGCAAAAGTGCGCTACTTCATTGATTATTTGAAGAAAATCTATGCGCAGCCAGATTACTGGAGCCGCGAACGGTGACGCTNCTGGCGTAAGCAGCGCTTCGCGCGGCTAAGCCATTGAAAACACAGCGGAAGTAATCCGCGAAATGCGTAAATCAGTTGTGCGGCCGGCCTTATCTCGCTATAATCGCTGGCTTCTCTCTTGCCGCACCGGTCCGACGCCCGGGTGGCTTTATATCCTCAAGGAGTAACAATGCGTCATTACGAAATCGTATTTATCGTGCATCCGGATCAAAGCGAGCAAGTGCCCGCCATGATCGAACGGTACAAGACCACGATCACGACTCACGGTGGTTCGATCCATCGCATCGAAGACTGGGGCCGCCGTCAGCTGGCCTACATGATCGAGAAACTCGCGAAGGCTCACTACGTGTGCATGAACATCGAATGCAGCCAGGAAACGCTCGAAGAACTGGAACACGCGTTCAAGTTCAACGACGCTGTGCTGCGTCACCTCATCGTCAAGATGAAGAAGGCCGAAACCGGTCCGTCGCCGATGATGAAGGAAGTGCACCGCGAAGAAGCCAAGAAGGCGGCCAGCCAGCCGTCGACTGAAGCGCAGGCTTAATAGACAGCCTTTACAGGCGTCAAGCCACCAGGATTTAAGTGAACCGGCTGCAACTGACAGCAAGCGTCGTGGAACGCGAACCGGTGCGGTACACCCCCGCCGGCGTCCCAATCGCAAGTTGCACGTTGCATCACCGTACGGAAGTCGTCGAAGCGGGCATTGCCCGGCAAATCGAACTGACTCTCCCGGCGGTAGCGGCCGGAGCTGCGAGCGGCAAGCTGGAAGGCATCGCGATGGGCGTTGAAACGCTCTTCACGGGCTTCATGGCCAAGAAAAGCCGCAACGCGCGAACCCTGGTGTTTCACATTACAGAATTGCAGGATATTGGAAAGGACTGAACATGCCCCGCCCGACTGGTAAGAAATTCGACAAACGTCGTCAGCAACAAAACCCGCTCTTCAAGCGCAAGAAGTTCTGCCGTTTCACCGCGGCTAATGTCGAGTACATCGACTACAAGGACACGGAAACGCTGAAGGACTTCGTTGGTGAGAACGGCAAGATCACGCCGGCTCGTCTGACAGGAACGAAGGCTCACTACCAACGTCAGCTCGATACGGCTATCAAGCGCGCTCGTTTTCTCGCGCTGCTGCCGTACACCGACCTGCACAAGGCCTAATCAGACGACGCAATAAGGAAAAAGCCAAATGCAAATCATTCTTTTGGAAAAAGTCGTCAACCTGGGCAACCTGGGCGACATCGTTCGAGTCAAGGACGGTTACGCACGTAACTTCCTGATCCCGGGCAAGAAGGCCCGCCGTGCAACGAAGGACGCAATCGCGGAATTCGAAGTGCGCCGTGCTGACCTGGAAAAGGTTGCTGCTGAAAAGCTGGCAGCCGCTACGGCTCAAGGCGAAAAGCTGAACGGCGCAACCGTTCAGATCTCGCAGAAGGCTGGCGTCGACGGTCGTTTGTTCGGTTCGGTGACGAACGCGGACATCGCTGACGCGCTGAAGAAGCAAGGTCTGGCCGAAGTCGAAAAGTCGCAAGTGCGTCTGGCCGACGGCCCGCTCAAGCTGGTTGGCGATCACGCCATCCAGATCGCACTGCACACCGACGTGGTTGTTGACGTGACGGTGTCGGTGCTGGGCGAACACGCTTAAGCATCCGGTCGGCTGGGCTGAGTCTCGCCGCTGATGCAAAAGTAGTGCCGCAGTAAAAGAAGGGCAGGAACCGTCAGCGGTTCCTGCCTTTTTGTTTTTTCGGCCTCCCGCCACCTCGTCATTTCGCCGATAATTCCTCCCCATGAACGCACCGTCGAAAGATCCCCAACTGGATGCGCTGAAAGTCCCGCCGCATTCCATCGAAGCCGAGCAGTCCGTCATTGGCGGCCTGCTGCTGGATAACGCCGCATGGGACCGTATTGCGGACGTGATGTCGCACGGCGATTTCTATCGCTACGACCATCGGATCATTTATGAGTCGATTGGCAAGCTGATCGCGACCACGCGCCCGGCCGACGTGATCACCGTCTACGAGGCGCTGACGAACACCGGCAAGGCCGAGGAAGTGGGCGGGTTGGCGTATCTGAACGCGCTGGCGCAGAACACGCCGAGCGCCGCGAACATTCGTCGTTACGCGGAGATCGTGCGGGATCGGGCGGTGTTACGCCGCCTGGTTTCAGTCGCCGATGAAATTTCCGCCGATGCCTTTAATCCGCAAGGCAAGGAAGTGCGCCAGTTGCTGGACGAGGCCGAGGCGAAGGTGTTCTCGATCGCGGAAAGCGGCGCGCGCGGCACGCAGGGTTTTCTCGAGATCGGGCCGCTGCTCACGCAAGTGGTTGAGCGTATCGACACGCTTTATCACACCGCCAATCCGAGCGACGTGACCGGCACGCCGACAGGTTTCGTCGATCTCGACCGGATGACGTCGGGCATGCATGGTGGAGAACTGATTATCGTGGCGGGCCGTCCGTCGATGGGTAAAACCGCGTTTTCGATGAATATTGGTGAATACGTGGCCGTGGAATATGGCCTGCCAGTCGCCGTGTTCTCGATGGAAATGCCGGGCACGCAGCTCACCATGCGTATGTTGGGTTCGGTGGGCCGCCTCGATCAGCACCGGATGCGTACCGGCCGTCTCACCGACGAAGACTGGCCGAAGCTCACGCACGCGGTGCAGAAAATGAGCGAGGCGCAAATTTTTATCGATGAAACGGGCGGGCTGAACCCGATGGAACTGCGCTCGCGCTCGCGCCGTCTGGCACGGCAATGCGGCAAGCTGGGCCTGATCATCGTGGATTATTTGCAACTCATGTCCGGCTCCGGTTCTGCCGGTGAAAACCGCGCGACCGAAATTTCGGAAATCTCGCGTTCACTCAAAAGCCTGGCCAAAGAACTGGATGTTCCCGTGATGGCGCTTTCGCAGTTGAATCGCGGGTTGGAGCAACGTCCGAACAAACGCCCGATCATGTCCGACCTGCGTGAATCCGGCGCTATCGAGCAGGACGCGGATGTGATTCTTTTCATTTATCGCGATGAGGTCTACAACCCGGACAGCCCCGACAAAGGCACGGCTGAGATCATCATCGGCAAGCAGCGTAATGGTCCGATCGGNCCTATTCGCCTTACGTTCCAAGGGCAATACACGAAATTCGAGAACTTTGCCGGTGCGCAGAATTTCTACGGCGACTAGGAATTGATCCGCCGCCTGCGCTAGATTTGGCGCTTGTCGGGGTGTGGCAGCGGTCCCGCGAAGGTACAATGTGGCAGTTTTATGTCAACGCCATTTTGAGCCACTTTCCGGGATTTTCATGTTCGGTCGCTTCATGCCCACCGAGGGCAAATTTTTCGAAATCTTCAATGCGCACGCAAAGTGCATCGTCGACGCAAGTCACGAACTCGAACTGCTGATCGACAACATGGACCAGATGGAGGTCCACAAGCAGAACGTCCAGACCAACGAAAAACGTGCGGACAAGCTCACGCACGAAACCATCGATCTGCTGCACAAGACCTTCATCACGCCGCTTGATCGCGACGAAATCCACAAGCTCATCACGACGATGGACGACATCCTCGACCTGATGGAAGACGTCGCCACCGCCATTTCGCTCTACGACCTGCGCGAATCGACCGCTGAAATGAGCCAGCTTGCGCATATCTGTACAGCGACCTCCGAACGTGTGCAGCAAGCCGTCATGCTGCTGGCCGACATGAAACGGGCCAGCGAAATCCTTAAGATCTGCGAAGAAATCGACCGCCTGGAATCGGATGCGGACCGGGTGCTGCGCTCGGCCATGTCGAAACTCTTCCGCGAAGAGGACAACGTCAAGACGTTGATCAAGCTCAAGGCAATCTACGAGCTGCTCGAGACGATCACCGACAAATGCGAGGATGTCGCGAACATCATCGAAGGCATCGTGCTGGAAAACGCCTGATTTCAGCCGCGCCACTCACTCGATAAACGATGCATTCGATTCAACTCGCCCTCTGGGCTGTCATTACGCTCGTCGTGGTCGCACTGGTTTTCGACTTCATGAACGGCTTTCACGACGCCGCCAACTCCATCGCAACTGTCGTGTCCACCGGCGTGCTGAAACCCCAGCAAGCCGTGGCGTTCGCCGCCGCGTTCAACGTCATTGCGTATTTCATCTTCCATTTGAAGGTCGCGGCAACCGTCGGCAAAGGGACGATCGATCCGGCTATCGTCGATCAATATGTGATCTTCGGTGCGCTCGTCGGGGCGATCGGTTGGAATATCATCACCTGGCACTACGGCATTCCGTCGAGTTCGTCGCATGCGCTGATCGGCGGATTGATCGGTTCAGCGTGGGCGAAGTCGGGGTGGGGCTCATTGAACATGGACGGCTTGCTCAAGACCGTCTCGTTTATTTTTATCTCGCCGCTGCTCGGTTTTGTGCTCGGGTCGCTGCTCATGCTGGTGGTGTCGTGGATGTATTTCCGGACGCCGCCCTCCAAGGTGGACCGGCGGTTCAGGCGGTGGCAACTGATATCGGCGGGTTTGTACAGCCTCGGGCACGGCGGCAACGACGCGCAGAAAACCATCGGCGTTATCTGGATGCTGCTGATCGCGGCCGGTTATGCATCGGCTACGGCCGATGCGCCGCCGGTTTGGGTGATCGGCGGATGTTATCTGTCGATGGGGCTTGGTACGCTATTCGGTGGCTGGCGCATCGTTCGCACGATGGGTCAAAAGATCACGAAGCTGAAGCCGGTTGGCGGGTTTTGTGCGGAAACGGGCGGGGCGATCACGCTGTTCGTTGCGTCGTTTCTCGGTATTCCTGTGTCCACCACGCATACGATCACCGGTTCGATCGTCGGGGTAGGTGCGACGCAGAAGTTCAGCGCGGTGCGCTGGGGCGTGGCGGGGAATATCGTCTGGGCCTGGATCCTGACGATTCCCGCATCGGCCGTGATGTCCGGTGCCGCCTGGTGGCTTGGGCATCGCTTTCTTTGAAGTGGGTCGTTGTCGGCGAGCGACTTGGATGTCGCTCCCCTATCAATCTAGCGGCCACGTAGCGTCTCCCGCTTCGCGCTTCAGATCAGCGGCGCGCCGACACCGTCCATCGGAATGATTGCGCCGGATACGTAACTCGCCCGGCAGCTCGCTAAAAAGAGCGCGACGTCGGCGATTTCCTCGGGGTTCGCGTATCGGCCGAGCGGCACTTTTGCCTGACTGCGCGCCAGCGCTTCGTCGCGCGTGATCCCTTGTCTTTGCGCCTCGAGTGCGAGCGATTCCTCCACGCGTTCCGTCAGCGTGGCGCCCGGATTAATCGCGTTGATGCGAATGCCCAGCTTCGCGTAATGATGCGCGAGTCCAACCGTTGCCAGCATCAGCGCTGCGTTCGCCGCGCCCCCCGCGATGTGAATATCGCTCGCAATCTTCCCACCCATCCCGATGATGTTCACCACCGCGCCCGGCTCGGTTTTCGGGTTCGCCCTCAACCGTTCCGCCATTTGCTTGAGCACGGCTTGCTGCGGGTAGATGCAGGGGAAATATTTCGCTTCCATTGCGGCTTTGTAGGCGTCGGCGTCGAGGAGATCGGGGTCGTACCGTTTCGCGGCGCCCGCGCAGTTCACGAGAATATCGATCGGGCCGAGCGCGCCCGTGGCTTCTTCCACGACGTCTTGCGCGCTATGCGCTTCGTGAAGATCGGCGCGCGCGAGATGCACGTGGAAGCCATCTTTCGCGAGTTGTTCGCGAGCGCGTGCGAGGTTTGCTGCATCGCGCGAAACAATCGCGACGCGGGCGCCTTCCGCTGAAAATGCACGCGCGCACGCGAAGCCGATACCTTTGCTGCCGCCCGTGATGAGCACGACTTTGCCGGCGAGTCCCAAGTCCATGAGGTTCACTCCTATCGAGGCCGATGGTCGATTCGGTGATGCGTGGAATCGTTATCGAGACACGATAGCAGACGCTGCCGGGCTGTGTGCGGTTCCGGAATCGACAGGAAGAGGTTGCTTGATGACGGCTCAGTAGCTGCCGTTAGCGAACTTCGCGATGGGGTCGTCGGTCGTAGCGGGGCGCGTGGGCACGAACGAATTCGTTGATGCACGCATCACGTGGACGGCGGGGTCCGATGCGGGAATACGGCTAACCGATGAAGGTTGTTGCTCTTGCACCGAGCGCACCTGCTGGGCCGCCAGCCGGGCGGTGGGCGGCGGTGGTTCGAATGCATCGGCGGCGGCCGCGATGGGATCGGGGGAATTGGATGCCGCCGCGACCGCGTTCGATTCAGCCTGCGACTCGCGCGGCGGCAATATCGCGTTCGCTGCTTGCGATTGACGCTGCGCCGCGGAAAGCGAAGGTGGCGGTGGTTCGAACGGATCGGAACCGGATCGGGCTGCAGCGATGGTCGGCGACACAGCGCCCGCCGATTGCGCCTGCCGTTGCGCGGCAGACAGCGCGGGCGGCGGCGGTTCGAACTGATCGGCGGCGGTGCGGTATGAACCTGCCGCTGTCGTCGTAGTTGCTATCGACTGAGAACCCGCAGCCGGCCGTTGTGCAGCAGCTATAACGGGTGGCGGTTCATAACGATCCGCGCCGGTAGTTTTGCTGCTCGATGCCGCAACCTGTGTCCCCTGCGAACGGCCCGATGCGCTATCGGCCGGCACGGGGACCGGCGACGCCAGATACGTCGGTGTATCGAATGGTGCGGGCGCGGATTTCGGCGGCGCGACGCGTCTGATGCCATCGAAACGCTTGGCCCAATACGGGTTCGTGAGGTAATCAAGCCGTACGGTTCCGCCCGTTGACGGCGCGTTCACGAACCGCAGCTTGCCCACATAAATCCCGACGTGCGAATGCGGCCGGCCCGTCGTGTTGAAGAAAATCAGGTCGCCGGGCGCAACTTCATCCGGTTCAATTGATTCGCCACGTCCGCTCATGTCCGCAGTCGTGCGTGGGAGGTTCACCGATGCCGCCCGATCCACCACATATCGCACGAGTCCGCTGCAATCGAAACCCGCCTCGGGCGTGTTCCCACCCCAGCGATACGGCACGCCGACCAGAGACATCGCCTGGATGGAAATTTCCTCGCGTCCGACGCTGTGATCGACGAAATTTGGGAAACCTGATGGCGTAGAGAAGGTGCGGTTTGAAGCGGTAGTGCTCGATGGTGCCGGTGCACGCGACACCCGCGTCGGCGCGCTGGAGCACGCGGCAACGAGGAGGGTGAGAAGCAGCAGTGACCAGAATCGACGCATTCGGGAGGGCGAGCGGAGGGTGAACATGAGCGCTCGCCGTGATGGCGGTCTCGCGATACTAGCCCGTCAGTCGGGGCTGCCGCAAGTTTTCTTGATAAGTCACTTGAGGTTTACGCTGTAAGTGTTGCTTCGACGGGACGTGTTTTTTGCTCAAAACCCGATGAAAAGACACAAAAAAGCCCGGCAAGCGATGCTTGCCGGGCTTTAAACGTGTCAGGAAACTTAAAGAATCTCGGACGCGTAATCCGCCAACCGTGACCGTTCGCCGCGTGCGAGCGTCACGTGGCCGCTATGCGTCCAGCCCTTGAAGCGGTCGACTACGTACGTCAGCCCCGAACTGCCTTCCGTCAGATAAGGCGTGTCGATCTGCGCGATATTGCCCAGACACACGATCTTCGTGCCCGGACCCGCGCGCGTAACGAGCGTTTTCATCTGCTTGGGCGTCAGGTTCTGCGCTTCATCGATGATCACGTACTTGTCCACGAACGTCCGGCCGCGCATGAAGTTCATGCTCTTCACCTTAAGGCGCGAGCGGATCAGCTCTTGCGTAGCGGCGCGGCCCCATTCGCCGGCGGCATCGTCGGTTTTTTGCAGGACTTCGAGGTTGTCGTCGAATGCGCCCATCCACGGCTGCATCTTTTCCTCTTCCGTACCCGGCAGGAAGCCGATGTCTTCGCCCACGGGAACCGTCGCCCGAGTCACGATGATCTCGTTGTAGCGTTTGTCGTCCAGCACTTGCGCGAGGCCGGCGGCCAGCGCCATCAAGGTTTTGCCCGTACCCGCCTGACCCAGCAGCGTGACGAAATCCACGTCCGGGTTCATCAGCAGGTTCAAAGCAAAATTCTGCTCACGATTGCGCGATGTAATGCCCCACACATTGTTCTTGTGGTGGCTGTAGTCGCGCAGCGTTTGCAGCAGCGCCGTCTTGCCGTTCAGCTCGCGTACGACGCCGTAGAACGACGGTTCACCGTTCTGCGGTTCGAAATAAACGAACTCGTTCACCAGCATGGACGCGCATTGCGGACCGGTCACGCGGTAATACGTCGTGCCCGTCTTGGTGTCCTGCCAGCTTTCCATGCCCTTCGCGTGCTTCGTCCAGAAGTCCGAAGGCAGCGCGCGCACGCCGGAATAGAGCAGGTCCTTGTCTTCCAGCACCTGGTCGTTGAAATAATCTTCAGCCGGCAGGCCCAGCGCGTGAGCCTTGATGCGCATGTTGATGTCTTTCGACACCAGCACGACCTGACGATCCGTGCGCTCTTTCTGCAGCGCGCGGACCACGCCGAGAATCTGGTTGTCGGCCTTGCCGACCGGCAGACCTTCAACCGGCTCGATGTCCGTGAGCGTGGTCTGGAAATACAGGCGGCCGGTTGCATCGCGATTACCCATCGCGGACAACGACAATCCCGCCGCCATCTCGCCGACGTGCGCCACCAGCGCATCCAGCGTGCGGCTGACCTGACGCGCATTGCGCGCCACTTCCGACATGCCCTTCTTGTGGTTATCGAGTTCCTCGAGCGTCATCATCGGCAGATAGACGTCGTGTTCCTCGAAACGGAACAGCGATGACGGATCGTGCATCAGCACGTTCGTGTCGAGCACGAACAGCTTGCCGATCTCGTTTTCCGGCTGACCACGCTGGCGACGCTTCTGTTGACCACGCGGCTGAACGGCTGTAGCCAGGGGCGCGGTAGGCGCTTCCGAGCGACCACGTTCACGCGCCTCGACCGGTGCGCGGGCGACGGCGGGCTTTGCGGTTTCGACCTGTTCGGCCGGCGCGGCAGCGGGTTGCAGCAGGGCCGCCGTTTGTTTCGCGCGGCGGGTGCGCGCGGCAGGCGCTGCGTCGGAGGCTTCTACCGCCGAGCCTTTTGCCGCGTTCGCGAGCGTTTCGCTGGCGATGGCGCGCAACGTATTGGCGGTGTTCGCGGCCGCAGGCCGCGAAGCACCGACGCTCGCGCCGAAATCGGTTTCTGTATCAACCAGATCGCCATCGCTTGCCTGCTTTTTCGATGATCGGGCAGGCCGGGCTTTGGCTTTGTATTCTTCAGACGGCAGGAGGTTGCCGAGCTTGACGGGTGCAGTAGGCAAAGGCATGGTTTCCCTCGAAAGGATTCGGATCGTATGTCGTGCGTCGCCTGTCGCATCCTGCGGGGTCGACTTTCGGGCCTTCATGCCAGAAGGGTGGACGTCGATGCAGTTTGCGCCCGGAGACGCGCTTCGGTTTCGAAAACGCCGGTTCGCCTAGATTTCGATCGGCTCCTTGGAAGTTGCGTCCTGAAGATGAAATGGGGGATGAAACGCACGGACGGCGCGGGACGCCCAGGGCGTACACGCTGCGGGTAAGGGAGCGTCCGCAAACAAAAAAGCCGCCGTCCCGGACGATGGGACCAGCGGCTCTACAGCGCCTGCTTCAACACGCCTTTCAACTTCCACCACGTCCCTGGATTCCGGACGTGGCGTGTAGCGGGTACCCGTGCCGGTCGCGGGGGAAACCGCGAAACACCGGACGCTACGTAAAGAGAAATGGAAGGAGGGGCAAGCGCTCATTGCGAATCAATATAACGTGCCTCAAAGCGCTTGTACAGCTTCCACAATCTGCTCTACGTGACCTGGAACCTTTACGCCACGGAACTCCCGGCGAAGCACGCCTTTAGCGTCCAGCAGGAAGGTCGAACGCTCGATTCCGCGTACTTCCTTGCCATACATTTTCTTCATTTTGATGACGCCGAACAGCGAGCAGATGGCTTCGTCGGAATCGGATACCAGCGTGTACGGCAGTTCCAGCTTGGCCTTGAAGTTATCGTGCGACTTCACGCTGTCTCGCGAGATGCCGACGACTTCAGCGCCCGCCGCCTTGAATTGCTCATAGAGATCGCGGAACTGCAGGCTTTCGGTCGTGCAGCCCGGCGTGTTGTCTTTCGGATAAAAAAACAGCACGACTTTCTTGCCTCGCAGAGTCGACAGCGAAAAGTCGCCGCCGGTTGCGGGCGCGGTGAAATCGGGAACGGGTTGATCGACAGCGATCGGCACGAAGTTTCTCCTGTGTCGACCGGAGTTAGCGCTTTAGTGCCTACTCCGGTCCCATGTAAGATGGTTGCTGCTTTTATCGGTAGGCGCGTGCCCATACGCCAGTTTCTAGCGAACGAGCACGTTGTAACGGTAGTGCGGATCCGGGAAAGGCTGCGGCCGTCCGGCCGAGCCTGAAACAGATGTCAGGCGCGAAAACAGGCGCAAGCAGCGTCAGTCCGGCTGGAGTATCAGCTCGCCCGCGCGACCTGGAATCTCGCCCCACGCGACAGGGTACGTGGGCAGCGTCGCGCGGTCCAGCGTCGCATGATAGTCGCCCATCGTGCAGAAACTGTGACCTTGCGCGCTCCAGCCTGCCAGCAATTGCTCGAACACTGTGGCCAGTTTTTGTCCTTCCAGTTCGGCGTGCAGCGTAAAGACCTGATCGTGCGCGTGCTTCGACGTGAGGCCCAGCAAATGGGCGGCCACGTTGCTGACATCGACGCCATCCACACCGAGGATTTCATCCAGCGTGGGCAACGTCGTCGGCATCTGGACGTGATTCAGCATCCGGCCGTCGAGCACCGGAATGTAGGGCGTGTGGCCACGCCCGTCCGATGCGTATTTCATGCCCCAGGCATCGATCTGCTCGAACGCGTAGCCGTTCATCTGCCAGCCCGCCGCGCCGTGCGTGACCGGTGGCGTGCCGAAGATCTCGACAAAACGCGCGTGGCTGCGCTGCATTTGCGCGGCGGTCCACTCACGGTTGCCGGCACGCACGTTGTCCTGCCAGTACACGTGATCCCACGTATGGATGCCGCACTCGAAGCCCGCTTCATGAATCGCGCGCATTTCGACAACGGCACGACGGCCGATATCCGGCCCCGGCAGAAGGACGCCGTACATCAACGTCTTGATGCCGTAATGCTCGACCACCGACGTCCGCGACACTTTCTTGAGAAACCCCGGGCGAAACACGCGGCGTAACGCCCAGCCGGTGTGATCGGGTCCGAGACTGAACAAGAACGTGGCGCGCGCGCGGTATTTGTCGAGCAGGCGCGCGAGATTCGGCACGCCTTCGCGCGTGCCGCGAAGGGTATCTACGTCGATTTTCAGAACGATGCGAGCCACGCGCCGTCCTTAAGCCTGATCTTCGACGAGGCGCCGCGCCGTGCCCACGTCGCCGCGATACGCTTCGAAAATCTTGCGCAGCGCGTCGTCCATGGTTGCGACCGGTTTCCAGCCGAGTTCCTGGATCGTGTTGTCGATTTTCGGCACCCGGTTCTGCACGTCCTGATAACCCGCGCCGTAGTAGTCGCCCGACGACGTCTCCACGAGCTGAACCGACTTCGCGCTTTCAGCGTATTCGCTGATTTCGTTCGCGAGCTTGAGCATCTTGTGCGCGAGTTCGCGGACCGAGAAGTTATTGCTCGGATTGCCGATGTTATAGATCTTGCCCGTAGCCACGCCGTTCTTGTTTTCGATGATCTTCATCAACGCGCCGATGCCGTCGTCGATGTCCGTGAACGCACGCTTTTGCGCGCCGCCATCGACCAGACTGATGTTTTCACCGCGCACGATGTGACCCAGGAATTGCGTGACCACGCGCGAGCTACCTTCCTTCGGCGTGTAGATGGAGTCGAGGCCCGGGCCGATCCAGTTGAACGGACGGAACAGCGTGAAGTTCAGGCCTTCCATGCCGTAACCCCAGATCACGCGGTCCATCAACTGCTTCGAACACGCGTAGATCCAGCGCGGCTTGTTGATCGGGCCGTAGCTCAGCTGCGATTCTTCGGGATCGAATTGTTCGTCCGTGCACATGCCGTACACCTCGGACGTCGACGGAAACACGAGGTGTTTGCCGTATTTCACGGCCGAACGCACGATCGGCAAGTTCGCTTCGAAGTCGAGTTCGAAGACGCGCAGCGGCTGCTTCACGTAGGTTGCCGGCGTGGCGATAGCGACCAGCGGCAGGATCACATCGCACTTTTTGATGTGATATTCGACCCACTCCTTGTTGATCGTGATGTCGCCTTCGAAGAAATGCATGCGCTCGTGACTGGCGAGGTCGCCGAGACGGTCGCGTTGCATGTCCATGCCGAAGACTTCCCAGTCGGTCGTCTCGAGAATGCGCTTGGAGAGGTGATGGCCAATGAAGCCGTTGACACCCAGGATCAGGACTTTTTTCATGAATGAGGAAGTGATTGAGTGAGTCGGCCGAATTCGGCGGGACTGACGACACGTTCGCCGCCGGATGGAGTCTGGCTTTTGTCCACGAATGGTTGCCGTAATTCACGGATGGCGACGACGCGGCCGTCGGCGCATACGCCAAACAGCGCATTATCCTTCACGTGCAGCCCAGGGGGCAAATTCGAGACGGCACGCAGGCTGTCCGCGGTGATGCCCGGCAGGCCGTTTTCGGGAACGAGCCGGGCTCGTGCGACGATAAACCGCTGCTGCGCGATGTCCGTAAAAGCCCCCGGATACGGCGGCGCGACGGCGCGAATCAGGTTGTAGACCTGCTGCGCGGTCTGCGACCAGTCGATGCGGCCGTCCTCCGGCTTGCGCCCCCCGAAGTAGCTGCCTTTGCTGAGATCGTTGGGCAGATGGGGCGCTTCGCCCGCGATCAACGCCGGCAACACACGCCACAAGGTTTGTTCGGCGGCGACGGTGGTTTTGTCGAAGACTTGTGCGGCGGTGTCGTCGGGGAGAATGGGCACGGGCGTCTGGGCGAGGATCGCGCCCGCGTCTGGCTTGGCTGCCATCTCATGCAGCGTCGCGCCGGTTTCCGTTTCGCCGTTCAGCACGGCCCAATTGGTGGGCACGCGTCCGCGATACTTCGGCAACAGCGAACCGTGCATGTTGTAGGCGCCGCGTGTGGCAAGCGCGAGCAGATCGACCGGCAGCATGTGCCGGTAATAGAACGAAAAGATGAAGTCAGGCGCGAGTTCGCTGACCGCTTCATGCAGTTCCTGTGACTTGGGATCGGCGGGCGTGACGACGGTGATGCCATGATCCACCGCCACCGACTTCACGCTGCCGAACCAGATGTTCTCGTCGGGATTGTCTTCGTGCGTGACGACAAGCGCGACCTCCACGCCGCGCGCGAGCAGCACCTGCAGGCAGCGCACGCCGACGTTGTGATACGCGAACACGACTGCACGGGGCTTCGCGCGTGGCTGGATCGCCGAACTCATAGTGACCTCATAGCGGATCGACCTCGCGGGTAATCGCGGCTACCGCTTCCTGACGCGGCATGGTCCGTGCAACCAGGCCGTCGCGTTCTTCCAGGATGGTCTGCACCAGATAACGAGGCCGTGCGCGCACTTGCTGATAGATCCGGCCGATGTATTCGCCGAGCAGCCCGAGAGCGAAGATGATCACGCCGAGCATGAAGAAGGTGATAGCAAACAGCGTGAACACACCTTCGACTTCCGCGCCGAACATGAAGCGTCGAACCAACAGCAGCAGGAACAGGCCTGCGGATCCCACGGACAGGATCACGCCGATGAACGATAACCACTGCAGCGGCACGACCGAGAATCCGGTCACCAGGTCGAAGTTGAGGCGAATCAGGCTGTATAGCGAGTACTTCGATTCGCCGGCGAAACGCTCTTCGTGCGCCACATCGATTTCGATCGGGTTCTGCGAGAAGGTATAGGCCAGTGCCGGAATGAACGTGTTGATCTCGCCGCAGCGGTTGATGGTGTCGATGATGTGCCGGCTGTAACCGCGCAACATGCAGCCCTGGTCCGTCATCTTGATGCGCGTGATGCGCTCGCGCAGCCGGTTCATCAGGCGCGACGCTTTCTTGCGCCAAAAGCTGTCCTGACGTTGCTGGCGAATCGTGCCGACGTAGTCGTAACCTTCGCGCATCTTCTCGAGCAGCTTGGCGATTTCCTCGGGAGGATTCTGCAAGTCGGCGTCGAGCGTGATGACCATTTCCCCGCGGGATTGTTCGAAGCCCGCGAGGATGGCCATGTGCTGGCCATAGTTGCCGTTCAGCAGGATCACGCGGGTGGTATCCGGCCGCGCGCGAAACTGCTGGGCGAGCAATGCCGCCGACTTGTCGCGGCTGCCGTCGTTGATGAAGATCACTTCATACGTCGCGCCGAGCGCGTCGAGCGCGGGATACAGACGGGAGAAGAGTGCGGCGAGGCCTTCTTCTTCGTTGTATACCGGGACTACGACCGTTAATTCGGGGCCGGTCGGCAGATAATCCGTTTGACTCATGTTGGCGATGGTTCCGCTAGGTGTCCGTGGTGGTGAATGTGGTTCTGGTTTTTGCTGCGGGTTCCGCATGTTCGCCTAGCGCACCTTTCGTGCGCCTTAAATGGCATGCGCCGCGCAGATTTCATCGACTGCCTGTACGACGCGCGTCACGTCTTCATGGTTCATCTGCGTGAAGAGCGGCAGCGTGACCGTTGACGCGCCATACTTTTCCGCGTGCGGGAACATGCCTTCGTGAAAACCGCGCCCACGATACAGCGTGAACAGGTGCAGCGCCGGGTAATGTACGCCCGTGCCAATGCCGCGTTCCTTCATCTGCCCCATGAACTCGGCGCGCGTGAGCGACAGACGCTCCAGCGGCAGCGCGATCTGGAACATGTGCCAGTTGCTGTCGGTGAAGTTCTGGACCGGCAATTGCACACCGCTTCGCACGGCCGCGCCGTTCGCGAAGCTCTCAAAGTATGCGCGCGCCAGCTCGCGGCGTTGTTCAGTGAACCGCTCGACGTGCTTGAGTTGTCCGAGGCCGACACGGGCGGCGACATCGGTGAGATTGTATTTGCCACCGAGGAGATCGCAGTCCATGCCGTCAAAGCCGGTGCGAGTGATGCCCTGCAGCCGGTACTTTTGCGCGAGCACGGCTTCTTCCTCGTTATTCAGGACGAGCGCGCCGCCTTCTATAGACGTGACGTTCTTGTTCGCATGGAAGCTGAACGAAACGATGTCGCCAAATGAGCCGATCTTCTGGCCGCGCCACGACGATCCAAACGCCTGGGCCGCGTCCTCGATCACCCGCAAGCCGTGTTCGCGCGCAATGCCGTACAGCCGGTCCATATCCACGGGCAGTCCCGACAAATACACCGGCAGGATTGCCTTGGTGCGCGGCGTGATGGTTTTTTCGAGCAGGTCCAGATCGATATTGCGCGTGACCGGGTCGATATCGGCGAAAACCGGCGTGGCGCCCGTTTCGATGATCACGTTGCTGGTCGAGACCCAGGTCATCGGCGTGGTGATGACTTCGTCACCCTCGCCCACGCCTGCTATACGCAAGCCAATTTCCATGGTCGCCGTGCCGGAATTGAACGTGCGCACCGGGCGGCCGCCGCAATAGGCGGACAGTTCGGCTTCGAACTGCTGGTTTTGCGGGCCGGTCGTGATCCAGCCTGAACGCAGAACGTCGGCGACGCCCTGAATCGTCTCTTCGTCGATCTCAGAGCGTACGAAAGGCAGAAAGGGAAGCGTTTTAGAAGGCACGTTCTGGGTCATGGAAACTCTGCAAAGGAAAGGAACGGTGAGATCTTTGATACACAGTTTCAGCGGCACTCAGGTGCGCTCAAGTACTTTTGGGCGCAGTCAGGTGGCTCTGGGCCCTCAAGCACGCGTCAGCACCACAACGCCGATCAGGATAATGCCGATGCCCACCAACCGCTGCAATGACAGGATTTCGCCAAATAAATACCACGCTGCGATCGCGTTCACCACGTAGCCGAGCGAGAGCATGGGGTACGCCACGGAGACGTCAACCCGCGACAGCCCCACAATCCACACCACCACGCTGAACACGTAGCACGCCAGTCCGCCGATGATGGGCCATTGCGTCGCGATCTTGAGGCCGATCGGCACAATGTTTGCCGGCGTGAACTCAAAGTGGCCGACGGCATTCACGCCCGCCTTGAGCAGCAACTGGGCGCCAGCGTTCAACATGACGCCGGTGATGATGCAAATGAAGGATATCGGGTTCATCGTGGGCCGTAGTAGGGTTTTTTTGCGGAGCGCGCCGTAGCGGTAAGGCTTCGTCGCATCTCCTCCTTCTGTATCCGCCGGCTGTCGGCGCTGCAGTCAGCGCGCCGCGCCACTGTTTCAAGGCTGCGGCTTTTCAACAATCACCCTGCGTTCGTCTCGCGCGATGACCTGCATCGGTACGTGCTTCGCCAGCAATTCGTCATACCGGTCGGGCGGGATTAGCGCGAGGCCGTAGCGTTGCGCATCCCAGCGCTGAATCCAGGCGTCGATAGTCGGCACCCACTTCTGGGGCTCCGTCGTGACCCCAAACTTCAGTTCGTCGGGTTCCTGGACCATGATCATGGTGTGGCCGAGATAGAACGGCATGGTGTGATCGAGCTTGGCGACAGAGTAGAACGGCGTGTCGGCCGGCAATCTCGCCATGGCTGCCTTTACTGCCGGCACCATCCGCACGCCCGAACTTTCGCGGCCGAATACGTCGTGACCCGTGCCGGCGATGGTGCCCATCAGGAACCATGCCGTTCCCAGCAGCACGACGCCGCCGATCGAACTGCGCCGGTTCACCCAAATGGCGGCAAGCGTCACCACGAACGCCACGGCGAGCGCCGCGTACACCCAGACCTGAAATTCCCGGTACAGCACGTTAGGCGTGTGACCGCTGCCCATCCGGCCCAAAAAGATCGCGCCAAAAGCTGCCACCACGAGAAACACCGCGTATCCGGTCAGATGCCGGTGCCATTGCGCGCGCGTGAGCAACGGCAGGTAGATGGCGATCAGCAACGCGATAGCGGGTGCGATCGGCAGCGTGTACGACAGCAGTTTCGAATGCGACGCGCTGAAGAACACGAAGATAAACACCGACCAGACGATGAGCAGCATGACCGGCGCGAAGCCGTTCGGCTGGCGCGGCACCTTCAGCGCATGCCGGACGCTCTGGAACACCACCGAGAGCCACGGCAGGAATCCGACAATCAGCACCGGTATAAAGTAGTAGAACGGACCCGGACGGTTTTGTTCGGGGGTCAGATACCGCTGGAACTGCTGCACGATGAAAAAGAAATTCAGGAACTCGGGGTTCTTGATCTGGACCAGCACGAACCACGGCGCGGCGATCACCAGGAACAGGATCAGCCCGCTGCCGATATAAAGACGCCGCCAGAGCGCCCAGTCACGCGTGATCAGCGTGTACAGCACCAGTACCGCGCCCGGCAGGATCAGCCCGATCAACCCCTTCGACAACAGCGCGAGTGCCATGCCGGCCCAGCAGAGCCACATCCAGAGACGGACCTGGTTCGCCGGCAGATTCGGCCGCTGCGCCAGCAGCAAGCCGCACAGCGTGAGTTGCATCCAGAACGAGAGGCCCATGTCGAGCGTATCGAAATGGGCCATCAGGTTCCAGTACGGCGAAGTCGCGAGCACGACGGCCGCGCAAAACCCCGTCACGCCGTTGAACACCCGCGCGCCGGTATAGCCGATCAGCAGCACGCCAGCGAAGCCCGTCAAGGCCGTATACAACCGCGCTTGCCATTCGCCGATGCCGAACCACGCGAACGTCAGCGCGTTCGCCCAGGTTTGCAGCGGGGGTTTTTCGAAATACTTGTAGCCGTTGTAACGCGGCGTGATCCAGTCGCCGGTCACGAACATTTCGCGTGCCATTTCGGCGTAGCGGCCTTCGTCGCTCGGGACCAGATGACGCAGGCCCAGCGGCGCGAACCAGATGACGGCGAGTGCCGCGATCAGCAATAGAAGCGAGAGGCGGGTGAGCGGTAGCCGGGAAGGCGTATCGTTCATGAGAGTCGACCTGTCCGATGCCGCTTGCGCGGCGGTAGCAAAATAAAAGGGGGCTCGAGTTTGCCGCACTGAGGCTTAAGGCCGGCTTACGCCAGGCATTTGGCTGCGCACGCGTTTTACGGGTCAGTCCGTGCAGGTTCCGCTGCTTCGACGAAGCGTACAAGTCGGCCAAACGGCCAGTACCTTGTGCGGATCGCCGCGCGGCGGGCATTGCAAGCGTGCGGGTTGCTCAGTGTTCAGCGCAAAACAGGCGTCGCGAATGCCAATGCTGACGCCGGGCGGCAGTTTATCGCACTGGCGCGTCGATTCCGCGCCCAGGCGTTGCTTCGACGCTTGCGTCAGCACGGCCAGCTGCAGCCGGACCGCCCTGAATCACGCTTCGATCAGCAGCGCAGCCGCGACCCGGCGGCCTTCCGACATGAGAATGTTGTAAGTACGGCACGCGGCGCCGAAGTCCATCGTCTCCACGCCGATGCGTTGCTGGGAGAGCTTGGCGAGGAGCCGCGGATGCGGAAAACGCAGGCGCGCGCCGCTGCCGAACACGACGACTTCAGGCGCGATCTCGATGAGCGCGTCGAAATCTTCCGGCCTCAGCGCCTCGAACGACGACACGGGCCACGCGATCACCGGCGCTTCCGGCATCACGATGATGCTGCCTTCATGGCGTTGCAGATTGATTGCGACGTAATCGGCGCCGTAACTCGTGATGGTATTGAGCGCGCCGCTGGCTTCCTGATGTAATTTCAAATCGATATTCCGACAGGCGGGTTGATGGCGAGAGGTGACTGCGCAAAGGCCTGTAACAGCAAGGCAGCCTTGGGCATCACGATGCAGGTTCATCGGCTGGCCCGGGCACCCCGATTAAAGCCAAAGTGCACGCGGCCACCGGTGGCGCATTGCGAAAGTCACGGATAATCCGCTAAATTATAACTTTTCAGCCGCCAGCGGGTTGTGAGCCCCGGGCGGCATAGTGCATCGCGTGCCGCCACAAGCTGCTTGTCGACACGCAATCCGGGCGTTTTGCCTTGGCCTGATGGCCATAAGCTCACACGATTCCGCCCAAACCCGCCTCTATCCGGCGCATTTTCGCTAGACTGCCTGTTCCGCGTCGTTGCTTAGGGTTTCTGCGTGGTGTCCGGCCCGTTTCGACGTTTTTTCGCGCTCTGCGTCTGAAGCGTCTGGCGAAAACGTCGGCGCGGCCCGATTTGTCCCGATTGGAACCTGACGTGCCAACGTTATTTGCCGGTTTTTCCTGATTCCAGAGCCTGATTTCCAAGCAACCCAGTGAGTTTTCCCGCCGTGAAACCGATTCTAAAATCCAATAAATTACAGAACGTCTGTTATGACATTCGCGGGCCTGTGCTCGAGCACGCGAAGCGGCTGGAGGACGAGGGCCACCGGATCATCAAGCTCAATATCGGTAATCTGGCGTCGTTCGGCTTTGACGCGCCGGACGAGATCATTCAGGACATGATCCGCAACCTGCCCACGTCGTCGGGGTATTCAGACTCGAAAGGCGTGTTCGCCGCGCGCAAGGCGATCATGCATTACAGCCAGCAAAAGGGCGTGGCGGGCGTCGAACTGGATGACATCTACATTGGTAACGGTGCGTCCGAGCTGATCGTGATGGCCATGCAGGGCCTGCTCAACGACGGCGACGAGGTGCTGCTGCCGGCGCCCGACTATCCGCTGTGGACAGCGGCGGTGAGCTTGTCGTCCGGGACGCCGGTGCATTATCTCTGCGACGAATCAGCCGGCTGGATGCCCGACCTCGACGACCTGCGCTCGAAGATCACGCCGAACACGAAGGCGCTGGTCATCATCAACCCGAACAATCCGACCGGCGCGCTGTATTCGGACGAACTGCTGCTGGAGATGATCGAACTGGCGCGCAAGCACGGCCTGATCATTTTCGCCGACGAGGTCTACGACAAGATCGTCTACGACGGCCGCAAGCACACGGCGGTCGGGGCGTTGTCGGACGACGTGCTGACGGTCACGTTCAACAGTTTGTCGAAGAGTTACCGGGCCTGCGGGTATCGCGCCGGCTGGATGTTCATCTCCGGCCTGACGGGTGAGAACCGCCGCATTGCGAACGACTATATGGAAGGGCTCGGTATCCTGGCCTCCATGCGCCTGTGCGCGAACGTGCCGGGGCAGTACGCCATCCAGACGGCGCTCGGCGGTTATCAGAGCATCAACGACCTGATCATGCCGGGCGGGCGGCTCTTCAAGCAGCGGGAACTCGCGTACGACATGCTCACCGCCATTCCGGGCGTGAGCTGCGTCAAGCCGCAGGCGGCGCTGTACATGTTCCCGAAACTCGACCCGAAGATGTATCCGATCGTCGACGATCAGCAGTTCATCACGGATCTGTTGCTCGAAGAACGCACGCTGCTCGTGCAGGGCACGGGCTTTAACTGGCCGACGCCCGATCATTTCCGCGTAGTGTTCCTGCCGAACGTGGACGATCTCGCCGACTCGATCAACCGTATTGCGCGCTTTCTCGATGGTTATCGAAAACGTCACTCTGTCTAAACCCCTCTTATAAGAATCACGCTGCAATGGAACCGATCAAAGTTGGCCTGCTGGGCTTCGGCACGGTCGGCAGCGGCACCTTCACGGTGCTGCGCCGCAATCAGGAAGAAATCAAACGGCGCGCCGGACGGGGCATCGAAATTACGCGCATCGCGGTGCGCACGCCGTCGAAGGTGCAGGGCGCCACGGGCATTGACGTCACGACCGACTTCAACGCGGTTGTCGACGATCCCTCCATCGACATCGTGGCGGAGATGATCGGCGGCACGGGCTTCGCGCGCGAACTGGTGCTGCGCGCTATCGCCAACGGCAAGCACGTGGTGACAGCAAACAAGGCGCTGCTCGCCGTGCACGGCAACGAGATTTTCGAGGCGGCGAGCAAGAAGGGCGTGATGGTGGCGTTCGAAGCAGCGGTCGCGGGCGGCATTCCGATCATCAAGGCGCTGCGCGAAGGGCTGACGGCCAACCGGATCGAGTACATCGCGGGGATCATCAACGGCACGACGAACTACATCCTCTCCGAGATGCGCGACCGCGGGCTCGATTTCGCGACCGCGCTGAAAGCGGCGCAGGAACTGGGTTATGCCGAAGCCGATCCGACCTTCGACATCGAGGGCGTGGACGCCGCGCACAAGGTCACGATCATGAGCGCGATCGCGTTCGGCGTGCCCGTGCAGTTCGAGCGGGCGTACGTGGAAGGAATTAGCAAGCTCGACGCAATCGATATCCGCTACGCCGAGGACCTCGGCTACCGGATCAAGCTGCTGGGGATCGCGCGGCGCACGGAAAAGGGCATCGAGTTGCGCACGCACCCCACGCTGATTCCGGAAAAGCGTTTGCTGGCAAACGTGGAAGGCGCGATGAATGCGGTTGTCGTGCATGGCGACGCCGTGGGCACCACGCTTTATTACGGCAAGGGCGCGGGCGCTGAGCCGACCGCGTCGGCCGTGGTCGCCGATCTCGTGGACGTCACGCGCCTGCATACGGCAGATCCGGAGCATCGCGTGCCGCATCTGGCGTTCCAGTCCGACAGTCTCGCCAACACCCCGATCCTGCCGATCGAGGAAGTGACGAGCAGTTACTACTTACGTCTACGCGTGGCGGATGTCACCGGCGTGCTTGCCAACATCACGCGGATTCTTGCCGACAAGGCTATTTCTATCGACGCGTTGCTGCAGAAGGAATCCGAGCAGGTCAACGGCGAGGACAAGGGCGAGACGGACATCATCTTGATCACGCATGAAACGGTCGAGAAGGAAATCAACGCCGCGATCACGCAGATCGAGGCGCTCTCCACGGTGGTTTCGAAAGTGACGAAGCTGCGTATGGAAGGATTGAAATAAGGCTTTGAAATGAACTACATCTCAACGCGCGGCGCCGGTGTCGGCGAGCGCCATACTTTCTCCGACATCCTGCTCGGCGGTCTCGCCAAGGACGGCGGCCTGTATTTGCCCGCGGAATATCCGCGTGTCACGGCGCACGAGCTGACCGCCTGGCGCACGCTTTCCTACGCGGATCTCGCCTACGAGATCCTGCGCAAATTCAGCGACGACATTCCCGCCGAAGACCTGCGCTCGCTCACGCGCCGCACCTACACGGCGAGCGTGTACAGCAATGTTCGCGATCACGAGAGCGCGGTGCAGATCACGCCGCTGAAAACGCTTGGCGAAGAGGGCGGCACAACTGTGTCATTGCTGGAGTTGTCGAACGGACCGACGCTCGCGTTCAAGGACATGGCGATGCAGTTGCTCGGCAATCTGTTCGAGTACACGCTGGCCAAGCAAGGGCAGACGCTGAACATTCTCGGTGCGACCTCGGGCGATACCGGCAGCGCGGCTGAATACGCGATGCGCGGCAAGCAAGGCGTGCGTGTTTTCATGCTGTCGCCGCATCAGAAAATGAGCGCGTTTCAGACGGCGCAGATGTTTTCGCTGCAGGACCCGAACATCTTCAACCTGGCGGTGGTCGGCAACTTCGATAACTGCCAGGACATCGTCAAAGCGGTGTCGAACGATCACGCGTTCAAAGCGGCCAATAAGATCGGCACGGTCAATTCGATCAACTGGGCACGCGTGGTGGCGCAGGTCGTCTACTATTTCAAGGGCTACTTCGCCGCAACGAAATCAAATGCCGAACGGGTGTCGTTCACAGTGCCGTCGGGCAATTTCGGCAATGTCTGCGCCGGGCATATCGCGCGGATGATGGGCTTGCCGATCGAGCAACTGGTCGTCGCCACGAATGAAAACGACGTGCTCGACGAATTTTTCCGCACCGGGATTTATCGCGTGCGCACGGCCGCCGAGACGTATCACACGACCAGTCCGAGCATGGATATCTCGAAAGCATCGAATTTCGAGCGTTTCGTGTTCGATCTGCTCGGTCGCGATCCGGCGCGCGTGCTGCAACTGTTCCGCGATGTCGAGGAAAAGGGTGGATTCGACCTGGCGGCGAGCGGCGACTTTGCGCGCGTGAAGGAATTTGGATTTGTGTCGGGGCGCAGCAGCCACGCGGACCGGGTGGATACCATCCGTGACGCGTTCAAGCGCTACGGCACGATGATCGACACTCATACGGCCGACGGCCTAAAGGTGGCGCGCGAGCACCTGACGCCGGGTGTTCCCATGATCGTCCTGGAAACCGCTCAGCCGATCAAATTCGGCGAAACCATCCGCGAAGCGCTTGAGCGCGAACCGGAGCGGCCGGCGGCGTTTATCGGTATCGAAGAATTGCCACAGAAATTCGATATCGTCGCGGCGGATGCGAGCGTGGTGAAGGCGTATATCGCGGAGCGCATCTAGGCTCGGGACGGGCGGCATCGGGTGGTCCGGAGCGTCGCGCGAAGCGTCGAACTGTCGCCCGCGCATGCGGCTTTCCGCTGCAATGCCGCAATTCGTCCCAAAAACTGCTAAAATTATCGGTTTTTCGCCGTACACCATTCAAAAGGACGCGCTGTGCTGTCTACTGCCAACATCACCATGCAATTCGGGCCGAAGCCCCTCTTCGAGAACATTTCGGTCAAGTTCGGGGAAGGAAATCGCTACGGCCTGATCGGGGCGAACGGCTGCGGCAAATCCACGTTCATGAAGATCCTCGGTAGCGATCTGGAACCGAGCTCCGGCAACGTCATGCTCGAACCGAACGTTCGCCTGGGCAAGTTGCGTCAGGATCAGTTCGCGTATGAAGACATGCGCGTGATCGACGTCGTGATGATGGGCCACACGGAAATGTGGAACGCGATGTCCGAGCGCGACGCCATTTACGCGAATCCCGACGCCACCGACGACGACTACATGCACGCCGCCGAGCTCGAAGCGAAGTTTGCCGAATACGGCGGCTACACAGCGGAAGCACGCGCTGGGGAATTGCTGCTGGGCATCGGCATTACAATCGAGGACCATACCGGCCCGATGAGCAACGTCGCGCCGGGCTGGAAGTTGCGCGTGTTGCTCGCGCAGGCGCTGTTTTCGAAGCCGGACGTGTTGTTGCTCGACGAACCGACCAACAACCTGGACATCACCTCCATCCGCTGGCTCGAGGACGTACTGAACCAGTACAACTCGACCATGGTGATCATTTCCCACGATCGACACTTCCTGAACCAGGTCTGCACGCACATGGCGGACATGGATTACGGCACGTTGAAGGTGTATCCGGGCAACTACGACGACTACATGCTGGCTTCCGCCCAGGCGCGCGAGCGTCAGGCGAACGCGAACCAGAAAGCGAAAGACCGCGTGGCCGATCTGCAGGACTTCGTGCGCCGGTTTTCGGCGAACAAGTCGAAGGCACGTCAGGCGACGAGCCGTGCGAAACAGATCGAAAAGATCAAGATCGAGGAATTCAAGCCTTCGTCGCGGCAGAATCCGTTTATTCGCTTCGAATTCGAGAAAAAGCTGCACAACATCGCGGTGGTGGCGACCAACATCACGAAGAAATACGACCGCACTATCTTCGATCACTTCAGTCTGAGCGTTCAGCCGGGCGAGCGGATTGCGATTATCGGCGAGAACGGCGCAGGCAAGACCACGTTGCTGCGTGCGTTGAAGGGCGCGATCGAACTGGACGGCGGCGCGGTCAAGTGGGCGGAAAACGCGCTGGTCGGCTACATGCCGCAGGACACGTACGAAGAGTTTCCGAAGGACGAGACGCTGACGGATTGGGTCGACCAGTATCGTCAGGATGGCGACGACGACCAGATGGTCCGTGGCACGCTCGGCCGTTTGCTGTTCAATGCCGACGACATCAAGAAATCGGTCAAGGTGTTGTCGGGCGGTGAGAAAGGCCGGATGATCTGGGGCAAGCTGATGCTCGGGCGCCCGAACGTACTGCTGATGGACGAGCCGACCAACCACATGGACATGGAATCGATTGAGTCCTTGCAGATTGCGTTGGAGAAATACGAAGGGACGCTGATCTTCGTGTCGCACGACCGTGAATTCGTGAACGGGCTCGCGAACCGGATTATCGAAGTGAAGAACGATGGCACGCTGCGCGACTTCGGCGGCACGTACGAGGAATTGCTGGCGAGCCAGGGCGTTCAGTAACATCACAGGTAACGCTGCGCGCAAAACAGCAGTCAGCCAATAGAAACAAGCAGCAACAAGTAGAAACAAGTAGAAACAAGCAGCAAGACAAACGGCCCGCTTCGCAAGAAGCGGGCCGTTTGCGTTTCGAGGCGGGTTCGGAAAACTGAAACACAGCACAGTCGAACTTGCTTGATAAAACGCAACGCGTATTTGTCCAACCTCCTGCAAGCTCAGAATTTTGACTCTGGAGATGACCCTTCGATGACCCCTCTTTCCCCCCTGATCATTCGCGGCCGCACCTTGCTCCCTATCGTTCAGGGAGGCATGGGCGTGGGTGTTTCAGCGCATCGCCTGGCCGGCGCGGTGGCGAGGGAGGGCGCCATGGGTACGATTTCGAGCATCGACTTGCGGCATCACCATCCGGATCTGCTTGAGATGTGCAAACAGAATCCAGTTCAGGCAACGCTGGAAGCCGCCAACCAGACGGCTTTGCAGCGCGAGATCATTGCCGCCAAGGCGATTAGCGAAGGCCGCGGCATGGTGGCTGTGAATGTCATGCGCGCGGTTGCTTCGTACGCGGCATCGGTGCAGACGGCGTGCGAGAGCGGCGCCGACGCCATCGTGATGGGGGCGGGGCTGCCGCTCGATTTGCCGGACCTGACGCAAGGCGTGGATATCGCGCTGATTCCGATACTGTCGGATAGCCGAGGCATTGCGCTGGTGCTGAAGAAGTGGATGAAAAAGAACCGTTTGCCCGATGCCATCGTGATCGAACATCCGGGGCATGCGGGCGGCCATCTCGGCGTGGCGAGCGTGGCGGATATCCCGAGCGAGCGTTTCGACTTCGCTCGCGTGATCGAGGAAACGATGCTCACCTTCGATACCCTCGGCATCGACCGTACGCAGATTCCGCTGATCGTGGCGGGCGGTATCGACGGTCACGCGGCGGTGCGTCGCTGGCTGGCCGCGGGCGCGTCTGGAGTGCAACTCGGCACGGCGTTCGCGGTGACCCAAGAGTGTGACGCGCATCCCGAGTTCAAGCGGATTCTCGCCGACGCAACGCCGGAAGACATTGTCGAATTCGTGAGTGTGACCGGTTTGCCGGCGCGCGCCGTCAAAACGCCGTGGCTCGTGCGCTACATGCGCCAGGAGCAACGGATTCGCGAGAAGATCGGCACGAAACCGCAAACGTGTCAGTCGGGGCTCAACTGCCTGAGCGCGTGCGGCTGGCGCGATGGCATCGAGAAGTTCGGGCACTTTTGTATCGATACCCGTCTGGCCGCCGCGTTGCGCGGAGATCGTGCGACCGGGCTGTTCTTTCGGGGGCGTGAGGCGTTGCCGTTCGGATCGGCGATTCGCAGCGTGCGTGAACTGCTCGACTTGCTGGTCGCGGATATCCGGCCCACGGTGGTGGCTTGAACGGCGCGGGTTCTACCGGCTGTTGAGATAGCAGTTTGCGCCGAGGAGTTTTCAGGGGGGCTTGTGACTCCTTAGTTGCCCAGGCGACCCTGTAGCGCGTTTCACGCAGTCTGCAATGTTCTGCGCCCCGCCCTCGAAAGGTCATTCAACAGCCTGCGACAAAGCAGGCTGCCGCGGTCAGACACAAGTCAGGCGCTAATTGTGCGTTGACCCGCACCGTCACCTGACTCCAACTCAGACTCGAACCCGCAATCAAACCTTGTCGCGCGTGAAGCGCATGGCCGTGCCTTCGCGGGTAATGCGCTCCCAGATCGCGCGCTTTTCGTCGTCGCTGAGAAACACCCAGTTGGAGACTTCGCCGGCCATGCGGCCGCAGCCTTTGCAGACGTCGTCGAAGAGGGTCGAGCAGACGCCGATACACGGGCTGTCGGGCAAGTCATGAAGGTTCGATGCCATAAAACGCCTATAGTCGCGCGCCGCATGCGGTGGAGACCGCAACGCCCGCAAAAAGTCCAAGTTTAACGCGCGATGCTGTAGCCGATTCGCGCGATCCAGTGTTGTCGCCGGTTGTAGTCGAGGATGTCCTCGCCGTAGCCGTTGAAATAGCCCACCCACAAATAGCCGCCCCACGCGCTATTGATCAGTTTGGCGAGCGGATAGGTGAACTGGGCGTCGACACTGCCGTATCCCGCTCTTGTGCCCTTGCGTAGCGTCGCGGCGAGTTGCCAGCTATCGGGGCTGCCGTATTTCACGAGCAGGTCCACGTAACCGCGATAGTCCTGGATGTCCTCGTTGTCGCTCTTCGTGATGTAGTAGTAGATTTTCGGCGATATCGTCAGGTGGTTCGAGTTGATATCGCCGAAATCCCAGGTTGGGCGCACGAAAGCGATGTTGATCCCGCGAGAATCGGCGCCGGCCTTGCCGTTGGATTCGTGTCCGATACCGGCCGCGACGCCCATTCGCGAAAACAGCGAGCTTTTCCAGCCCGTGTTCTCCAGGTAATAGAAAACTTGCGGCTCGTAGCTCGTGTCGCGAAAGGGCGCCGATTCAGCCGTCAGATCCCATATCGATGTTTGCGTGTACGCGAAATACAGGTTGTCGAGGAAAGCGCGCGAGCGGGGATCGTCGGGCAACAGCAGGCGGTACTTGAAGCTGAACTGGAATTTCGCGAGGTTATCGCCGTTCTGACCATCGGCGAAATACATGGGTTCGAAGGTCGACAACCTGCCGCTCAGCATGCGGTCGTTGGTGGTCGTAGGCACGGCCGACGTGTTTGCCGCAGCTTCGGCGCTGGCCAGTTGCTGCGGTGTCTTAGCCTGTGTTTCAGCGTTCTCCGCCGCTACGACTTGCGTCTGCGTCTTGCCACGATTGAGCGTGATCAGCATAGGCGAAGAATCGAAGCCAACCGGATCGACCTTCACCACGCCGCGCGCTGTCTCCGGCCAAGGCGCTGCATAACGAATCTTTCGATACTCGCCGGGGTGCAGCGTCAGCTTGTCGGGAACGTTGGGTTCGCGTTGCAGCGCCAGTGGCTGCGGCGGCAGATCGCCGTTCGTCAGCGTGACGTTGAGCGCTTTGGGCACATCGATGGTTAGCGGCTGCTTGTCGTCGTCGCTATAAAGCAGCGTCAGTTCGAGCGGCAGCTGTGCTGCGGCCTCGCGGAGGGGTTGGAGCACAGAAATTGTCGCGTGAGCGAGGCTGGTCCCAAGACCGAAGCCGAGGGCGGCCGTGAGCGTAGCCAGGCGATATACCGTTGCGACATCGCGTTGTCGGAAACGGGTGGGAAACGTCAGGGAGCCTCGGGCCATGAAGCGATCGTCCTTGTCGCGTTGAGCAGCATCGGGCGCGCGCAATGCGGTAAGGAGGTGTGTTCCGGGCCGTCCATGTTGCGCAGTTCGCGACCGCTTGTTTGCCAATCGACCTCCGGGTGAAATTCGCGAAACATATAATTGTAAACATGCGAAGGGATCATCTCGAACAAGCGGCGCAGAACGGGCGGCTGCAGCAAAAATCGATCCTGACTTGCCGTCACGCACAGTGGCTAACAGTGATAAAGAGAACAGCCAACATATAACGACCGAAGACTCAAGCGGCAGCAACCCGGCATCATCCCCGGGCACCACCACAACCTCACCAGTAAAAACCCTCTCTACGATCCCCTGAGAACCCCTCCCAACCGATCGTCAATCAAACGCCCCCCTTGTGCCGTTTGCGCGACAACCGTAGTCGATTGTTTTTTGCGAAGATACCTTTTGATGATAGTTTTCGTTTTTTTAAAGAGCGTCTCGACTGGGCTGAGCAGGGGAGATAAGGGCGCATCGAGATGTGGAAACCAACGGTCGGCAAGACGAAAGGACGGAGAAACTGAAATGACAGAAAAAGTGGCGGACCGGTTGTCGAAGCGCTCAGCGGCATCGGGCGTGGTTATGTCGATCACCATGGCCATCGCGGGCGTGGCGGCGATAACAGCACCACTGGCGGCATCGGCGAAAGACACCCAGCTCAACGTGTACAACTGGTCGGACTACATCGCCAAGGACACGATTCCGAACTTTGAGAAGCAGACCGGCGTCAAGGTCAAGTACGATAACTATGACAGCGACGACACGCTGCAAGCCAAGCTGCTCACCGGCAATTCGGGTTACGACATCGTGGTGCCTACCAGCAACTACGCCGGCAAGCAGATCGCGGCAGGGATCTTCGCCCCGCTCGACAAATCCAAACTCCCCAACCTCAAATACCTCGATCCCGATCTGATGAAGCTGGTCGCGGGCGCCGATCCGGGCAACAAGTACACGGTACCGTGGGCGTACGGCACGACGGGCCTTGGCTACAACGTGACCAAGGTCCAGCAGATCCTCGGCAAGAACGTACCGCTGGATAACTGGGACATCCTGTTCAAGCCGGAAAACATCTCGAAGCTCAAGGCCTGCGGTGTCTCGGTACTTGACGCGCCTGACCAGATGTTTGCCGCCGCGTTGCACTACATCGGCAAGGATCCAATGAGCACGAACCCGGCCGATTACCGCGCCGCGCTCGCGATGCTCAAGAAGATTCGCCCGTACATCACCCAGTTCAACTCGTCGGGTTATATCAACGACCTGGTCGGCGGTGACGTGTGCTTCGCTTACGGCTGGTCGGGTGACGTGGTGATCGCCAAGCATCGTGCGGAAGAAGCGAAGAAGGCGTACAAGATCGAGTACTACATTCCAAAGGGCGGCGCGCCGGTCTGGTTCGACGTGATGGCGATTCCGAAGGACGCGAAGAACAAGGAAGCCGCGCTCGAGTGGATCAACTACATCGAGACTCCGCAGGTCCACGCCGCGATCACGAACGAGGTGTATTACCCGAGCACGAATAGCGAAGCACGGAAATACGTATCGAAGGATGTCGCCACCGACCCGGCCGTGTACCCGCCGCAAGACGTGATCAAGACGCTGTTCCTGCTCAAGCCGTTACCGCAGGAAATTCAGCGTTTGCAAACGCGGCTCTGGACGGAATTCAAATCGGGACGCTGATTCTGATTCCGGTAAGGTTGCATAAGGCAGTCGATAAACGCGAAGCCCCTGGTCCTCCGGGGGCTTTGTTCGTGGACGGCTTGATTTGTTTCGGCACGGCCGGAAGTGGATGGCGGCCGGATCGAAGAACGAGAAGAACGACGTAGAACGTGAAGTGAAAAAAGGCAGCACGAACGCGCATAGCGCAGGAGCCGGGCAGCAGATCATGAGTGAGCAGCAGTCAAGCGCGGTGCCCGCCGGACCGGGCAGTCAAAGCCGCCAGGGTGGCCAGTCCGGTGCCAACGGCCGCAGGCCGGAACCGGGTTTGCGGGACCCGGATTGGGCCGACGAAAACTTCGTGCGGATCGTCGATGTAGTCAAGAAATTCGACGAAACCGTCGCAGTGAAAGGCGTGAACTTGTCGGTGAAAAAGGGCGAGTTGTTCGCGCTGCTCGGCAGTTCGGGATGCGGCAAATCCACCTTGCTGCGCATGCTTGCGGGGCTCGAGTCCATCACGTCGGGGCAGATTTTTATCGATGGCGAGGATCTCGCGGCCATGCCGCCGTATCGGCGACCGGTGAACATGATGTTCCAGTCGTATGCGCTGTTTCCGCATATGTCGGTCGAATCGAACGTGGCGTTCGGGCTCAAGCAGGAAGGTGTGCGCGGCGCGGAACTCAAGGAGCGCGTGCACGCTACGCTCGACCTCGTGCAGATGGCGAAATACACGCAGCGCAAGCCGCACCAGTTGTCTGGCGGCCAGCAGCAGCGCGTGGCGCTGGCACGCAGCCTGGTCAAGCGTCCGAAGCTGCTGCTGCTTGACGAGCCCATGTCCGCGCTCGATAAACAAATCCGCCAGCGCACGCAGATCGAACTGGTGAACATCCTGGATAAAGTGGGCGTGACCTGCATGATGGTCACGCACGACCAGGAAGAAGCGATGACCATGGCCGGCCGGATCGCGGTCATGAGCGAGGGCGAGATCGTGCAGATCGGCACGCCGCACGAGGTCTACGAATATCCGAACAGCCGGTTCACCGCGGAATTCATCGGTTCGACCAATCTGTTCGAAGGCACGGTGGTCGAGGACGAACCGGATCACGTGTTCGTGGAGTCGAAGGAATTGCCGTCGCGACTGTATGTGAATCACGGCATCACGGGTCCGCTCGGCATGCCGGTCACCATCTCCGTGCGGCCCGAACGCATCGCGCTGACGCGCAAGCCGCCCGAGGGCTCCTACAACTGGGGCCGCGGCAAGGTGGCGAACATTGCGTACATGGGCGGCTACACGCTGTATCACGTGAAGCTCGACAGCGGCAAAGTGGTGGTGGCGAACCTGTCGAGCCTCGCGCTCGGGGAGATCGATTCGCCCACCTGGGACGACGAAGTGTTCGTGCGCTGGACCGCATCGGCAGGGGTGGTGCTCACAGCATGAAAACGCTGCATTCACTGAAGCAACGCTTCGGCCTGACCGGAAGGACGGCAGTCGTCGCCGGGCCGTATCTGTGGCTCGTGCTGCTGTTTCTCGTGCCGTTCCTGCTGGTCGTCAAGATCAGTTTCTCCGATTCGCGTCTCGGGATTCCGCCTTATACGGAATTGACGGCGATCAAAGACGGCGTGCTGAATATCGCGCTTGATTTTTCGCATTACGCGTTTCTGCTGACGGACAGCCTGTACTTCGCGACCTACATGAACTCGCTGCTGGTCGCGGGGGTATCGACGCTGCTGTGTCTGCTGATCGGTTATCCGATGGCGTATTACATCGCGCGTTCGAGTCCGGCCACCCGCAATCTGCTGATGATGGCCGTCATGCTGCCGTTCTGGACGTCGTTTCTGATTCGCGTGTACGCGTGGATCGGGATCCTGAAGAACAACGGCTTGCTGAATAACTTCCTGATGTGGACGGGGATCGTTCATACGCCGGTCGAGCTGTATCACACGAATATCGCGGTTTATATCGGCATGGTGTATTCGTATCTGCCGTTTCTGGTGATGCCGCTTTACGCGCATCTTGTGAAGATGGATCTCACCTTGCTCGAAGCCGCTTACGACCTCGGTGCAAAACCGTGGAAGGCGTTTTTGCAGATCACGTTGCCGTTGTCGAAGAATGGGATTATCGCCGGCTGTCTGCTGGTGTTTATTCCAGCGGTGGGTGAATACGTTATTCCGGAATTGCTCGGCGGTGCGGATACCCTGATGATCGGCCGCGTGATGTGGAATGAATTCTTCGATAACGCCGACTGGCCGATGGCTTCCGCCGTCACCTGCGCGATGGTGTTGTTGCTGCTCGTCCCCATGGCCGTTTTCCAGTATTACCAGGCCAAGCAACTGGAGGAGAAGCGATGATTCAACCCAGTCGCTCGCTCCGGTTGACCTTTCTCGGTATCGGATTTCTGTTTCTTTATATTCCGATCATCAGCCTGATCGTGTATTCGTTCAACGAGTCGCAGCTCGTGACGGTATGGACGCAGTTTTCGCTGAAGTGGTATCGCGCGTTAGTGCACGACGAAGAACTGATCAACGCCGCGTGGTTGTCCATTCGAATCGCGGTATTCACGGCGTGCGCGTCGGTCGTGATCGGGACGTGGGCCGGGTATGTGCTGGCGCGAATGGGGCGGTTTCGCGGTTTCACGCTGTACGCCGGCATGATTAACGCGCCGCTCGTGATTCCTGAGGTGATCCAGGGGATATCGCTGCTCTTGCTGTTCGTCGAAATGGCGAAAGTATTCGGCTGGCCCGCAGGGCGCGGTATGTTCACGATCTGGATCGGCCACGTGATGCTGTGTATTTCCTACGTTGCGATCATTGTGGAATCGCGGGTGAGGGAATTGAATCCATCGATAGAAGAGGCCGCGCTCGATTTGGGTGCGACGCCATTACGGGTGTTTTTCTCGATTACGCTGCCGTTGATATCGCAGGCGCTGGTGGCGGGGTGGCTGTTGTCGTTCACGCTGTCTATCGACGACCTGGTGTTGTCCGCGTTTTTGTCGGGACCGGGATCGACAACCTTGCCGCTCGTGGTGTTCTCGCGCGTCCGGCTCGGCTTGAATCCCGAGATGAACGCGCTTGCCACGCTGTTCATTGCGTTCGTGACGGTCGGTGTGATTGCCGCGAATTATTTTATGCAGCGCAAGCGGCTGACGACTGTGTTGTAGTAGCGCTCAGTCGTCTTGAGCCGCCATTGCCAGATGCTTGTTCAACGTCGCCGGGTCGGTGTTCGTGCCGCACAGCAAGACGCCGACGCGCTTGCCCTGCAGGGTTTCGCGCAGCGGCCCGAGCAGCGCAGCGGTGGCTGCGGCGCATGCCGGTTCCACGGCCAGCTTCAGCTCGTTGAACAAATGCAGCATGGCGTGGCGCAACTCGGTATCGGAGACGGTCACCAGCCGGTCGATATGCCGCCGGCACAATTCGTAGCTGTAGTCTTCGGTGTGCGGCGCCATCAACGAATCCGCGATGCTGTGCATGGCGCCCATCTTCACCGTGTGATTCGCGGCGAAACTTTGACCCATGGCATCGGCGCCTTTGGGTTCCACGCCGTACACGCGAATCGATGGATTCGCGAGCCGGAATGCCAGCGATACCCCCGCGGCCAACCCGCCGCCGCCGATCGGCAGGATCACGGCGTCGAGATCGGGCGCCTGAGAGGTCCATTCGTATCCGAGTGTCGCCGTGCCCACGATGGTCCGGTAGCCGTTGAACGGATGCACGAAGTAGCGGCCTTCCTCGGCTTCTATCCGTCGCACGGTCTCGAATGCTTCCGCGCCGTTTTCCGCCATCACCACTTCCGCGCCGAAACGGTGGCACAGCGCCACGCGCGCCGGGCTTGCTGTCTTCAGCATCACGACCTTCGCGCNGATTTCGAGCCGCATTGCGGCATACGCGACTGCAACGGCGTGATTGCCCGCCGAGACGCAGGTCACACCCGCGTCGCGTTCGCTTTCCGTGAGCGCGAGCAAATGCGAGAACGCGCCGCGCGTCTTGAACGTGCCGCCGACCTGCAATAGCTCGAACTTGAAGTTGATGGGTGTGCCGCCGAGCATCGGGAAATCGTGACGCTCGAAGGTCGGCGTGCGCGCGACCCACGGCGAGAGCGTCATGTGCTGGCCGGCGATATCGTCGAGTGTGGGAATCGGCGTGCCGTCGATGGTGTTATCGGAGTGATGGGCGGTGGACATGGATTGCCTTCTGACCTCAACGAGCGATTTCAACGAACATCAACGCGTCTGCGCCTCGACCGACATGCTGTGAATGAACTTGCCCAAAAACGCCTCGCACGCCGCAAGCTGATCCAGCGATACATATTCGTTCGCCTTATGCGCCTGCTCGATGTTCCCCGGCCCGCACACAATGCTCGGCACGCCCGCCAGTTGGAACAAGCCCGCTTCCGTCCCGTAAGCCACCTTGCGCTTCTCCTGATTCGCGGTGAGCGCGCGCACGAGTTGCGTGATGGCGGCTTGCTCGGACGCATCGAGCCCAGGCGCAGCCGCGATCTTTGAAAACTCAATAGCAGCGTTCGCGTGTTCCTTCTGCATCCTCGGCAGCAGCTCTTCCCGCGCGTACTTCTCGATACGCTGATAAATCGGCTCCGGATCGAGCGTCGGCAAGTTGCGGAATTCGAACGCGAAGTTGCATTCGGCGGGCACCGTGTTGATCGCGTTGCCGCCGTTGATCGTGCTGGTCTGGGCGGTCGTGAAGGGCACGTCGTACTGTTCGTCGAACGGGCCTTGCGCGCGGAATTCGTCGGCGACGTCGCGGATGAAGCAGATCAGCCGCGCCGCATATTCGATCGCGTTCAAGCCCTTCGGCGTCAGCGACGAATGCGCGGCGAACCCACGCACGCAGCAGTTGTACGCGTTGATGCCCTTGTGGGCGATGACCGGCCGCATGCTGGTCGGCTCGCCCACGATGCACCCGTCCGGCCGCAATCCGCGTTTTTGCAAGTCGGTGATCATCAACGGCGCACCGGCGCAGCCGATTTCTTCATCGAAGGAAAGTGCGAAGTGGATCGGCCGCGCGAGTTTCGTGGCCTGCATCTTCGGCAGCAGAGTAAGCGCCGCGCCGATAAACCCCTTCATGTCGCACGTCCCGCGACCGTACAACAGGCCATCGCGGATTTCCGGCTTGAACGGATCGCTGTCCCACTTTTGGCCGTCGACGGGCACCACGTCCGTATGTCCCGACAACACGATGCCGCCGTTCGTTGCGCCGTCGTGCGCCGGCACGGTCGCGAACAGGTTGGCCCATTTGCCGGTCGGATCGGTGGTGAGCGTGCTTTCGATACCGGCGGCGCGCAGGTCGTCGCGCACGGTTTCGATCAGGCCCATGTTTGGATTGCGGCTGACGGTGTCGAAGGAGACGAGCTTCTTGACCCACGGCAACGATGCAGGTTCGGAAGAGGGTGTTTGCGCGACGGAAGCCGCCGATTCAGCGATCTGGGACATGACACTCTCCATGGAATTTTTCACGTTCGATCATACCGAAAAAACCGCGAAAATACCGCTCACGCACCGCCGGACAAGGCAGTGCGCGGGTTTGAATCTGGGTGAAACGCTCAGCGCGACGGCACTACGGCGGCCGTTGGTTTTGGCTGCCGCACCGGTGCGCCGAGCGCCCGCAGCGTTTCCTTGACAGTCGAAATCCGCACGGCGAGATCCGGGCTGCGTACTTCTATGCGGAGCTTGTCCTGCCCGGCGAGCTTGATGTGCTTGTGCTTCTGCACCATTTCGATGATCTTCATTGCATCGACGGGCGGGTTAGGCACGAACTGCAGCGCGATCACATGCTCGGCAGCATCGATCTTCACAATGCCGAGCGGCTTCGCCGCGAGCCGCAGCTTGTGCGTCTCGACCAGCGCGTTCGCCTGGGGCGGCAGCTTGCCGAAACGGTCGATCAACTCTTCCAGAATCGCGTCGATGGCATCGCTCGACTCGCAGTTCGCCATGCGCTTGTACAGCGACAAACGCTCCTGGACGTCGCCGCAATAATCGGCTGGGAGGATCGCGGGCGCGTGCAGGTTGATCTCGGTCGTGGCGGCCAGCGGCGCGTTCAGATCGGGCTCCCGGCCTTCTTTCAGCGCCTTCACGGCGTCGTTGAGCATGTCGGTGTAAAGCTGGAAACCGATCTCCTGAATCTCGCCCGATTGTTTGTCGCCGAGCACTTCGCCCGTGCCGCGAATCTCCAGATCGTGCATGGCGAGATAGAAACCGGACCCGAGTTCTTCCATCTGCTGGATCGCTTCCAGCCGCCGTTGCGCCTGTTTCGTGAGCGCGGCCGGATCGTGAACGAGCAGGTACGCGTAAGCCTGATGGTGCGAGCGCCCGACGCGCCCGCGCAGTTGATGCAGCTGCGCGAGGCCGAATTTATCGGAGCGATGAATCAGGATCGTGTTGGCGCTCGGCACGTCGATCCCCGTTTCGATAATCGTCGTGCACAGCAGCACGTTCGCCCGCTGGCCGACGAAATCGCGCATCACGCGCTCGAGTTCGCGCTCATGCATTTGCCCGTGCGCAACCGCGATTCGCGCTTCCGGCACGAGCGCTTCGAGCATCGCGCGCCGGTTTTCAATCGTCTCGACTTCGTTGTGGAGGAAATAAACCTGTCCGCCGCGTTTCAGTTCGCGCAGCATCGCCTCACGGATCACGCCATCTTCCTCACGCCGGACAAAGGTCTTGATCGCGAGACGCTTTTGCGGCGCGGTGGCGATCACGGAGAAGTCGCGCAATCCTTCCAGCGCCATGCCGAGCGTGCGTGGAATGGGCGTCGCGGTGAGCGTCAGCACATCGACTTCAGCGCGCAGCGCCTTGAGCGCCTCCTTCTGCCGCACGCCAAACCGATGCTCCTCGTCGATGATCACCAGCCCGAGCCGCTTGAACACCACGTCGGTGGAGAGCAGCTTGTGCGTGCCGATCACGATATCGATGGTGCCGTCGTTGATCGCATGAATCGACGACGAGACCTCCTTCGTGCTCTTGAAGCGCGACAACTCGGCGATTTTCACGGGCCAGTCGGCGAAGCGGTCGGTGAAGGTGTTCGTGTGCTGTTCCGCGAGCAGCGTGGTCGGCGACAGAATGGCCACCTGTTTGCCGCCGAGCACCGCGATAAACGCGGCCCGCAACGCCACTTCCGTCTTGCCAAAGCCGACGTCGCCGCAGACCAGCCGG
>JGI12635J15846_10000264_pt1 | contig 41913 bp, 43 predicted proteins | sample BlaSpr_A8_OM2_M2_FD_15846 | JGI IMG/M metagenome (IMG submission 15846)
CCGCGGACGGGGCGTCCGGGCCTACGCGAGCAAAACCGTGGATGATGAGACATTCGTCGCCATAGTGAATCCGGCGGCTGGCGGTGGACGGTGCCGGAAGCTTGTCGGACCAGCGCTTGATCGGTTGCGATCTGGCGGAATCAAAATTGATGCCGTCGAAACTACTGCTCTCGGGCATGCGACGGAACTGGCTAGGCGTGGATACAACGAGGGCTATCGAAAGTTTATTGCCGTCGGTGGCGATGGGACTTCGTTTGAAATAGTAAACGGGCTTTTCCCTGAAGCGCAAAATGGCGATTGTCCAACTCTCGCTTTTTTGCCGCTGGGCACAGGGAATTCTTTTCTGCGCGATTTTAGCGATCGTGGCGTCGAGCATTCTATTGAAGCGCTATTGGCCGGGCGATCGCGTTCGTGTGATGTATTGCGGCTGGCCCATTCTGGCGGTGTTCTTTACTACATCAATCTTCTGAGCATGGGATTTTCCGCGGACGTCGCCACAATGCGAGCGCGTCATTTCAGTGGCTGGGGTGAAGCGGGATATCAGTCGTCCATTTTCATTTGCCTCGCCCGATTCCGGCGTCGCGCGTTTCCGTTGAAAGTGGACGGCGAAGGTAAGCCTGATCAGCGTCCGTGCCTTTTTCTTACTTTCAGTAATAGCAAGTTTACTGGTGGCACCATGATGATTGCGCCAAAAGCCGAAATCGACGATGGCATGATCGAGTATGTGCGATGGGGGCCGATTGGGCGCGTGGGCCTGCTGCGCAATTTACCGACGCTTTATGACGGGACACATATAAACCATCCTCTGGCAGAACGGCGCGCGGCCAAAAGGATTGATTTCTTTTTGGATAGCCCCATAGACATCATGATCGACGGTGAGGTTTTTACCCTCCAGTGCAATGCTTTGGATGTTCTGCCGCTGGCCCTAAACGTCGTGGTATAAGGATCATTCCATGTCAGCGCGCGAAGAAGGAAATCCGATTGAAAAGGCGGCGCAAATAACTTCTGGCACCCGGGTGCTCGTGATCGGCTTCCTGATTTTTGCGGCATTTGCAGGGTGGGCTTTCTGGCTACGCCACAGCCGCTCTTCCCGTTACGACGCATTCGCGCAATGCCTGACTACAAAACAGGTAAAGATGTACGGGCTGTATTGGTGCACGCACTGCGCCGAGCAAGAGCGAATGTTCGGCTCGTCGTTCAAATACGTGACGTACATAGAATGCGGAGTCAAGGGTTCGAGACAGGAAGCGCCAGAGTGTGTCCAGGCACAGGTCAAGAATTTTCCTACATGGGAGTTTTCGGGCACGCGGCATGAGGGAGTTCTATCATTGACCGATATCAGCGAACGGAGTGGATGCGGCCTTCCGCATTTCTAAACCCGAATGACTCCCGTCAGGCGCAGGATTCTCGCGGCGATCGTGCTTCTCTCCGTCATGGGAATCGGGGTATCGTCGATTTCGCTTTACCACCACTACGGGACGTCAAAGTCGAGCTATTGTGATTTTGGCGCAAACTTCAATTGCGATATGGTGAATCGCAGTATCTATTCGGAGGCCGCCGGTGTTCCGGTCGCGTTAATAGGGGTTTTGGGTTATTGCGGATTGCTGAGCTTGGCAATCTTCTATTGGAGAAAAGAAGACGCGCCAGTTTTTCTGTTGATGGGATCCCTCGCAGGTTTGGCCTTCGCCCTTTACTTAACCTACATCGAGGGCTTCGTACTTTCAGTGTGGTGCGTTTTGTGCCTCTCGTCGCTGGGCTTAATTTCTGCGATCACAGTTCTTTCGGGATTTCTCGTGATGTATTCGAAGGCTAAGCGATAATTTCTTTAACACTTCATGGTTAAGATGACCGAGTTTTCCGACACACCTAAGACACCAGAGATTTCGGTGGTGATGCCGTGCCTCAATGAACAGAACAGCGTGGGCGGTTGCATCGAGCAGATACTGCGAACTTTTGAGGAGCATGACATCCGCGGGGAAGTAATTGTTGCGGACAACGGTAGCACCGACAGGTCTGCCGAAATAGCTGGCAGCATGGGAGCAAGAGTGGTCTCAGTTGAAGAGCGCGGTTATGGGAGCGCCTTAATGGGGGGAATCGGGGCAGCCCGCGGAAAATACGTGATCATGGGGGACGCCGATGGCAGCTACGACTTCACCCAAATTCCGATATTTCTCGAAAAATTAAGATTGGGTTACGAAGTAGTAGTGGGGAATCGTTTTGGTGGCGGAATTCAGCCGGGCGCAATGCCTCCGCTACACAGGTATTTCGGAAATCCGGTGCTTACTGGAATCGGCCGATTGTTCTTCAAAACACCGTTTCACGATTTCCACTGCGGACTCCGTGGTTTCACGAGGGCTGCCTATGAGCGTATGAGAATGCGGACGACAGGTATGGAGTTCGCCAGCGAAATGGTGGTCAAGGCATCGTTATTCAAACTGCCCGGCTGCGAAGTTCCAACTACTCTTTCTCCGGACCTGCGTCCGGGAAAGTCACACATTCGCAGTTGGCACGATGGATGGAGACATCTGCGTTTTTTACTCTTGTACAGTCCTCGCTGGCTTTTCCTTTATCCGGGGCTTGCGTTGTTGCTGGCAGGGTCTGGGTGCGCGTTGTGGCTGCTTCCCGGCCCCAGGAAAGTGGGACATACGTTTCTGGATGTACACACACTGCTTTATGCGGTGGCGGCCATACTCACGGGTTTCCAGGCCGTGATATTTGCAGTGTTTACGAAGATCTTCGGAATCACCGAAGGACTACTTCCGGAAGACCCCAGATTGAGCCGCGCGTTTCAAATCTTTAATCTGGAGAAAGGCCTTCTGTTGGGCGCTCTGATGCTAATCGCCGGAGTCGGTATAGCATGCTATTCGTTTCTGCTATGGAACCGCACGGGATTCGGACCAATGAATCCCGTGGCTTTAGTGCGACTTGTTGCCGCCGCCATGGTGACTCTTACGCTTGGGGTCGAAATTATACTGTGCAGTTTTTTCCTTAGTATTCTTGGTTTGGCGAGAAAATGAGTTTGCTCGGCGACTGCCATCGATCTCTTATTTTCGACAGACGCGTCCAGCGCCTTTCTGAGCTCCTTTCGCAAATTATCCCCCGCGAATGTAGTGTCCTTGACGTCGGATGCGGCGACGGAAAGGTTGCTTGGTCGCTTCTAAAGCGTCGGCCCGACCTGCGAATTGAGGGAGTCGATGTCTTGATGCGGAAGAGAACGTGGCTTCCGGTGAAATCCTTTGATGGTAAAACTCTTCCTGACGTAGGATCGAGTTTCGATGTGGTAATGCTGATTGATGTTCTCCACCATACTCTCGATCCACTGGCATTGTTGCGAGAGGCCCTTCGCGTCTCTTGCCGCTGGCTCATAATAAAAGACCATGTTCTGCAGGGGTTCGCCGCGGGATTGAAGCTTCGATTTATGGATTATGCCGGAAATTCGGACCATGGCGTGGCCATGCCATATAACTACCTCACCGAAAAGCAGTGGGAGGAGCTAGAGCGAATACTGGGTCTTAGGACGGAGGCGAAGGTGCGTGATCTCGGTCTATATCGCTGGCCCGTTGATCGCATCTTCGGGTCCAGCTTACATTTCATTAGCCTGTACGAAAAGCGCTCGCAAGCGGATCACTCGCTGTAATGGAGTTTCATTCTCTCCCAGCGCCAATAGATTGTACTGAGATGGTTGGAGGAACGCGCACTAATCGGAAGGGGAATTTGTCAGGTTGCAACATCCAGAACCTTCGCCCCTTAAAATAATCCAGCAGTTCCTGATTTGCCGAGGCGCCCATATCGCGCGCCCAAACCACACGCGCGCGATCGATATCAGCGGAGTTGTATACCCATTCGTCAGCCGGATCGTGGCTCTGATCATAGTGAACGAGCACCAGGTGCATTCCTGGAGTCGATCCCAGCATTCGCGTGATTTCTTCGCGATTCACGTAACGGGGAGCTTTCCCCCAAGCATGAGTGGTTACTCCTGCTAGCTTGACAAGCGCCATGAAACAGCAAATTAAGACGATTGCTCTAACGAGAGCGACGCCAGGACAAGCACGGTGCCATCGCCATTGCGCAAAATACCGCATACATTGCACAACAATTACAAAAATGAGGCCTAACGCTGGGGCGAAGTAGTGAGCTTGAAGCCAAGTCTCAACCAGAAGAGCCAGAATGAAAAGAGCAGAGATAAGGAGTGGGTAACGCATCTGGCGATTGCGCCGGACGTAAGGAGAACTGAAAAACGGAATTGACAATGCCGGGCCTATGAAAAAAATCCACAACAGGAAGAAAAGTTCGATAGTTCGATTCCAGATTCCTCGAGGTGTGCGGGCATTTTGGAAAGTTAGCAGATAGTGACGGTAGAACTCGCGCATTAGAGGATGATGGTACAGGGGCTCAGGTCTCGGTTCTTGCCAGATAAATAGAGGTGCCATGGCATACGTAGTTTGGTTTACCTGATAAGGCATTAGGAAGGCGCTGCCAGTCACGCGATGGTTGTAGTACGCAGTGAAAATGAAGGTTGCGATTAATACGATTCCAATTGGCAGCACGATTCGCCGGAAAGAAATTGCGAAGGGCGGGCGATTCTTCCCGATCATCCGAAACAACAGAACAACGGCAATCGGCAAGCTCAAAGCTAGTCCTTCGTAAGGGCGGCTGTTGGCGAGGATTGCTAATCCGATCGCCATCACGATGGAGTTTGCCGCGTTCGGCTTTCGCATCAGCCGTGGGAGGGCGCCGAATACGAGCGCTCCACCCAGGGCGGGCACCGAGCCGCCCCAATAACTGTTCATCCAATAGGTAAAGATTCCCAGCTTGAGCACTGCAAGAAATGCTCCCAGGAGCGCCCATGCGGGCGGAAGCCACCCTTGAAGTGCCCAGCAGAGTGCGGCGCACATCGCCGCAGTGCTTAGTAATACGCCGATCCAGGGATGACCGAGGATCTGCCCTAAAGCTAGAACCAATCCTTGCGCGGGGGGATACATGGACATGTAAGTCGGCTGCTGAATGATGTGGAAGCTTTCAAAATGAACCCACATGGGATGCGGAGGGTTGGTGAGTTTTCCGTGGGCGAAAGTGTCGGCAGCTAAGAGATAGCTGAACTCGTCATGAACGGCGGGTTGGGGAATGCCGAGAACAGGGATAAGCGCAAGGCGGATGCAAAGAGTCAGCAGACCGACAGTCAGGATTGAAAGTTTCTTTCGACGAGCCAGTCTGCGGAACCATTGTTCAACCGGCCGAAGGCTGGTGAATGTTGGTTTATTTCGACGGAAAAGCAGAATCCAGATCAAGGCCACGAGGACCATGTCGGATTCAACGAGTATGAGGGACCAGTTCATTTAATAAACATTTCGGCAACTGCTTAAAGCTGCGGTCGCGGCCCCTGGGTTATTTTTGTGCCATCTCCTTTTCATCGCTTACTTTGTCATCGTCGAGTCTCTCGAGAATGCCGCTGGCAACATCCATCATCTCCTGATCGACGGTTCGGTTCTTCGAAATGGCTTCCTCGAGCGGGATGGAAATGATTTTGTTTCCGCGAAGAGCAGCCATGCGTCCAAACTCGCCACGATGAACCATGTCAATTGCGCCCAAGCCGTAGCGCGTGGCGAGGACGCGGTCGAAAGCTGTCGGCGTCCCGCCCCGCTGAATGTGTCCCAGGACAACTGTTCGTGTTTCAAAGCCAGTGCGTTTCTCGAGTTCTTTCGCGAGCACATTGCCAATTCCGCCGAGGCGGGCGTGGCCGAACTCATCTTTGTCGCCATCCAGGGAAACCGCTGAGCCGTCGCCGGAATTAGTCGCCGAAAACTTTGCGCCCTCAGCGACCACTACGATGCTGAAATAACGGCCGCGTGAATGGCGCAGGCGAATCGTATCCGCGACCTTGTCGATATCGAAGGGTTTTTCGGGAATAAGAATGACATCAGCGCCACCGGCTACGCCGCTGTGGATTGCGATCCAGCCGGCTTCGCGTCCCATGACCTCGACGACCATAACGCGGTTGTGGGCTTCGGCGGTGGTGTGCACGCGGTCGATGGCTTCCATGACGACGTTGACTGCAGTGTCGAATCCGAAAGTGTAGTCGGTACCGGACAAATCGTTGTCGATTGTTTTGGGCACGCCGACAACGCTAAACCCTTTGGCGAAGAGCTTGCTGGCTACTGTGAGCGTGTCGTCGCCGCCGATCGCGATCAGGGCATCCACGCTATTCTTTTTCAGCGTGGCGATACACTGCTCCAGGCCGTTTGGCTTCTTTGCGGGATTGGTTCGCGAGGTGCGGAGAATGGTGCCGCCGCGAGGCAGGATTCCGGCCACAGTGGAGAGATCAAGTGGTAGGGTCTTGTCTTCCATCACTCCGCGCCATCCTTCGAGAAATCCTATAAATTCGTCTTCGTAATGAAAGCAACCTTTGCGTACAGCAGCGCGGATAACGGCGTTGAGGCCGGGGCAATCACCTCCACCAGTGAGGATGCCAACTTTCATGATCTGCTCCTGTTACAAGTGTGCGTCTGCAACGTCCGACATCTGTCTTCTTGACAAAAGGGCGTTGTTGGCGTGCAAAAGCTTAGCTGCTTTTGAATCGAAGGCTAAAGATTATCATTAAAAGAGTGGTTCCTCCGAGACAAAGATGGGGCAAGGGTCCTCATCGTAGCCGAACTCCGACAATCCACAGTTAGTGAAATTGCCCGTTCGCCAACTGTGCGTTCGCGGCTATGAGCAGTAAGATGTCTACCGTCGCAACCGCAACTTTTATGAAGACGCTCATCGTTCTGCTGCTCTTGTCACCGGTGGCATTGGGCCAAAGCCCTTTCGATGGCACCTGGGTGACGATCCCGCCGCTTCCGCAGAAGCCAGCAGTGTATTTACTTGCCAAGGGTATGTTTCGCTGCTCCGGTTGTATGGCAGACACGGAAGTCAGGGCCGACGGGTACGACCAGAAGGTTACTGAAACAGCCTACTGGGACACATTGAACGTTCAAATGGTGGATGCACATACGGTTGAAATCATCGCCAAGAAAGCGGGGAAAACTATGCCCACAGAAGTCGATGCGATTTCTCCCGATGGAAATACGCTGATCCAATTGGTGAAAGACACAACCGAAGCAGAGACCGTCACGATTGAAACTCGCAATCGACGAATCGAAAAAGGGCCTGATGGCTCTCACGCCATTTCCGGCTCCTGGCGCGCCTACCAAACCAATCGCTCCCGAAACGGTTCGATAATTAAATACAAATGCACGGCGGATGGATTTGGCGCGGAAACCCCACTGGGCGAAAGGTTCTACGCAAAGTTCGATGGTAATGATTATCCCGTCGAGGACGACCCTGGTCGAACGATGGTCTCAGCGAAGCTGATTGACCCGGAGATAGTCGAACTAACCTCTAAACGCAATGGGGAAGTAGTTGCGATTAAGCGCATGTCAGTGGAGCATGGCGGAAAGTCAATTCACGTTATTTTCAGGAGCAAGGAAGGCAACACAATGATGACCTTCGAAATGCAGAAAGAGCGGGAGGGCCGCCCGTAGCTGACGTAACATCGCGATTGCTCTGATTTACCTTGCGATACATAGAACCGCGATGTATCATAGTCTTTGATGGCAGCGCGCGGAACCAATCCGAATTTTATGAATGGGGTTCCGGAGCTGCTGATCCTCAGGCTGCTGCAGCAGGAAGAGATGTATGGCTATGAGATTGTTCAGGCGATCCGTGACCGCACAGACGCGGTGATCGCAGTTGGCGAAGGTGTGGTCTATCCGGTGCTGCACGGGTTGGAACGCGATGGGGCGCTAAAGTCGAGACGCAAGACCGTCAACGGACGAAGTCGGATTTATTATTCCGTTACGCGTGCCGGATCGCGTCGGCTGGCAGATCTGTCGAAGGATTGGTCAAATCTCATGGGCGCAATCCAAAAGATGCTGACGGGAGGACAACATGCCCAAGTCATTGCATGAACTTCGTGAACAGCTGCTGCGGGCTGGGGTGGCGCCACGGCACGTGCGGCGTTATCTCGCCGAACTTGCCGATCATTTGGCTGACCTGAAGGCTGAAGAGGAACGCTCGGGCCGAAGCCCGGCAGATGCGGAATCAGCGGCGGTCATTCGGCTCGGCAACATGAATGATCTCTCTAGGGCGATGACGGAACGGAGAGAGTTTCAGTCGTGGAGCGTGCGAGCGCCGTGGGTGATGTTTGGTCTGGCTCCGATTTTGTTTCTGGCGATTGCCTGGTGCGTCGCTCTGTTGATTCTGTGGTCGGGTTGGCAGATCTTTCTGGCGAACACCGATTCGCCTTTTGTCCCAGTCGATGGGTTCGCGATTTTTTACTTCGGCGTCGGCAGGTTGCTCTACTTCATCGCCCCGATTCTGGTCGGTTGGGGAATCGGACTGATCGCTGCCCGTCAAAGACTCAAGGCGATTTGGCCTACCCTCGGTTTGGTGTTGATCGCGCTGATGGGCGGCGCGGCCCGGGTTCAGGCGAGCCGCACAGCGGTCTCTGGCGGACTTGGACATATCCGCATGGACTTTGCGCTTGGGCCGTCAGTTCAAGGTAGCCTCTTTCATGCCTTGGTGATTTTCTCGCTGGCGGTGCTGCCGTACATCATTTGGCGATTTCAAAAGGTTCGGTTCTTTCCCGCCTAGTTGCGCGAAACGTGGCTTTGTCGCAAACTCTTTCGCCCCTTCGGGGCTGATGCAATTCCTACTCTGTACCCAGTGCTTGCGCACTGGGCTGCATTCTTGCGCCGCTTCGCGGCTCGTTTTCGCAAGCGCCGTTCCTCTCTTATAAACAAACCTATCTAAATCAAATCTATTGCGGGACTTGGCAATTTCACTCACAATGTTGAGCCGCGGCGGAATCAGCAAATCGATCCGATACTTGCCTTTCAATAAATTGCGAAAGACTCTTCACATTCTTGTCTGGTCTCTGTTTGCCCTCGCCGGCGCGGTGTCGGTTGCGACCATTGCTCTGCATCGCGGTGAGGAGATCAACGCCATGTGGCTGGTTGTGGCGGCGGTTTGCTGTTATGCGCTGGGATATCGCTTTTACAGCAGTTTTATAGCGGCCAAAGTACTCGTCCTCGACGCGGAACGTGCGACTCCGGCGGAACGCCTCGATAATGGCCGCGATTTCGTGCCTACAAACAAATGGGTGGTCTTTGGACATCACTTTGCCGCCATTGCTGGCCCTGGTCCGCTGGTGGGGCCGGTATTGGCGGCGCAGTTTGGATATTTGCCGGGAACGTTGTGGTTGCTGGCCGGTGCGGTCTTCGGCGGGTGCGTGCAGGATTTTGTGATCCTGCTATTTTCCGTGCGGCGCGACGGAAAGTCGCTTACGGAAATGGCGCGCGATGAAATTGGCCCTGTTGGTGGTTTCATCGCCTACGCGGCGGTGATAAGCATCATCGTTATTTTGCTGGGAGTCTGCGCGCTAGTGGTGGTGAACGCGTTGAAGTCAAGTCCATGGGGTACGTTCACGATTGCGATGACGATCCCAATTGCTCTTTTGATGGGCGTGTATTTGCGGCGATTGCGCCTTGGAAGAGTACTCGAAAGCTCGTTGTTGGGATTCATTCTGGTGATGCTCGCCATATGGGGCGGGAAATGGATCTCGCAGACGCCCTCAATGGCGCATTGGTTCACTCTAAGCGCGACCAGCCTCGCTTTGATAATCATTGGATACGGGTTTGCCGCTTCGGCGTTGCCGGTGTGGTTGTTGCTGGCGCCTCGTGATTATCTGAGCACATTTGTGAAGCTGGGAACCATTGGGCTTCTGGCATTGGGCATCGTGGCCTTGCGTCCCACGATGCATATGCCGGCGCTGACTCGTTTTATTGACGGATCTGGTCCTGTATTCGCCGGGCAGGTCTTTCCGTTCGCGTTCATCACGATTGCTTGTGGCGCAATCAGCGGATTTCATTCCCTGATTTCAAGTGGCACCACTCCAAAGCTTATTCGGCGCGAAACGGAGACGCGAATGGTTGGCTATGGTGCGATGTTGGCGGAATCCATGGTCGCGATTATGGCGACGATTGCCGCGTGCGTTTTACAGCCAGGAATTTATTTCGCGATCAACAGTCCGGCTGGAATCGTGGGACAAACTGCAGAGAGTGCTGCTGCCGTCATCAGCGGTTGGGGATTTCCCGTGTCAGCGCTCGACATGCATTCTTTAGCGCAATCGGTTGGAGAGCAATCGTTGTTCAATCGGACGGGCGGAGCGCCCGCGTTTGCGGTTGGCATGGCGCATATTTTTTCCAATAGCATCGGGGGTCAAGCGCTGATGGCAATCTGGTATCACTTCGCCATCATGTTTGAAGCGCTGTTTATCCTTACAGTGCTCGATGCCGGCACCCGCGTTGGCCGCTTCATGTTGCAGGATGCGCTTGGGCATGTCTGGAAGCCGATGGGGCGCACCAGTTGGTATCCGTCAATTTTGGTTACTAGCGCGATGATGGTCGCGGCCTGGGGATATTTCTTGTGGCAAGGTGTGAAAGATCCGCTCGGTGGAATCAATTCTCTGTGGCCGCTCTTTGGAATCGCGAATCAATTGCTGGGCATTGTCGCGCTCTGTGTGGCCACTACGATCATCATTAAAATGCAACGGGCCCGGTACGCTCCGGTGACGATCGCGCCATTGGCAGCGCTTGTTCTGGTGACGTTCACTGCGTCGTGGCACAAGGTATTCGATCCTAATCCGCGGATTGGGTTTCTGGCTCATGCCCGTCAATTGGGCAGCAGTGGAGGGAATGCGCGGCTGATCTTCAACGACCGGCTTGATGCGGTGGTCACAAGTGCATTGATCATTATGGTCGCGCTGATTTTGGTCGAATCTGTGAGCCGCTGGATGTCGGGGCTGTCTGGGAGAACTCAAGCTGAGGTCAGGGAAACACCGTTTGTGCGGACTCGATTTGCGGAGGAATAGAGATGAGAGTTGAGACAGTTCGCGGGCGGGGGCCCCATTCGACTTCGCTCAGGGCAGGTCCGCGCCACACGTTCAACATAGCCAAGCTATTAATGGCGGTGCTTCGAGAGATTTTCGATGAATCGGCTTATTGCCGGTTTCTGAAGCGAACGCGGACGGAGCGGTCGCGGGAATCTTATGCTGAATTTTTACGCGAGCATGAAATCCTGACGGCACGTCGTCCAAGATGTTGCTGAGGTGAACTTGTAGCTGTCATAAAAATCGATTACGCCTTATGACCACATCACAATTTAGTCTCTGCATCTTGTTGGTATTTATTGCGTTCTTTTTTGCTGGCGCAGTCGACACGGAAAGTCATACTGCCGCGGGCAATTTGGTTCCGCCGGTTCACCTCACTGCCGAACAAGATCACCAGCGGATGATGGATTTACTGCACATACAGTCGCTCCGGCGTGGCGCAGATGGAGATCTCAAATCGCCTTATGCCGCCAACTATGACGAGAAGGTCGCTCCTTACGCTTTGCCCGATCCCCTCCTATTGAAGAGCGGCAAGAAAGTGACGACGGCTAAGATGTGGTGGAAGCAACGCCGTCCTCAAATCGTAGAGGAATTCGATAGCGAGATTTATGGTCGTGTTCCGAAGGACACTCCAAAAGTAAATTGGGAAGTGATCAGCAAGATCGAAGAAAAGAACGGGGACACTCCCGTCATTACCGAGAAACTTGTCGGGCATGTCGACAATTCGTCGTATCCGCTTATCAAGGTGGACATCCAGCTGACGTTGAGTACTCCAGCCAATGCTAAGGGGCCGGTGCCAGTGATGATGGAGTTCGGCCTTAGCCCTGAGTTTCTGGCTGCCATGCGGAAACGCTTCACCGAGGCTCAATTGGCTGCGTTCACCGGGACCGGTCCGACGTGGCAACAGCAAGTTCTGGCTAGGGGATGGGGCTACGCCTCTCTTATTCCAACTACCGTTCAGGCGGACAACGGTGAAGGACTGACGGAAGGAATCATTGGTTTAGTGAATAAAGGGCAACCGCGCAAGCTGGACGATTGGGGTGCACTGCGAGCATGGGCGTGGGGCGCGAGCCGTGCGCTGGATTATTTTGAAACTGATAAATCAGTGGATGCGCGGCAAGTTGGACTCGAAGGCCATTCGAGATATGGCAAGGCAACGCTCGTAGCCATGGCATATGATCCTCGCCTCGCGATCGCTTATGTCAGTTCTTCGGGCGAAGGCGGAGCCAAGCTTTACCGGCGCAATTTTGGAGAGCTGGAAGGAAATGTCGCTGGCACAGGCGAATACCATTGGATGGCTGGCAATTTTCTTAAATATGCCGGCCCGTTGACGGTGAATGACTTGCCGGTGGATTCCGACGACCTGATCGCGCTCTGCGCGCCGCGTCCAGTATTTATCAGCAGTGGGGCCCCGCAAGCGGACGGGTGGACGGACCCAAAGGGCATGTTTCTCGCAGCAGTCGCGGCGGGTCCGGTGTACAGACTGCTTGGCAAGAAAGATCTTGGAACTAGCGAGTTTCCGCCGATAGAGACCCCACTGATCGATGGCGACATTGCTTTTCGCCAACATAGTGGAGGGCACACGCCTGGCCCGAACTGGCCGACATTCCTGACGTTCGCCAGTCGTTATATCAAAGGTCCGGCAGTCACGGCGGCAGCGCCTGCTACGTTATCCGATGCTAATCCGGAAGTTGCGCTGACTTTCGACGATTTGCCGGCTCATGGACCGTTGCCAAACGGCCTTACACGAGAAGACATTGCCAAAAGCATCATCAAGTCCCTTCGAGATGCGCATTCGCCGCCGGTGTATGGATTCGTCAATGCGAAGAGGCTCGAAGAAGATTCATCTACGGCGCAGGTGCTCCAGCTTTGGCGGGATGCCGGGTTCCCGCTGGGCAATCACTCTTTCTCGCACATGGATCTCAATTCGAATTCGCTGGATGCCTTCGAGCAAGATCTGCTCACTGACGAGCCGACATTGCAAAAATTCATGGGCGATCAGGATTGGCACTGGCTTCGATTTCCATTTCTACAGGAAGGGGATACTGTTGAAAAGCACCGCGCCATTGGTGCATTTCTGAAGGAGCATGGATACAAAGTTGCCGAGGTTACGCTGAGTTTTGGCGACTATGCGTATAACGAGCCATACGCGCGGTGTGTCGCGAAAAACGATCAGGCAGGAATTGAACAGCTAAAGCAGGGTTACTTGAGTGGAGCGGCTGAGTCTTTGGCTCAGGGCGAGAAGATGTCGAAGCTAATTTATGGGCGCGATATTAAGCACGTTATGCTGCTGCATATCGGCGCTTTTGAAACAGTCATGCTTCCTCATCTTCTCGATTTGCTCAAGCAACGCGGTTTCAAATTGATTACTTTGCAGGAAGCTGAAAGCGATCCTGCTTATGCAAACGATCCAACTCTTCCTTCCAACTGGGGCGGGACATTTTTGCAGCAAATGATGGTCGCCGAACACATACCGCTGCTCGTGGAGTCCGAAGATCGCCTCGCCAAAATCGACGCACTCTGCCGATGAGTTAGCGGAGGGACGTTGCGTCCGGATGAACTCTTGAAGGCACGTTGTAACGCGGTATTGCTGAGGTAGACTTGCATCCATGCGGGTCCTTGGGATTGATTGTGGTACCCAATTTACTGGCTATGGCGTGGTGGAGTTACGTCCGGATGCAACGCTTGTCTGTATTACGTGTGGCGCAATTAAGCTTTCCCCGCGTGATCCTCTTTGCGACCGCCTCGCGACAATCTTCGAGCGGCTTGGTGAAATCATTCGCGAGCATCATCCCGATAATGTTGCGATCGAAGAAATTTTCTACGCGGTAAACGTAAAGTCCGCACTGAAGTTGGGGCAGGTGCGAGGTGTAGCGATGCTGGCGGCGTCATCAGTCGGGCTGCAGGTTTCGGAGTACGCACCCCTCACTATAAAATCGGCCGTAGTCGGCTATGGACGGGCAGAGAAGCAGCAAGTGCAGCACATGGTGACGCGGTTGTTGAATCTCGCCGAAATTCCCGAGTCGCCGGACGCGGCCGATGCTCTGGCGATTGCCATTTGCCATTTGCATACGGCTGCGACTCTGCGGAAACAAGCGGCCGTTGCGGGGTGAGAGTCGGCGGCTTCGTCATCGTACAGGCGACATCCGCAACTGAAACATGTGCAATCCGCAAAATGAATTGACAAACATGGAGGAGTGGCCGCATAAATATCCGGGCCGGTAGGTCAAGATTGATTTGAAATTCGCAGTCTTGCGACTAGGCCAGAGTGGTCCACTTTAAGGAGAGACCAAAATGAAATTGCTTCGCACATTAGTCTGCACTTTGCTGGTGTTTACGACGGCGTTCGCATTGGCCGATTCCGACGCTAAGAAATCCTTCGACGCAATGAAAACTCTGCAAGGTTCGTGGGCGGGGAAAACTGGCGGTGGCATGCCTGTCAGCGTGACCTTTCGCATGACTGCAGGCGACACAACGCTGATGAGCGAAATTCAGATGGGCGAGGAGATGATGAGCATGATTCACCTGGACGGGGACCGTTTGCTCCTCACGCATTATTGCGGTGCAGGAAATCAACCTCGCATGCAGGCCAGCATCTCTCCGGATCAGAAAACGATTATGTTTGATTTCGTAGATGCTACGAATCTGGACGGCCCCAAAGCCGGACACATGCGCCGCGCAGTGTTTACGATTCTTAGCCCGGATCATCACACCGAGGAGTGGGTTTTCGCGCAAGATGGAAAAGATCAAACTTCAGTGTTTGACTTAAAACGAACGAAGTGAAGCTGATTAATCTCGCCAGCCGACAGAATGTGCGAATTCGTGTGCTTTTTGCTGCTGTTCCCTCCAGTTTGCGGGCGCCTTTTCCGAGGCTCCGATTCGACCTCGAATGCGTGTAGTGTTTTCTTCCAGCGTTTCCATTCCGGCTGCCTTTCGCAACTGATCTGCGCGTTCGGTGTTCTCAATCGGCAGCGGCGACATCAGGCCGCTCTCGTCCCAATCAAACTGGGTTCCGTAAATTTGTGGCTTGCCTGAGAAGATAAGCATTCGATCAGTCAACATTGCCACTTCGATTTGTGGGACTTCCCCGATTTGCGCTGCCCTCTGAAGCAGCGGCAAGCAGGACCGCATGAAAGCCGGGCGGCTAATGGCGTGCTGAACAATTAGGAACGCCGAACGGGCTGCATCCTCTCCAACTGCTGTGGCAGATGGCCAACCTATCTGCGCAATGATCTGGGCCAAGCGATCGGCGTTTCGTTCGTGTACTTCACGCATGCGGGGATGGTAGCCGTCGAACAGCGAGCGGCCGCTTGCGAGTTCCGCTCGCAGGCTACGATCTGCGGCTTCCATGGCGGCGAGTTCGGCAGCGATTGAGTCGTCCATGGGCATTTTCCTACGAGCGGGTCTGCCGAACTAGAACCACAGTGAGGCTGACGGGTAGGGCTCGACTTTCGGTCGAGCCGAAAATCGATCTGTCGGCGTTACGGCCCGACTGAAGTCGGGCCCTACCCCATTTTCCTACGTGAGCGCGGGTGATTCCCGCGAGGTTGTGAGCTCCTGGTCTTTGTATTGCAATTGATAGAGCTTCCAGTAAATTCCGCGTTGGGCCAGGAGTTCCTGATGAGTGCCCATTTCGCGGAGGCGGCTCTTGTGCATCACGATAATTTTGTCGGCGCGCTGGACGGTTGAGAGGCGATGAGCGATGACCACAGAGGTGCGCCCCTCGACCATCCGGCTCAGAGCTTCGCGGACCCGGAATTCTGTTTCTGTGTCTACGCTTGAAGTCGCTTCGTCCAAAATTAATATCTTGGGATTGTGTGCCAGCGCCCGCGCGAAAGAGATTAGCTGTTTTTGTCCTGTGGACAGGGTCGATCCGCGCTCGCGGACCTCTTCTTTGAAGCGATTCGGAAGAGCCTGTATGAAGTCGGAGAGGTTCACATCTTCGGCAGCTTTTTCCACGTCGGAATCAGAAATCCATTCGGTGCCCAAGCGGATGTTGCTTTCCACCGTTCCGGTGAACAGGAATGGATCTTGCAAAACAACGCCGAAGCGGCGGCGCAATTCGGCTATATCCATTTCCTTGATGTCGACGCCGTCGATTGTGATCGATCCTTTTTGCACGTCGTAGAAACGCATGAGCAAAGAGATGATCGTGGTTTTGCCTGCGCCGGTGTGTCCCACGATGGCGGCGGTTTCGCCGGGCTCGATGGTGAAGCTAACGTCGCGGAGAACCCAGTCGGGTTCTGAGTCTGGAGTTTCAGCCGGGCTTTGCTCGGCCTGACGGGCGGGGGCGCCCGTCACCACACCATCTTTCGGCATCGTCCGATACGCGAACCAGACGTGATTGAACTCGATTCGGCCTTGTCCTTGGGGTGTTTTCACGATTGCCGCGGAGGTTATTTCCGTTGGGGTGTCGAGTAGCTTGAAGACGCGTTCGCTCGAAGCCATTGCGGATTGAAGGATGTTGTATTTTTCGCTGAAATCCTGGATCGGCCGGAAGAAACGCTGCGCGTACTGAATGAACGTCGCAAGCATTCCGATAGTGGCGACATTCTCGACGATTTGCCAATGCGGCCACGTCCTCAAACTGAGGGTAACTGAGATTCCGCGCGTCACTACTCCGCGCATCACGTCATTGCCGCCGAACCAGATGACGCAGGCAATCGCTGTCGCAGAAAGAAATTCGACGATAGGATAGTAGACTGCGTGGGCCATAATCGCGTCTTTATAGGCGTCCATGTGAACGGCGTTCACGTCTGAGAACTTGTCATACGCGCGTTCCTCGCGATTAAAAAGCTGCAACACCATCATGCCGCTGACGTGTTCCTGCAGATAGGCATTGATGCGGGCGATGGCGACACGAATGCGGCGATAAGAGTCGCGAACTTTGTTGCGAAATATCTTTGTGGCGTAAGCGATGAAGGGAAGTACTGCGAGCGTAATCAATGACACCCGCCAGGTCATGTTGAGCATGATGGCCATGATCCCAACCAGTACGAAGACGTCCTCGAATATCGAGACCACACCGGAAGTGAACATTTCATTCAACGCGTCAACGTCGGTGGTGACGCGAGTGACCAGGCGGCCAACTGGGTTCTTGTCATAAAAGCCGATGTGCATGCGTTGCAGATGACGGAAGATTTGACTGCGCAAATCAAACATCACCATCTGACCTGCCCACTGCATGAAATAAGTCTGCAGGTATTCGAGCAAGAAGCTGAAAGCCAGCAGTCCCATGCCAAGCGCCGCAACTTGTGCGATTCCAACCAACGGTTTGTTGCTCAAAAAGAAATCGAGGGAGGTGTGCACTCCCTTAACCGGGGCGAGATATTTGTCGATCACAACCTTGGTAAGGTAGGGTCCCAGCACATCGGCGCCTGCCTTGAGAAAAATGGAAACCAAGGCGATTGCCACCTGCCATTTATAAGGCCGCAGGTAGGTGAGCAGCCGCTTCATCAGGCGGCTGTCGTAGGCTTTTCCTAAAACATCTTCTTCGTGGTGAGAGGCCATTGGACGTTTGCTATTCGGTTGCGGCTATCGGTCCTAAAAGAGTAACCCAAGATTAGATGACGAAGAACCGCACAGGATGGAAGGATTGTAGGTCACGGCCGGGGTGCAGTAGTCGGGGAAGCCGGATTTCGGGATCGCAGCACGATCTTTTTGGGAAGCTGGCAATCGTTTTTTCCTTCGTCTTCGGTAAGTTCACGGTGCTGTTCTTTGTGCAACGCCGCGAGCCATCTGACCAGGGGGGAGATGGAGCGATCGAACGGCTTGCGGCTGGCGACGTCCATAAAGAACAGATCCTGCCAATGGTCGCCGCGAAAGACATCCACGTGCAACTCGTCCAGAAGGATGTCGCCTGGGGGAGAAACGATCTGCTCCTGCGTCAATTGCACAAGCTGGTCATCGTCGATCATTTGTTGCAGCTCGCGCATCTTGTCTTGAGGCAACAAGCCTTCGAACACCTTGGTACGGCGGCCCTTTTCTTCTTCGAGGTGAAAGTGACCATCCCGCCGCAAGAGGAGGCATTGTTGATTGACGAAGTCCATGGTTTCGAGGCGCAGCAGGAAAGGATAGGCTGCTGCGGATGCATAGGGGATAGCTTCTTGTCCCATTAAGGGTAGAGCACAAAAAAGAAGAACAGCGAAGGAGAGGAATGCCAAGTTTGGTCGCACTTCAGAGATAAGTCTTCAGAAATTAAATCATAGATCAAACAGGAATGTCACCCGGAGCCCGCGCCCGGTCTGGGCCGCGGCTGGTGGGAGTGTGCTGACTGGCAGGCAAAAAGCAGATTCCTCGCCGCTAAATCTGGTTCGGAATGACAAGATAGTGAAAATGTGATTGCCAAGGATTAGCCGTTAAGCGCTAATGCTCCGCAGTACCAGAGCTGAGTTCTTTGATCCGAATCCCACGCAGTTGCAGATTGCATGCTCGATTGTGGCCCGGCGTCCGGATTCGGGGACGTAGTCCAGATCGCAGGACGGATCTGGGACGTCAAGATTGATAGTCGGAGGAATCTTGCTATGCTGCATTGCGATTAGAGTGGCGGCAAGGCTGGCGGATCCGCACGCGCCTTGGGCATGTCCTATTTGCGATTTCAACCCAGACATTGGGACTTTCGCTGCGTGTTTTCCGAAGGCTAATTTGAGGGCGCTGGTTTCGACGCGGTCGTTCATTTCCGTGGAAGTTCCGTGAAGGTTTACGTATTGAATATCGTTAGGAGCGAGCGCGGCCTCTTCCAAAGCCAGGGAAATCGCACGTGCGGGTTCTTCTGGAGAATCGCTCATACGCACCCGATGGAAAGCTTCACAGGTTGATCCGTAGCCGACGATCTCAGCGTAGATTCGAGCGCCGCGAGCTCGGGCGTGGACGTACTCTTCGAGAATGAACATCCATGATCCTTCGGCTACTACGAAGCCATCGCGGTCAGCGGAAAATGGTCTCGAAGCGCGCTCTGGTTCTTGATTCCACGATTGCGTTAGGGCCCGCAGCAGCGTGTATCCCTTGATGATGCCTGGGGTGATTGGCGAATCCACACCACCGACCAGAAACATTGGCTGAACTCCTGCCTGAATATGCTGGAATGCGTAGCCGATGGCGTCGGTGGAAGATGTGCATCCAGCGGTGACAACGTGGCTGTAGCCGCGAAACCCGAAGCGCATGCTGATTTCACTCGGAATCGTGCCCATGGTGCCGCTGGGAATGCAGAACAGGCTGACCTGCTTCACGTGTCCCGAATGCCAAAGGCGATATTGCTCCTCGGAAAATTCCTGGGCGCCGCCGCCGGTACCTAGAATTACTCCGATTTCTCGCTTTTCCTCCATCGACATCGCGGCGGGATCGAGGCCCGCGTCCGCGATGGCCTCATGAGAAGCGGCAATAGCGAGTGGAACCACCCGCGAAACGTGCTTGCGCTCGCGAGCGTCGACCCATGCCAGTTCATCGAATTCGGGGATTTCGCCGGCGATCTGTACTGGCAACTCGGAAGGGTCCCAGCGCGAAATTCGCTTTACACCAGACTTGCCAGCCAGAATAGCGAGACAGAATGCTTCTTTACCAATACCATTCGGGCTGACGACGCCCATTCCAGTGATCACGACGCGAGGAACCATAGATTTTTGTGTCTCACTAACTGACGAGAATCCTGACTGCAGATGTATCAGAAGTTCAGAATGTTCTTAGCGGCGATTTCCATACGCAACCTGCTTCGGCGAAGTGGGATAATCATCTGCAATGCCGCTCGGCCTGTATATCTCCGTACCTTTTTGCCGCACCAAATGTAGCTATTGCAACTTCGCGTCGGACGTCTTCTCACGATCAGTTCATCAGACTTATATCAACCGTGTCTGCGACAGTATTGAAGGCGCTGCGAATGTTGCCGAACAAATCGGAGGCCAGTTCGAGCGCTCCGTCGACTCAGTATTCCTCGGCGGCGGAACTCCTACTGTACTTGATATAAGCCAACTTGGGAGATTATTTGTCACGATCGGGTCAACTTTCGAAATGCGACCTAACGCGGAGGTTACAGTCGAATGTGCGCCGGGAACGGTTACCTCATCTGTGATCGAGGCTTTCCAGCGTTGCGGAGTGAATCGAGTTAGCCTGGGAGTTCAGTCGTTTGTTGATCGGGAAGCCGCGTCCGTAGGCCGATTGCACAACTGTGCGACGGTCATGGATGACATATCAAGGCTGCGCGCGGCTGGAATTACAGATATCAATGTCGATCTTATTGCTGGCTTGCCACATCAGACTGCGGAAAGCTGGAGCAGTTCGGTCGAACACGCCGTCGCGTGCGGAGTTCCTCACGTCAGTGTTTACATGCTTGAAGTCGATGAAGATTCCCGCTTGGGACGCGAACTCATCGCGGGAGGAACACGCTATCACGCCCATTTTGTTCCCGACGAAGACATGGTGGCAGGCTTTTACGAAGAAGCTTGCGAACGACTAAACCGCGCGGGGATACGGCAATACGAAATTTCCAATTTCTGTCGCAAGGGATCTGAGTCGCGGCACAATCTTAAGTACTGGACTCGGCAACCGTACTTCGGGTTTGGAGTGGATGCGCATTCCATGCTGGTTGCTAAGGAAGACGAGATGGAATCCATCCGATTTTCCACGGCGGATTCGCTCGAGAAGTATGTTGCGGGATCAGCGCTCAACGTCGATCCAGTTCCCTGGCAAGCGGCGCTGGAGGAGACACTTTTTCTCGGACTTCGCCTCAACCGGGGCGTGGATTTGGTGTCTGTTGAGCGAAAATTCGGAAAAGCAGCTATTAAAGAAGTCGCTGAGGCGATCGATGAACGCACGAAGGATGGCCTGTTGGAGAAGCGCGAGAACACCATCAGGCTTACTTCCCGCGGCCGGTTGCTGTCGAACGAAGTGTTTGCGCGATTTATAGGAATTGCAGAAAAACTGGTTTAATGCACTGAAAATAGTCCCGCGTGAGTTAAAGGAATCCTCATTCCTGCCTCTATCCCCCATCCCTGTTATCTCGCGGAGTCGAGAGACCTGCTTTTCCGAAGTGCCATAAGACAACCTGAATGGAGGGTGAAGTCACAGCAGGTCTTTCGACTGCGGGGTGGACTCGCTGCGCGAGCCCGCCCCTTCGCTCAAGATGACAATATTTGGAATATTCTGGAGTCAACCAACCGGTCGGTTTAAGCGCTTCGCTCGCATTACTTCGCATGTTCTAATTGACAAGCCTTGCACCATGTTAAGGGCATTCCCACACAAGCGAAAACGCGGAGGGATCGTGGATTTTCAACTTAACGAAGAGCAGCTCCAACTAAAAAAGACTGTGAGCGAATTTGCTTCGCGTGAGATCGCCCCTCACGTCATGAAGTGGGATGAGGCTGGGGAGTTCCCCCTCTCCACGATCAAGGAGTTGGGAAAGCTTGGACTGCTGGGGATTATTTTTCCGCAGGAATACGGTGGCGCGGGCATGGGATACGTCGAATATGTCACTGCCATTGAAGAGTTGTCACGGGTCGATGGATCCGTGGGAATCATTGTTGCAGCGCATACCTCACTTTGCTCGAATCATATTTTTCTTGCGGGAAATGAGGCTCAGAAGAAGAAATATGTCAGTCGGCTTGCGACGGGGGAATTCATCGGTGCATGGGGGCTAACGGAACCGTCGTCTGGATCGGACGCTGGCAGCGCGCGAATGACCGCAGTTCGTAAGGGAAACAATTGGGTTCTGAACGGAACCAAGACGTTCTGCACCAATGGGCACTATGCAGATGTGCTGGTTGTAGTCGCCGTCACTGATCGGGCTGCCCATACGCATGGGCTCTCGGCTTTTCTCGTCGACAAGGAAACCAAAGGCTTTCGTCCCGGGAAGAAAGAAAACAAGCTCGGATTGCGGGCCAGCGACACCGCGGAGCTGATATTTGAGGACTGCGTGATTCCCTCGGAGAATTTGTTGGGAACCGAAGGTCAGGGATTCGTCGACGCGATGCGCGTGTTGGATGGAGGAAGGATTTCGATCGCGGCTTTGTCGCTCGGCATGGCTGAGGGCGCGTACGATGCGGCGTTGAGTTATTCCAAGCAGCGCAAACAGTTTGGTAAAGCGATCAGCGATTTCCAGGCCATTCAGTGGAAGCTTGCGGACATGGCCACCGAAATTGAAGCTGCGAAACTGCTAACGCTGCGGGCGGCCTCGATGAAGGATGCGGGGATGAAGACGACGCTGGAGTCGTCCATGGCAAAGTTGTACGCCAGCGAAGTTGCGGTGCGCTGCGCGAATGAAGGCGTGCAGATCCACGGAGGATATGGGTTCATCAAAGACTATCCTGCGGAGAAGTTTTACAGGGACGTGAAGCTCTGCACGATTGGCGAGGGGACCAGCGAGATACAGAGGCTGGTGATCGCCAGGCAGTTGCTAAAGGATTAGGCGGACATAGGATGAAAGGAAACTAGAAGAGATTTCGGCCTCGGTTACGCGGTATTACGATTCGCTCACTGACGAAGAGATCGCAGAGGACCGCGCTTGGGGCGAGTTCGCGGCCTTCCAATTGGCAGCCGAATGCGCGGGTTAGGGGCTGGCCCTTTTTCTGCGCCTTCCAACATATGCAAGCACTATTGTTTTTGCCAGCAATCTTTGCCATGAACGCGCCGTGCCTGCATTACACTGGTCCGTTTGAATCCAAAAACCCAACCTCTCATCGACGAAGTCCGCTCTGGCGATGTTCGTGCTTTGGCACGGGTTATTTCCGCCGTCGAAAACCGCTCTCCGGGATTCTCGGAAATGCTCAAGGCTCTCTTTCCTCAGAGCGGGCGGGCGCGGATTCTGGGGCTGACGGGGCCGCCGGGGGCTGGCAAGAGTACGCTGGTGGATCAACTGGCCAGGCACTATCGCAAGGCGGATCGCACGATTGGCATTATTGCTGTCGATCCCACGAGTCCCTATACCGGCGGCGCGATTCTCGGCGATCGCATTCGGATGCAAGAGCATTTTTCCGATCCTGGAATTTTTATTCGCAGTATGGCGACGCGCGGATCACTGGGTGGGCTGGCGAGAACCACGGCGGACGTGGCCATGGTTCTCGACGCATCCGGACGAGACGTGGTGATGATTGAGACGGTCGGCGTGGGACAGGATGAAGTCGATATCGTGCGACTCGCGGATATCACCGTGGTGATACTGGTCCCCGGCATGGGAGACGACGTACAGACGATCAAGGCTGGCATCATGGAGATCGCGGATATCTTTGTGATTAACAAAAGCGATCGTGATGGAGCCGAACGAGTCGAGCGAGAAATTCGAGCCCTGCAGTCGCTCGCGATCCGCTCCGATAAATGGACGCCCCCGATTATTAAGACAGTGTCGACCGAGGGAAAGGGAATCGAATCGGTGGCGGAAGCGATTAAAAGCTACGAAGAGTATTTGCAAAAGAACAATTTATTTGACCAACGTAAAATTAAACACTGGGAGCAACGACTTCTCGAAATGCTGCGCGACTCGTTTCTGGAAAAGGCATACCGGCAAATAGGAGAGGGAACGCTTTCGCGATATGCAGGCGAGATTGTGAAACGTGAACGCGATCCGTATTCGGTCGTGGAAGAGATTGTGGGCGGGATGAAATAGCGACGCTGCGGAGCTTCGCTCCGCTGGGCGGATGAGGGCATCCGCCCCTACGTGAATCGTGATAGAGGAAAGCACTTGTTTAGCATTGATCATCTCGGGATTGCGGTGAAGTCGCTGACTGGCTCGAAGAAGTTTTACGAGAAGCTAGGACTCGATCTCTCTGAAGAAGAGGTAGTCGAGGGCGAACAAGTTCGGCTAGTGATGGTTCCGGTTGGTGAGAGCCGGCTGGAGTTGCTGGAGGCGACTTCCGAAGATTCTGCAATCGCGAAATTCATCGCTAAACACGGCGAGGGTTTGCACCATGTTTGCCTGAGAGTTCCAGATCTGAGCACGATCGTGGATAAGCTTAAGAGAGATGGCGTTCGACTGGTTTCGAATGAAATCAAGGTGGGGGCCGGTGGTCATCGTTACGTGTTCGTGCATCCTTCGAGTGCGGGCGGGGTGCTGGTGGAGTTGGTTGAAGGTCATTAATCAATGCTGCTAGTTGCGGCCGATACCTCTGGCAAACACGGCAGCATCGCACTGGCTCGCGGCGATGTTGATGGATCGTGCAGCGTGATCGAAACTGTTCCCCTAGGGGGGAGCGCTTTTTCCGCGCAACTTGTGCCGCAAATGGACGCACTTCTTTCCAAACACAGATTCGACAAGAAGGAAATTGGTGGTTTTGCAGTTGTATCCGGTCCGGGCTCGTTTACGGGCCTGCGAGTGGGACTGGCGGCGATCAAGGCTCTGGCGGAAGTGCTTGTGAAGCCGATTGCGGCGGTGTCGTTGCTAGAAGCAGTTGCGACGGCCAGCGAATTTCAAGGGGAAATTCTAACGGCTCTCGATGCTGGACGCCAACAAGTGTATGTTGGCGAATATAAGGTTTCACCCGCGGGGATGGTTCAGCTTAGTGAACGCTCGATGACGCGTGATGAGTTCGTGAACCTCGTCTCAGGCGCGAAGGTTGTGACTCCTGATTCAGGAATCGCCGAAATTGCTCGCAGTGCTGGAGCCGCTGTCCAGATTATCGAAATCCCAGGAGCCGACGTCATTGCGAGGCTCGGCTGGAAGAAGATTCTATCCAGCGAAACACTCTTACCCGACCAACTGGAAGCAAATTATATGAGCCGTTCGGATGGGGAGATCTTCTCTAAGCGGCTTTAGCGAGGCATCGTGGAGTGTTCGGCAGAGAGATCTGGGTCAATACGGATAGTGCGCGGTTGCGGATTACGTGTGTAATCTTTGCACCTGGTCGCTTCCGGGGTAGGCTGGAGTCGCGGTAGGGGTCCTGGAGTCGTTTCCTATCAATTAGAGAAGTTTGGCGACCTCTGGTCTGTGATCGCGCAGCAGCAGTGTAGTTGGTCTAGAGGACATCAACATGTGGTGGAGGAGAATACCTCACTTATTGCTCGGCTTAGCTTTGGTCGCTGGGAGCGTTTACTTTTGCGGGGGAATGGTAGCGGGGTTGAAGTCGACTCGGCAATGGTTGATCGTTAGCGGAAGGACGAGGGCAGTCAAACCGCAAGTCGAAACTGACGAGATCCCTGGGGCTGAACCGACGAAGACAGTTGGTGTCCTGCCATCCTTGCTAGGCAACCAGAATGAGCAAAACGAAGAAACGGAAGTTGCAAGTGCGAGTGGAACTCCGCTAGGGGTGGATCGGATTTCGAGTTCTAAGGCACTGACACCGCATCGATTCTTGCATCGAAGGATTTCAGTGAAAGGATACGAAGGATTCGGATTTGAGGTGCCAGCGCACGCGACTCGTCCGAGAATTCATGGAGAGTTTAATTCCTTCGTGGTTGACGGCGGCAGCGGAGAGCTGCGCGAAGAGAATGTAGAAGTCCTGCTTCTGAGCGAAGAGGAGTACAGAGACTTTGTTCATGGACGCGCGGGCGCCGCGAGCTTCGGTAAACCTCCCTCCGCAGGGGCGGTGATCGACTGGACGCTCGATGCTACTCTTTTTCAGCCGTTGAAGTATTATCTAGTGTTTCGAAACTCTTCGCGGGAGCGGCAGACGGAGCTAGTGGATGCTGACTTCTCGTTGAGCTTTGATTAACTCCTGCCGAGCGACGAAGTTGATTCGTTCCGCCAACGCTGAAGACATTCCTGCCATCCTCGCAATCGAGCAGAAGGCGGAACACGCGGCTCACTGGCCCGAAGAGAGATATCGGGAAATGTTCGAAAGTGAGGATTCCCGGCGTCTTATTCTGATCGTCGAAGAGCGAGGGACAGTCCAAGGTTTTGTGATCGGACAGGTGCTTGACCAGGAATGCGAGATCGAAAACCTCGTCGTTGCGGCAGATGCGAGGCGGCGAGGATTGGGATCGAAGCTCCTTCAGAGTCTGATTGAGGCGGCAGAGCGAGCGGGAGTAACACCGTTTTTTCTGGAAGTTCGCGAGTCGAATCTGGCAGCCAGAGCGCTGTATAATAAAGCTGGTTTCGTGGAGAACGGACAGCGCAAGCAATATTATCGAGAGCCCGAAGAAGATGGAATTTTGCTCACTTTTCGGTTACCGTCCGCGGACGTTTCCCAATGAGACACGTTAACTGAGCGATTACTGCCAGCTGTTGAATTTGGCATTGAAGCAGGCAGGTTCGTGTGATAGCTTAACCCACTATATGAAGCCCCTAAGGAGGTCTGCTGGATGTTAATTTCTAGAGACCAGCTCGAGGCCAGCGATGACGAATTCCGCAAGCTGTCCCAAGAGCATACGCAATACGAACAACGCCTTGATTTACTCACCCATAAACGCTATTTGACTGATGATGAAAAGCTGGAAGAGGTCCGGCTGAAGAAACTGAAACTGCGTCTGAAAGACCAGATGGAAGGCATCGCCCGTCATTATGTGGAGCAGATGCCGCAAACTCAGGTAGCGTAGAATTCAGTCGACGCAACTGCGGCTCAGCCGTAAAGAGGATTCATGTGTCCACATTAAGGCGCTAACAAGCGCCTTTTTTATCAGCACTTAGCTCCGGAACCGCCTCTGCAATATAATTGAGGACCTGCGATGGTTCCTGATGGCTACTACTACGCGATCCCTCTGGTGGGTGCTGCCGCACTCCTGGCATGGCTCGCAAGCCCGGCCTGGGTCGTGCCCCTCCTACTACTGGCGTTCTTTTTCTTATGGTTCTTCCGAGATCCGGAGCGGGAAGTCCCGGACTCCCCAGGCGCCGTCGTGTCACCCGCGGATGGCAAAGTCACCGATATTTCTCCGGTTACAGTGGGGGGGACGCGGTGGGTTCGGATCAGTATTTTCTTGAATGTTTTTGACGTGCATGTAAACCGCAGTCCAATTGGCGGCGTGATTCGGGATGTTCGTTATCAAAAGGGAAAGTTTCTGAATGCGATGAACGAAACTTCCGCGGAATTGAACGAGCAGAATGTTGTTACGGTAAAAGGCGAAGGGGAGGCCGTCGTCTTTAAGCAGATCGCGGGCCTGCTGGCGCGTCGCATCGTATTTACGAAGAAAGTTGGCGATCGCGTCGAGCGGGGAGAGCGGGTTGGCTTGATCAAATTTGGTTCTCGAACGGACGTTCTGCTCGACCCCTCTGCCACTCTGCAAATCAAAGTTGGAGATCGGGTAAAAGGCGGCTCCAGCTTGCTAGCGATTCTCAGCAAAAAACCAGAGCAGCTTTACCCGGTCAGCTCGACGGGCGTTGGTCAAGGAGCTAGGTAATGGAGCCAGACCTTCCCGAGATTCCCAAGAGACGCGCTGAAGACAAAAATCAGAAGAAGCTCCGCAAAGGCATGTACATTCTGCCTTCGTTGTTTACTACGGGAAATATCGCCGCCGGGTTTTACGCGATCCTACAGGTCACACACGGAAACGTTTCGCAGCCCTGGCATTTTGACTATGCCGCAAAGGCCATCGGTTTCGCCGTGCTTTTCGATGGCCTGGACGGACGAATTGCCCGCATGACGCACACCAGCAGTGATTTTGGCCGGGAGCTGGATTCTCTCGCCGACGTCATTACTTTCGGCGTTGCGCCGGCGCTGCTGGCGTGGATGTGGGGATTTCGCGACCTTCCACCCGGGATGCTTTCATCGACTGAGATGGCCAGTAAGATGGCGCAATTCGGGGCGATTGCCAGTTTTCTCTTCCTGATTGCCGGAGCCAGCCGATTGGCACGATTCAACATTAGTAAGAACCCTCAGCCCATTAATCCGGGACGTCCGGGAAAGAAATATTTCGTGGGAATGCCAATTCCCGCGGGAGCGGGAGTTATTGCGGCGGTGGTTCATTTCTCCGGAGGCGACCCGCTTGTGTGGTGGGGAAGCGCCGTTACCTGGATGTTTATTGTCGTGATCACGGCATATTTCATGGTCAGCGCATGGCGGTTTTATAGCTTTAAGGATATCAACTTTCGTTCGCGGCAACCTTTTCGGCTCATTGTGTTGTTGGGACTGCTATTCGCGGCTATCTGGTTTTTTTCGCGTCCCGTACTTTTCGTCATTGCGTTGACTTATATGGCTTCAGGCGTGTTTTGGCGATTGCAATGGCTTTTCCGGCGAAGAGGCAACCGTCCCCAGCCCCCCGCTTACCGAGAGGCGTCGCAGACCCCATGAGTTCCAATTTCAAGGCAGCAGCGCCTCATGTTGAGACCATTCGGGCGATAAACTCGTATCGCGTGGCTATAGTCGGCGCGGCAAGCCTCAAGGGCAAAGAACTTGCGGAGGTGCTTAACGACCGCAATTTTCCTTCCCTAGACGTAAAGCTGCTGGATGACGACGAATCGCTGGGGAAGCTGGAGACGATGAAGGATGAGGTCACGTTCATTCAGAGCGTTCGACCGGAGCAATTCGACAATGTCGATTTTACTTTTTTTGCCTGTGATCCGGAATCGACCCGAGCTAACTGGAAGAGTGCGCGAAAGGCCGGAAGCGATATCGTTGATCTTTCTTATGCGTTGGAAGATGAACCAGGCGCTACCGTCCGGTCGCCATGGATCGAACGTCAGATTGGCCGGCCGTTTACTCCTGAACTGCAACCGGCGCCGGCGGTGGTCGCGCATCCCACGGCGGTAGTCCTAGCTTTGCTTCTGCTGAGGGTGCAAAAAGCGGGTCAGGTGAAACACGCGGTTGCAACGGTATTCGAGCCTGCATCAGAACATGGCCAAAAGGGGATGGACGAACTGCACGAGCAGACGGTAAATCTTTTGTCGTTCCAGCAGTTGCCCACCAGCGTATTTGACGTCCAAGTGGCGTTCAACATGGTGGCGCGATACGGTGCAAAAGCTAACCCCACGCTCTCCAGCTTGCAGAACCGCGTGCTGAGCCATTACTTGCGCATCGTGGAGAAGCGGGCGGCGGCTCCCTCGCTACTATTGTTGCAGGCGCCGATCTTCCACGGACACGCCTTCTCGATTCACCTGGAGATGCAACAGATCGCGGATGTTCCCAAGATTGCGGAGGCCCTCGCCGGTGATCATGTCACGATCACGCAAACGACGGACGACGCTCCCAGCAACGTTAATGTTGCGGGACAGGCTAACATTTTGACTTCGGTCATTCCCGATGAAAATGACTCAAGAAGCGTCTGGTTGTGGGCGGCTTCGGATAACTTGCGCATTGCCGCTACCACGGCCGTTGAGTGTGCTGAAAGCATGGCGGCGGCGCGGCCTCGGGGAAAGATTCAGTGAGGGGCTGGCTTCTCACGGCGCTGGCCTGCCTGCTAAGTTTGGGGTGCGGATATCATACGGCGGGACGCGTGAACACGCTTCCGGATCAGGTTCGGACCATTGCGGTGCCGGCGTTCATTAATCAGACTCAGACATATAAAATCGAGCAGAAGCTGACCGGCGCAGTTGTCCAAGAGCTGGTTACGCGAACGCATTATCACATTGTGAATGGGGCTAGCGAGAGCGCCGACGCGACCCTACACGGAACCGTGCTTTCGACCTATACCACTCCTCTCACCTACGATTCTCAGAGCGGGCGGGCTGCCAGCGTCCTGGTGGTCGTCAACATGAAAGTCTTGCTGAATGACCGGGACGGCAAGGTACTGTTCCAGAATTCCTCTTATTTGTTTCGCGAACAGTACCAGGTTACAAGCGATCTCAATACTTTCTTCGAGGAAGATTCTCCTGCATTCGAGAGACTGTCCCAGGACTTCGCGCGGACATTGGTGTCAAATATTCTGGAGGGTTTTTAATGCGCGCCTTCGCGCAGACTGACCGATTCGTCTCCGAAGTTCAAGGACGAAAGCTGCGCCCTGCCTATGTTTTTGTGGGCGATGAAGCTTTTTTCAGAAAGCGTTGCCGGGAAGCAATTTTGAAGCACCTCGTACAGCCTGACCTTAAAGATTTCAGTCTCTTTGATTTTGATCTGGTTGAAACGGACCTCGCGGAAATTCTTGATAGGGCGCGTACACCATCACTGATGGCTCCGTTTCAGATTTTCTTCATTCGCGGCGTAAAGAACCTGTTTGGCCGCGGCTCGAACGACAGTAAGCTCTCCGCTATCGAGGAATACTGCAAAGATCCGAATCCGGATGCCGTACTCATATTTGTGGCGGATCACATCAGCATCCCAGCCGATGCACGCCGGATGGATATGACTGACAAAGATCGTTACGAACGCATTCGCGAAACCATGGGGCAATATTGTGTCATCGTGGAGCTGGCCCGAGTGGAAGAAGGGGACGCGATCCGTTGGCTCACCGAATATTGTGCCACCCAACAAGTGAAGATCGATGCGGACGCCGCGCGCGAACTGGTGGATACGCTGGGTGGAGACATGACCATGATCTCCAACGAGCTCGAAAAGTTAAGCCTTTACGTAGGTGAGAAAAGACACATAACGCTCGGCGACGTTGAGACCATGGTGCTAGCGGCCAAACAGCGGTCGTTGTATGAACTGACGGATGCGATCTCTTCGAAAGACCGGGTGCGTGCTTTGCAGATGCTGGACGCGATTTTGACTACCGGAGATGGGGACGAAGCCGCGATTGGACACTTGTATATGCTGGCGAAAACTTTCCGGCAGATGCTTGTAATCCTTGAGCGCAATGTCCGGGATCAGCGGATGTTGTGGGCGGCGCTGTGGCAGGGATTTCGAGTTCCGCCGTTTGCGGCGGACGACATTATCAGGCAGGCAAGACGTTATAAATCCAAGCGCGAGCTAACGCGGGCAATTCGCCTGGTTGCGAAAACGGATCTGTCATTGCGCTCGAACCCTCCGAGCAAGCGCTTAGTGTTGGAAAAGCTTGTGCTCGATCTGACAGCGGAGCCGAAGCCGGAAACGGAATGGATGCAGGAAGAACTGCCGGTGTAGCAGCTTTCAGCCGTCAGCTATCAGTCTTCAGTTGAACCGTTTGAAACCCATCCACCGTGGTATTCGTATAACTATTTTTGGCACAGACTGAAGGATTCTGATGAACGCGATAAACACTCCCTGGCTCATTCTGATTGTCTATTGGGTGATCAGCGCGTTTCGCGTGCGAAAAAACAAGAAAACGGAACCGGGAGGGTCGCGGCTGGCGATTTCCTTAGTCGCGATTGTGGCGTTCGAAGTTTTGTTTAGGTCGCGGTTCTCATCTGGCATGTTGCAAGACAGTTTCATGGCCGACATACCTGCGGTGAGATATTTTGGAATTCTTCTTCTCTGGGGCGGAGTTGCCTTCGCCATCTGGGCGCGTTACCACATCGGCGAATATTGGAGTGCCAGGGTTGCGGTCAAAGAAAACCATCGAGTCATTGATTCGGGTCCATATGCCCACGTCCGGCATCCGATCTATTCGGGAATCCTGCTGGGCTTGATTGGTACTGCGCTGGCTGTGGGAAATTGGCGGGCAGTGATTTCATTTGTTGTGATTTTGATTGTCCTCATTTTGAAAGCGCGGGCGGAAGAGAAGTTGCTTACCGAGCAACTCGGGGACTCGTACGTGGAATACAAGAAGCGCACGGGGATGCTGATTCCGCGGATCGGGTAGCAAATCATTTTGTCATCCTGCGCGAAGCGCAGGGATCTATGTGGTTGGGTTCACGATACATAGGTCCTTCGCTCCGCTCAGGATGACAAAACTTCATGGAACGAGAAACGTTATTTCAGTGCATTCAATCGAGCATTTAGGCGGGCCTTGTATCGTGAAGCAGTGTTCTTGTGCAGAACGCCCTTCTGCACGGCTTTATCCAAACCCGATACGGTCTGCCGAAATACTTCTTCTGCGGACTTTTTCTCGCCCTTGGCGAGGCTCTCGCGCAAGTCGCGGAGGGTGGTGCGTAAGCGGGATGTGTTGGCGCGGTTACGTCCAGTGCGTTTTTCGGTCTGCCGGGCGCGTTTCAGCGCGGAAAAATGATTTGCCATTAAATCAGCTACCTTCTTTTCTGGTGGAGTTCGAGGCCGTCAGAGGGAACAATTTCTAACGTCTTGCGATAAGTTATTTTACGGTAGTAGACGCGGGCGGTCAATGGAAACGATTGCGCCCTCACCCTTCACAATGGCACTGCTTCAATTTAGTTGATAATCTTTTCCCCGGTGAGTCTGACGAAACGGATTGCCGCAATTCCGGGAGACGGCATTGGCAAAGAGGTAGTCGCCGAGGCGGTTAAGGTTATTGCCGCGTCTGGCGCTGCGGTCGAGATCACGCAATTCGACTGGGGCGCGGACCGTTATCTTGTTGACGGCGTGACTGTGCCTCCTGATGGATTTACTATGCTGTCGCGCGATTTCGATGCCATCCTCGTGGGTGCGTTTGGCGATCCGCGCGTTCCTTCCAATATCCACGCCAAAGAGATCTTGCTGGGGATGCGGTTTCAGATGGATTTGTATGCAAATGTCCGGCCGGTGCGGCTGCTGGACGCATCTCTTTGTCCGTTGAAGGGGATTGAACCCAACGACGTGGACTTCGTGGTTGTCCGTGAAAACACCGAGGGCGTGTACACGGATGCGGGCGGAGTATTCAAACGCGGAACTCCGGACGAAATCGCGATTCAGGAAGATATCAATACTCGTAAGGGTGTGGAGCGGATCATTCGCTATGCCTTTGAATATTGCGAGCGTCACGCAAGAGCCGACGGCGGCCCGAGAAAACAAGTCTTGATGAGCGATAAATCGAACGCGATGACGCACGCGGGCGGCTTGTGGCAGCGGGTGTTCAAAGAGGTGGCGCAGGAATATCCACAGATTACTGCCCAACACATGTTCATCGACGCCTTGTGCATGCAGCTTGTGCGCGACCCGCGCCAGTTCGATGTGATCGTAACCAATAATTTGTTCGGAGATATCGTTACTGACCTAGGCGCCGCTCTTCAAGGAGGACTGGGAATGGCGGCGAGCGGGAACATTCATCCTGGAAAAACCTCTATGTTTGAGCCGGTGCACGGCTCAGCGCCGCCAATCGGCGGGAAGAATATTGCGAATCCCTTCGGTACGATCCTTGCAGCGGCGATGATGCTGAAGCATCTTGGAATGATGAGCGAGGCGGAGAAGATCGAGGCGGCTGTAAGCGATGCGGTACGCGAGAAGAAGACCACCGCGGATGTGGGTGGAAATTTGGGGACGAAGCAAGCCGGGGATTGGGTAGCACACAGAATCGCGAATGAGTGATTGGAATTGTCTCCCCACGAGTAAGACACGGAGCGCAGGGATTGAAGGATAGACTTGGGTTCTGCCCGAAAAGTCAGAGGCGTGAGCGACTGGGAAGGACACGGCTTTCAGCCGTGGCGTAAGCTCATGAACATCAAGGGTCGGCACGGCTGGAAGCCGTGCCCTTCCCTGTTGGAACGTGCCTACACTAACGTTCTGAGCAGCATACTATTGGTGCGAAATATGGAGGGGGCCTGATTTTTACGACTGTAACGATTCTACTGATCAATAAATTGAGCAAGTTCTATCGGAGATCCAAAACTCACCTATTGATGCTGTGTTATCTACTTCTGCTCGCGTCTTTTGCCTGGGCACAAGAAATCCCGTCACAACCCGCAACCGCGACTTCCCCGCAAGAACAATCGCAACAACAGAACCAGGCGAAAACGCCGGACGCCGAAAACCAAGCTGCCGCTAAGACCCCTAATACAACGACCGAAACCAAGATTTCTCCCAAGGAGGCTGAGGATCTCTTTCGAGAGGTTAGGCAGATTCTTCAGTTTGCGAGCGACGACTCCGGCCTTCCAATCAAACATCAAGTCAAGCCGAGGCTCACCGGTCGCGACGAAGTAGTGGCATATCTAGAAAAAAGCATGGCGGAAGATAAAGATGCCAAGAGGCTACGCCGATCGGAGCTCGTCCTAAAAAAATTCGGACTGCTGCCACGCGACTTCGATCTCAGCAAATTTCTCGTGGCGTTGTTGCGCGAGCAGATTGCGGGCTACTACGATCCCAAGAAGAAGACCGTTAATCTGCTTGACTGGGTCGATGTGGCGGCGCAACGCCCAGTGCTGGCACACGAATTGACGCATGCATTGCAGGATCAATCGTTCAATCTGGACAAATGGATGAGGAAGGGCGATGTTGATCTGGATACGAAGAAGAATCCTAATGCGCGAGACGTGCAAAATGACGAAACTCCGGAGGCCCGGCAAGCTGTAGCGGAGGGCCAGGCGATGGTTGTGCTGGTGGATAACATGCTTCTGCCGGCCGGGCAGTCGCTGCTGAGTTCCCCGGAAGTTGCCAAAGCTCTCGAAGACGGCATGCTCGCAGGTACGCCGGATTCAATTCAGTTTCAGAGCGCTCCGATTTATTTAAGGGAGGCCCTGACTTTTCCTTATCGATATGGCTTGGAGTTTGAAGCCGAACTGCTGAAGCAAGGGGGAAGGCAGAAGGCATTCGCGGGAGCACTCAAGAATCCGCCTTACACTACCCGGCAAATTATGGAGCCGAAGACGTACATGTCGGGGGAACGTATTGCACCGCTCGCGCTGCCCGACTTTAAAGATATTTTTAAGGATTATGATCGTTTCGATATTGGCGCGATCGGCGAGTTTGATGTGGCCGTGCTGATCGATCAGTATGCCGGTACTGAAGCGTCGCACCGTCTGTATCCCCACTGGCGCGGCGGTTATTATTATGCCGCCCGGCCTAAGAGCGATCCCAACGCTGCGCTTGGGCTTCTATACGTTTCCCGGTGGTCCGATGCCGATAAGGCCGTGGAGTTCGCCTCCATTTACGCAGAGTATTTGCCGAAGCGATACCTGCATGTTCAACCTGCCGTCTCGGATGCAGCGAAGCCCGCAGTGGATCACGAAGAGTCCAAGCACCTCACTGGCACTCATACGTGGCTCACGGATAGCGGCCCCGTAGTCATTCAGGTTAAGGGCGACACTGTTTTGATCACCGAGAGCCTGGATCAGGAGACTACAGAAGCGGTAGAGCAGGGTGTGTTCCGCGCACCGGTCGCGAAATAGTCCATTTATTTTCGTAACCCATGAAAATGTGTATTCGCCTCCGCCGCGCCGTTTTCTGCTTATGTCTTCTAACGGTCGCCTGCAACAGAGAACAACAGCCTTCCAGAATCGATACGCCTCGCTTGACCGCGAACGTCACGATGCAGGATGTAACGTTTCACAGCGAAGCACTGCGACGGGACGTGCAATACCGCGTGGTGCTCCCCGCTAGAATTAATAGCCGCGACAAGTTGCCAATCATCTACCTACTTCACGGCAACGGAGGTAATTTTCGAGATTGGTCGAACTACTCTGATGTGGCGCAGTTCGCCGAAAGACGGCTCATTCTGGTGATGCCGGACGGCCGCTCGTCTTATTACGTGAATGCCGCCGAAATTCCCGCGGACCGCTACGAGGACTTTATCGTGGACGACCTTATTCCAGATGTGGAGCGGAGGTTTCCGGCGAATTCGGCCCGATCCAGCCGCGCCATAATCGGCGTCTCGATGGGGGGCTATGGTGCTGTCAAAATGGCGCTGAGCCATCCGGATATGTTTGCTTTCGCTGGGGGACTCAGTTCTGCCGTGGATGTTCCGAGCCGCCCGTTCTCCATTAGACGAGCGCAACAGTATCGGCAGCACAGCCTGATTTTTGGACCTTGGAGCAGCGAAGCCCGTCGAAGCAGGGATCCTTTTGTTTTGGCTCGCTCTGTCGACCCCACTAAAGTCCCTTTCATGTTTCTGACCTGTGGTGATGGTGAAGGTTTGTTAGCCCCGAACCGCCAATTCGCAGCGTTACTCGCGCAACGCCATTTCGCGTACGAATTTCACACCGTCCCCGGAGCCCATGATTGGAATCAATGGAACCAGCGACTTTCCCAAGTCTTCCAGAGTCTCCTGGCCCACATCGATACGGAAAAATGAAGACTTTGTATAATCACCATTCGTCTTGGTAAAGAGATCTGAAGTTTCAGGGGGAATTCTGTCGAAGGCGGAAATCGGAATCATTGGGGGCAGCGGGCTTTATTCGATGCCTGGGCTGGCGGATGTGCGGGAAGTTCCCCAGGCCACACCCTTTGGCGAGCCGTCGGATCCATATGTTCTCGGCAACCTTGAAGGGCGCAAAGTTGCATTTCTGGCCCGTCACGGGCGCGGGCATCGCATTCTTCCCACTGAGTTAAACTTCCGGGCGAATATTTATGGGTTCAAGCAACTTGGGGTCGAGCGGATTATTTCTCTGTCTGCCGTGGGGTCGTTAAAGGAAGAACACAAGCCGTTGGATTTCGTTATCCCGGATCAGTTTTTTGATCGCACCCGTCATCGGATAGACACCTTCTTCGGAGATGGCATTGTGGCGCACATCGCTTTTGCCGATCCGGTGTGCGGCGAACTTGCGGCAACGGTGGAAGGCGCGTGCAAGAAAATTGGGGTCACTGGGAAGCGTGGCGGAACTTATCTCTGCATGGAAGGCCCGCAATTTTCCACGAAGGCGGAATCGAACGTGTATCGAAGTTGGGGCATGGATGTGATCGGCATGACCAACTTGCAGGAGGCTAAACTGGCGCGCGAAGCGGAGATTTGTTACGCAACGGTGGCGATGGTGACCGACTACGACTGCTGGCATCCGCATCACGATTCGGTGACCGTGGATCAGATTGTCGCAGTGCTGCTGAAAAATGCCGAGAATGCCTGTAGCGTCGTGCGTGCAACCGTCGCCGCCATGCCCTCAGGGCGGAGTTGCAAGTGCGGCTCGGCGTTGGCCCATGCGATTCTGACTGAACGCGACAAGATTCCGGCAGCCACTCGGCAGAAACTGAAATTGATTCTCGACAAATATCTGGAAGGTAAGTCCGCCCAATGAGTATCCTCGCTGTTGGATCTATCGCGTTTGACTCCATCGCAACGCCCTCGGGACGCGCCGACAACGTGGTCGGCGGGTCAGCCACATACTTTTCTTTGGCGGCGAGCTACTTCACTGATGTTCGCGTGGTTGCGGTAGTGGGAGAGGACTTCGCCCCCGAACACGAAAGCATTTTGAAGAAGCGAGGAGTGGATACTCGAGGCATCGAGCACGCCAAGGGAAAGACATTCCGCTGGGGCGGACACTATCTCGAAAATTTAAACGAAGCTAAGACGGATTTCACCGAATTGAATGTCTTCGAGAAATTCCAGCCACGTATTCCCGCTGAATACAAAGATTCGCAGTTTCTGTTTCTGGGAAATATTCATCCCAGTCTGCAGCGAGCAGTTCGATTGGAAATGAATGGAGTCCAACTCACCGGTGGCGACACCATGAATTATTGGATTCAAGGCTCCCGCCAGGAATTGACAGAAACGTTGAAACTGGTGGATGTGCTTCTGATCAATGATGGCGAAGCTCGAATGCTTGCAGGAGAGAGCAGCGTGCCCCGCGCTTCGCGCAAAGTAATGGATTTGGGGCCGCGAGCGCTTGTGATCAAGCATGGCGAGTATGGGGCGACCATCTTTTTTCGCGACGGAGCTTTTGGTTTGGGAAGCCATCCTTTCCGCGCGCCTGCCCTGCCCATCGAGGAAGTCAAGGATCCCACTGGGGCTGGAGATTCGTTCGCCGGCGGATTCATGGGGTACATTGCCTCTCAGCCGGAATTGACTCGGGAAGTCTTGAAACGCGCCCTGTTTTATGGAGGCGTTATGGGGTCATTCGCGGTGGAGCGCTTCGGTACGGAACGTCTTCAGAACCTCAAGCGCGATGAGATTGAAGCCCGATTTCGAATTTTCCGCGAATTGACTCACCTGGAATGAAATCTTTCCGCAACACCAATCGGGACGGCGAGACTCTGTTGGTGACCCAGATTGCGGCCGGCATTTCCCTACTTTCTTTTCTGATTTATTTACAGCGTGGCAATCTGCTGCTTTATGGCGATGCCGTGGCACATATCAACATCGCCCGCCGTGTTTTCGACTCGAAGACACCGGGATTGCTCCAACTGGGCACGGTCTGGTTGCCTCTGCCGCACCTGCTGATGGTTCCTTTCTTGTTTTCCACTGCGTTGTGGCGGAGCGGCGTTGGCGGATCGATTCCTTCGATGATCGCCTACGTGCTTGGTGTGGGGGGGATCTTTCGGCTGGTTCGGGGGGCGCTTGCCTGTGGTTCCGTACCAGACGCCGCGTCAAGGGTTACTGGCTGGCTCGCGGCTGGGATTTATGCAGCGAATCCTAATTTAGTTTATCTGCAAAGCACGGCGATGACAGAGCCGCTGTATTTGGCGTTATTCATTTGGGCTGTGGTTTACTTCACGGAGTTTGCGCAACGAGCAAGTGCAGATGATGCTGCCGCACAGATGAGCGCTTCATCATCGCTCATCAAGTGCGGATGGTGTCTGGTTGGCGCTTGCTTGACGCGTTATGACGGCTGGTTCCTTGCCGTCACAATGTGCATCGCGGCATTTTGGGTTTCGCTCCGAGCGAGACGAAATGCCTCGCGAGTCGGCGGCATCGGCAAATTTGTCTTACTGGCTGCTGCTGGGCCGATTCTATGGCTTACCTATAACGCGGTCGTCTATCGTAACTCCTTGGAGTTTGCCAACGGACCTTATTCGGCGAGGGCGATTGAGCAAAAGACGGCGACGCCTGGAAGCCCTTCCCATCCGGGAGCGAGCAATCTGCCGGTTGCTTTCAGTTTTTTTCTGAAATCGGCGGAGCTGAATGTCGCTACTGCGGACGTTGTACAGAGACTGTGGGTTGCGTTGGCACTGCTGGGACTGATAATGACCTTGGTCTTTGATCCGCGGCTCTGGCCCTTGCTGCTGCTTTGGGTGCCGCTGCCGTTTTACATGCTTTCGATTTCTTATAGTGGCGTCCCCATCTTTCTTCCGGTTTGGTGGCCTCATTCTTACTACAATGTCCGCTATGGATTGGAATTGCTTCCCGCGTTCGCGGTATTCGTAGCGCTGGCCGCAAACTTCGCGACGGGGCTGGTATCACAAAGGCCGGCTAGGACCGCAATTGGAATCGCACTTCCACTGCTGGTTGTCGGGAGTTATGTGTACGTTTGGCACGAACGACCGATTTGCTTCCGCGAAGCCTGGGTGAATTCACGGGGCCGGATCGCTATCGAAACTGAACTCGCTGAGAATCTGGAGAAGTTGCCCCGAGATTCCACGCTGCTTATGTACGTCGGCGATCACGTTGGCGCTCTTCAGAGAGCGGGAATACCGCTAAATCGTGTAATTAACGAAGGCAATCATCGTCCCTGGAAGAAGCCATCCGACCCGGATGGCTTGTGGGAGCGAGCCTTGGCGAATCCTCGACAATACGTCGATTTTGTAGTTGCCAGCGATGGCGACGCAGCGGCAACCGCGGTGGAAAAAACAGAACTATCCGAGATGGTGGTGGTCCATGGTTCAGGCGAACGTCCGGTAACGATCTATTGGACCCATCGCTAGCCATTTTGCGCCACATCCATTTCTGCGGCAATCATTTTTCCGGTAAGGTTTTCGCGGTAATCATGGACGTTACCCCGTCCGCTCCAGAACTCCGAATAGCATCGTTGTGCGGTGATAAAATCCACCCAACTTACCTGAGAACCGCGCCATGCATGACACTTACAAGATGTTGTCCGGGGAGATGTCGTCGATTGCGGCAGTTTCGATCATACGGCTCGTTTTGGCGGCAATTCTTGGTGGGCTAATCGGACTTGAGCGCGAGATCAAGCACAGACCTGCGGGATTGCGAACGAATTTGTTTATCTGTTTCGGGGCCGCGCTGTTTACGATACTTTCCGATCAATTGGCAGTGGAACACATAGGAGATCACACACGCATTGCTGCCCAGATTATTCCTGGAATAGGTTTTATTGGAGCGGGTACGATTATTCATGCGCGCCAGGATCTAGTGATGGGAATTACTTCGGCGGCGACCTTGTTTGTAGTTGCCTCCGTCGGGATGGCGGTCGGAGGTGGATTGTACTTGACCGCTATATTTGCAACTTGTCTCATCCTTTTGTCGTTGTTTCTGCTTGGCAATGCCGAAAGGCAATTTAGCATTAAGCTGCAAATTCACGGTTATGAAGTTACCGGACAAAATGCCGAGGAAATGACCGTCGAGATAAATCGTGTTCTTGAGTGTATCCATTCGATGGCGCAGGAAGTACAAATTGCCCCGACCAGACAACACGTGAGATTGCAATTTGAAGTGGAAGGTACGCGGCGGGAGCATCAACAAGTTCTGCAAGGCCTTCGTCAATCCTCCGTTCTCGAGAGTGTAGTTCCGCTGGGACCGGTGCAGACCGAATGACGCTGTCCGCACCTCCTATTCCTTTTGTGAAAGCAAACGCCTGCGGCAACGATTTCCTAATCGTCGACGGAATTGACGCTGCTTCCGATTTGGCGCAGCTTAGCCGGAAAATGTGCGATCGCTATCGGGGCGTTGGAGCAGATGGCGTCGAGTGGCTTTTCCCTGCGAAGGATGCCGACGTCGATGCCCGCCTCTTTAATACCGACGGTTCTGAAGCGGAGATTTCGGGAAATGGAACACGCTGTGTTGCGGCCTATTTGTGCGCGAAGGAACTGAAAGAAAGAATTGTCATCCGAACCGGCGCCGGGCTCAAAGCCTGCATCCTCAAGTCGCGCAACGGAACCGAATATGAGTTCGAGACTGCCATGGGAGAGCCGCAGGTGGGCGCGGAATCGTCGATTTCGCTGCGGTCTCGTAAAGTAGTCGGTATTAAGGTTTCGATGGGCAATCCCCATTATGTAATCTTCGTAGACGGGTTCTCCCCCGATTGGAGAGCAGAGGCTGAGGAGATCGGTCGTTTGCCGCAATTCAAACAAGGAATTAACCTCGAGTTCGTGATGGTCAGAGATCGCGGCAATATTGACGTTCGCTTCTTCGAACGGGGAGTTGGCGAGACTCAATCTTCGGGGACGGGGTCGTGTGCAGCAGCCGTAGCAGCAATATCGTCTACAAAGGCAGAGTCGCCACTGCGAGTTCATGCTCCGGGCGGAGTGCAAACGGTCCGTTGGGAAAAGGAAGTATTCTTGTTGGGTCCGGCTCAGCTCATTTGTCGGGGAGAGTTTTTTTCGTAAGGGTTTCAGATTTGCGTCTAAAATGCCGCTGAGCTCGATGCCATCGCGTATTAAGCCTCCCACGCTCCAGCCAGGAGACACTGTTGGTATCGTGGCTCCTGCGAGCAACATTCATCGGGACGCGCTGGATGCAGGTTGTCAGGCATTGCGGAGTTTGGGATATTCACCGTTCTACTTCGATTCAATCTTCGAAAAAGATATTTATTTTGCCGGCTCGGCTGAGCGGCGCGCGCGCGAACTGGAGGAGATGTTTGTTCGAGACGAAGTGCGCGCAATTGTCTGCGCGCGGGGAGGCTACGGTTCGAATTATTTGTTGCCGATGTTGGATCTGGAGAAAATCAAAAAGCATCCCAAGATTTTTGTGGGATATAGCGACCTGACTTGTCTTCTTACATATTTCGCAAACACGGCGAGGATGGTGACCTTCCATGGTCCGATGGTCACGAAGGATTTCTGCCGAATCGATGGCGTGGACCTGAACTCCTGGCAAAATGCATTGAGCGGAACTTCGCAGTGGACGGTGGAAGTGAATCCAGAGGTAAAGGTACTCGTGCAGGGAGCAGCAGAGGGAATTCTCTACGGCGGATGTCTTTCCATTCTTGTGGCGTCACTTGGCACCCCATATGAAATTCAAACCGATGGGACCATTCTTTTTGTAGAAGACGTAGCGGCAAAGCCTTTTCAAATCGATCGAATGCTGATGCAACTTAAGTTGGCCGGAAAACTCGAGGGCGTCCGAGGGATATTATTTGGCGAGATGCTCGATTGCGTTCAGAATCCGGCAAACGATCAGGGCTACACGTTAGAAGAGGTGCTTGTGCGTGTAATTGGCGACTTGGGGATTCCGGTTGCATTCGGATTGCGCTCGGGTCACGTTACCCACCGGAACATCACTCTTCCTATCGGCGTGCGCGCAGCTTTGAGGGTCGACGCCGAGGGAGTGGGACTCAAGATTATTGAACCGGCGACCCTTCCCGCGAGCCATGTTTCGTAAAATAATTCATCGTTGGACGTCACAAATGCGAT
>JGI12635J15846_10000265_pt1 | contig 41889 bp, 35 predicted proteins | sample BlaSpr_A8_OM2_M2_FD_15846 | JGI IMG/M metagenome (IMG submission 15846)
CGTTCGTGCTCTTTGCTATCGGCTCGTTTCTGCTCGGCATGATCTACACGATGATCCCCATCACTGACCACGCAATACTGCTGCTCGGCTTTCCGCTTGGCATTGTCGTGCAGGGGATTTTTGCGGGCGTCGGAGCTTATTTATCGGAGTTATATCCGAACGCAATTCGCGGTTCTGGACAGGGGTTTTGCTACAACCTCGGGCGTGGGCTCGGGTCGTTCTTTCCAATTCTCGTCGGCGTGTTTTCGCAGGGCATGTCGCTTGTTAAAGCGAAAGGCGTGGTGGCCGGGACTGGATATTTGGTGGTGATCGTCGCGGCGTTGCTGCTGCCGGAGACGCGTGGTAAGGCGCTAGATGCGGTGAGTGGGTAAGGGCATTTTCGTTGCGCGATAACGCTGGTTTTTTTGCGTTGGAAAGGTCGTTTCAACTTGCATTGCAACGACCTCGTTCTTCGTCCTGAAAGCGTAACCGCATTGCCTTGCAAAAGAGCGATCTTTTAGCGCAGTCGAATCAGTTCACTTCCCAGATCTCGCGTCCGTTCAGCGCTTGCACCGGGCGTTGATTGCCGTGATAGAAGCGCTGCATTGCGTCGAGTTGCTGCTGAGTAATGGTCACGGGTTCCTTGAACTCGATCCACGTCACGCCTTCGGAACAAGGCGGCGTAGTGAGCGAGCCACTGTAAGTGTAATAGCCGGTGTCCTTGGGCAGCAGGTCGAGCGGGTTGACCATGACGGCCTTCACCTTGAATTCGGCGCCCTTCTCATGGGGGATACGATCCAGCATGGCCTGGATGACGGGGTTGGGTTGATCGCCGATTTTGAACTAGACGGCAAGCACGAGGAGTTTGTCGTCGTCGGAATGGTGGACGAGATGAACGTCCATCACGCTCTCTTTGCCAGCGAAACGTTCTTCACCGGGTGCGTGAAAATGGAACTGGACAAGTTGGTAGGCGTGGTCGCCGAGGGTGATGCTGTTGGTGCCGGGTGCTGCGTTGAACTGGATGGAGTGCCCGGTGTTGGTGATATCGATTGGAAGGGGCTGGTAGTTGATTTTCAGCCGGGGCATATCGGCGGGGGCTTTCTTTGCGCCCTCGATATTGATCGGCGATTCGGCGCGGCCACCTTCGCAAGCGTGAAAGTCCTTGCTGATTTCGCCTCGGTGTTCGGGTCCGTGTTCGCCGTTGTAGGTCCAGTCGTGGTTCGGTTCGGCAGATGCGGTGAGTGCAACGAAGGCCGTTAATAGGAACGCGCCGCTGGACAACCGTTTGATCTTGTTCATTGTTATGCCCCTGAAATTGTGAGGGCATGAGCATGCGCTGACGGCCGACGCGAGGCTATCGGAGAAGTCGCAATAGCGGGTGGCGGAAAGGGAAACGGTGGGACGCGAGGTTCGCTCGGAACCTCGCGAGCTTTTACGAAGCAATCGGCGTCGGTACACCGGAACGAGCATGCAGAGCCTCATTTAGTTGCCCGGGTCCCAGAAGGATATCCTTGAGGCCAGCGCGGATCCGTGCGGAGTTAAGCGCTTGAGTACTCATCGACGTATGCTCGCTACAATTTATGACGTTGCGTGGATAGAAATGCGATGGTTGAACGCGATCAGCAAAGGGGCATTGCTATCCGCTCGGCCCAAAGGCCAGTCTTACATCAACCGGCGCGCAGTTGCCAGTGGCAGAAACAGGCTCAAGGGTGTATCTGACAAAGCGAGGAACCCATGATGCAAATAAAATGCTGCCGCCGAATCGTGCTTCGCGTCGACCGTGAGCGCGAAGGCGGCAATCTCCGACCGAAGGCATCGCTCTAAAGCATCAGCCAGCAACGCGCCGCCCAAGCCCTGGCCTGTAAATTCACGATCCACGGCCAAACGACCCATCCGAATAGCCGGCACGCTCGGATAGCGTGGCAACTTCTTGCCAACGTTAATTGGGAGGTCAGTCAATAACACGCTAGTCGCTGCTAACGTGTAGTAACCCGCGATACGCCGATCATCGGTAACTGCCACGAAACACGCGGCGACCCTGCGACGAATATCTTCCGTTGCTTGCTGTTGGAAATAGCGATTCAGCAATTCCGAATCGCTACTGAACGAGGCGCGCTGATGACCGTCATCAAGCGGCATTACTACGAAGGGCGCGCGACTCATTCAGGACGCAAGAGTTTTTGACGACGCGCAATTGCACGCTTGAGCGCCGGAGCCGGTTCCGGCGGCGATAGCAGTGCCTGGGCGAAAGACGTCTGATCGGCGAGTGACAGACGCATGACGTCGGCCTGCTCAATGGCGCGTTGAGCTGCGTCCTGTACGGCAGCTATAACGAAGTCGGTCATTGTGCGACCTTGGAGTTCCGCGGCACGCTTCAGCATGGCGTGTAAGTCGGTACTAATCCTAGCTTCGAGACGAGCAGTGGCAATAGCGGTGGGCATGATGATATCCTCCTGATTCACCAATTATACGGCAATTTGCCGTACAACACGAGATTGCGTTCTAGCGCTGGGCGGCATCCCGACTCCCAACAAAAAACCGGGCTCAGCATCGAGCCCGGTTTTCAGTGAAGCGCCACACAACAATCTTACCGTGGTAATTCACTAGACCCCATCAAAAACGCATCGACGGAACGGGCGCACTGCCGTCCTTCGCGGATAGCCCAAACGACAAGCGACTGGCCGCGCCGCATATCGCCGGCGGTGAAGACCTTGTCGACAGAGGTGAAGTACGCCCGATCGCCTTCAGTCGCAGCACGCACATTGCCGCGCGCGTCCTTATCGACACCAAAAGCTTCAAGCACCGGCGATGCGGGCTGCGTAAAGCCCATTGCCAGCAGCACCAGATCGGCTTTCATTTCGAACTCCGATCCAGCCACTTCCTGCATCTTCCCTCCCTTCCACTCCACGCGCACGGCGATCAGCTTCTCGACCTTGCCGTTCTTGCCTTCAAAGCGCTTGGTAGCGACCGACCAATCGCGCTCGCAGCCTTCCTCATGCGAGGACGACGTGCGCAACTTGATCGGCCAATACGGCCAAACCAGCGGTTTGTTTTCCGTCTCAGGCGGCTGCGAAAGCAGTTCGAACTGCGTCACGCTTTTAGCGCCATGCCGATTCGATGTACCAACGCAATCCGAACCCGTATCGCCACCACCGATCACCACAACATGCTTGCCCTTGGCGATCAACTGATCGACGACCGTGTCCCCTGCATTGACCTTGTTCTGCAGCGGCAGGAATTCCATCGCGTAATGAATGCCCTGCATTTCACGTCCCGGCACCGGCAAATCACGCGGCGTTTCCGACCCACAGGCGATCACGACAGCGTCGAACTGCTCGCGCAACTCATCGGGCGAAATGGTTTCACGCGATGAATTCGCGATATGCCCCGGCAGCGGATCTTTCCCAATAAACACGTTGGTACGGAACGCCACGCCTTCGGCCTCCATCTGCCGCATGCGCCGATCGATCAGCCACTTCTCAAGCTTGAAATCGGGGATGCCATAACGCAGCAATCCGCCGATGCGATCGTTCTTCTCGAACACCGTCACGTCGTGCCCTGCGCGCGCCAACTGCTGCGCGGCGGCGAGTCCGGCAGGACCCGATCCGACCACGGCAACCTTCTTGCCGGTCTTGTGTTTCGACGGCATCGGTGCGACCCAACCTTCGGCCCAGGCTTTATCGATGATCGCGTGTTCGATCGACTTGATGCCGACCGGATCGTCATTGATGCCGAGCGTGCAAGCCGTCTCACACGGCGCCGGACAAATACGCCCCGTGAACTCCGGGAAGTTATTCGTGGAATGCAGCACTTCAATAGCCGTCTTCCAGTTCTGCTGGAACACCAGATCGTTGAAATCCGGAATGATGTTGTTCACCGGACAGCCGTTGTTACAGAACGGAATGCCGCAATCCATGCAGCGCGCGCCCTGGATCTTCGCGTTCTCGTCCGACAGCGCGTGAACGAATTCCTTGTAATGCTTGACGCGAGCGAGCGGCGCTTCGTACGTCTCATGCTGGCGCTCGAACTCGAGAAAACCGGTTGCCTTGCCCATGTGGTTCTCTTTCTCTGTATTTGGGGTTGATCCACCCTTCGGCGTCTAACGCCGAAGGGCCGTACTAGAAGATTCAGAAGGCTCAGGCCGCGATCGCGTCTTTCGCTTTCTTCGCGCCCAACTCGCCGAGCGCCCGCTTGTATTCCGTCGGGAAGACCTTCACGAACTGACGGCGCGTCGCATCCCAATTCTCGAGCAACGCTTTCGCGCGCGGCGAACCGGTGGACTGGAAGTGCTGCTCGATCAGGCCCTTGAGCAAAACTTCATCGGTTTCGCCGGTGTGCCACAAGGCCCGGTTCACCGTGCGTTCCTGTTCTGCCTGTTGCAGCACCGGATCGAGTGCGACCATTGCCTTGTTGCACTTGCCGCCGAAGGTGCCGTCCGGATCGAAGACAAACGCCACACCGCCCGACATGCCCGCCGCAAAGTTGCGCCCGGTTTCGCCAAGCACGACCACCGTGCCGCCGGTCATGTATTCGCAACCGTGATCACCCGTGCCTTCCACGACTGCCGTCGCGCCCGAGTTACGCACGGCGAAACGCTCGCCCGCGACGCCGCGGAAATACGCTTCGCCTTCAATCGCGCCATACAACACCGTGTTGCCGCAGATGATGTTTTCCTCCGACTTGCCGCGGAAGTCGTTAGTCGGGCGAATGATGATGCGTCCACCCGACAGACCCTTGCCGACGTAGTCGTTGCCATCGCCGACGAGATCCAGCGTGATGCCCTTCGCCAGGAACGCGCCGAAACTCTGTCCCGCCGTGCCCTTCAACTGGATATGAATCGAGTCGTCGGGCAGGCCGTCGTGGCCGTACTTCCTCGCGATCAAACCGGACAGCATCGCGCCGACCGTGCGGTTCACGTTGCGCACCGGCTGAATGAACGAGACGTGCTCGCCCTTTTCGATAGCCGCCTTCGACTTCTCGATCAGAACGTGATCCAGCGCTTTCTCGAGCGCGTGATCCTGGGTCTCGACATGACGCGTCGCGATCTCGCCGTTGTTCGGCACTTGATAGAACACTTTCGAGAAGTCGAGACCCTTCGCCTTCCAGTGCTCGACGCCCTTCTTCGTATCGAGCAGTTCGGCGTGGCCGATCAGGTCGTCGAACTTGCGGATGCCCAGTTGCGCCATGATTTCCCGCACTTCTTCTGCGATAAAGAAGAAGAAGTTCACGACGTGTTCCGGCTGTCCCGTGAACTTCGCGCGCAGCACCGGATCTTGCGTCGCGACACCGACCGGGCACGTGTTCAGGTGACACTTGCGCATCATGATGCAGCCCTGCACGACGAGCGGCGCTGTCGCGAAACCGAATTCATCGGCGCCGAGCAGCGCACCGATCACCACGTCGCGGCCGGTCTTCATCTGGCCGTCGGCCTGCACGCGGATACGGCCGCGCAGACGGTTCAGCACCAGCGTCTGCTGCGTTTCGGCCAGACCCAGTTCCCACGGCGTGCCGGCATGCTTGAGCGACGACAGCGGCGAAGCGCCCGTGCCGCCGTCATGGCCGGCGATCACGACGTGATCGGCCTTCGCCTTGGCTACGCCGGCGGCAACGGTTCCCACGCCCACTTCCGACACCAGCTTCACCGAAATGCTCGCCTTCGAGTTCGCGTTCTTCAGATCGTGAATGAGCTGCGCCAAGTCTTCGATCGAATAGATATCGTGGTGCGGCGGCGGCGAAATCAGGCCCACGCCCGGCACCGAATACCGCAGCTTGCCGATGTACTCGCTGACCTTGTGGCCCGGCAGTTGTCCGCCTTCGCCCGGCTTCGCGCCCTGCGCCATCTTGATCTGGATCTGATCCGCCGACGACAGGTACTCCGCCGTCACGCCGAAGCGTCCGGACGCCACCTGCTTGATCCGCGAGCGCAGCGAATCGCCCTCTTTCAGCGGGATATCGGTGACGACTTCGTCGCCGATCACGGACTTCATCGTGTCGCCGTTCTTGATCGGAATGCCGCGCAGTTCGTTGCGATAACGGTTCGCGTCCTCACCGCCTTCACCCGTGTTCGACTTCCCGCCAATACGGTTCATGGCGACAGCCAATGTGGCATGCGCTTCCGTGCTGATCGAACCCAGCGACATCGCTCCGGTCGCAAAACGCTTGACGATCTCCTTCGCCGGTTCCACTTCATCGAGCGGAATCGCTTTGTGCGGATTGACCTTGAACTCGAACAGACCGCGGAACGTCATGTGACGCTTGGTCTGGTCGTTGATCAGGTGCGCATATTCCTTGTACGTCTGATACGAGTTGCTGCGCGTGGAATGCTGCAGCTTGGCGATGGCATCAGGCGTCCACATGTGCTCTTCACCGCGCACGCGATACGCGTACTCACCGCCCGCATCGAGCATGTTCGCAAGCACGGGGCTCTCGCCGAACGCCTCACGATGCAGGCGAATCGCTTCCTCGGCCACTTCGAAAATGCCGATCCCGCCAACCTTCGATGCCGTGCCCTTGAAGTACTTCTCCACGAGATCGCTAGCCAGGCCGACTGCTTCGAAAATCTGCGCGCCGGTGTACGACATGTACGTGGAAATGCCCATCTTCGACATGACCTTGTACAAGCCCTTGCCCACGGCCTTCGTGTAGTTGTAGATGGCTTTATCGGCGGAAAGATCGCCCTTCAGACCTTCGGCCATTTGAGCGAGCGTTTCCAGCGCGAGGTACGGATGCACGGCTTCCGCGCCGTAGGCCGCGAGCAGCGCGAAGTGATGCGTCTCGCGCGCCGATCCTGTTTCCACGACCAGGCCCGTGCTCGTGCGCAGACCGTGCTGCACGAGGTGCGTATGAATGGCGGACGTAGCGAGCAGTGCCGGAATCGCCAGGTTGTCGCGATCCATCTTGCGATCCGACACGATCAGCATGTTGTAGCCGGACTTGACGGCATCCACGGCTTCCGCGCACAGCGAAGCAAGCCGTGCTTCCACGCCTTCGTTGCCCCACACCACCGGATAGCAGATGCTCAGCTCGTACGAACTGAACTTGCCGCCGGTGTATTTATCGATCGCGCGAATCTTCGCGATGTCCTTGAAGTCGAGCACGGGCTGCGAGACTTCGAGACGCATCGTCGGGTTGATGTTGGTCGTGTCGAGCAAGTTCGGCTTCGGGCCGACGAACGACACCAGCGACATCACCATGTTTTCGCGGATCGGGTCGATCGGCGGGTTCGTGACCTGCGCGAACAACTGCTTGAAGTAGTGATACAGCGTCTTGTTCTTGTTGGACATGACGGCCAGCGGCGAGTCATTCCCCATCGAACCGACCGCTTCCTCGCCCAGTTGCGCCATGGGGGCCATCAGGAACTTGACGTCTTCCTGCGTATAGCCGAACGCTTGCTGACGATCCAGCAATGCGGCCGCTTCGCGCCGTTGCGTGTCGACTTCTTCGGCCTTCGGCTCGATTTCGTCGAGCTTGATCCGCACGGCATCAATCCAGCTCTTGTACGGCTTGCCGTTCGCAAGGTTGTCCTTGAGTTCCTTGTCGTCGATGATCCGGCCCTGTTCCATGTCGATCAGGAACATCTTGCCCGGCTGCAGACGCCACTTTTTCACGATCTTCGATTCCGGCACCGGCAACACGCCCGATTCCGATGCAAGGATCACGAGGTCGTCGTCGGTGATGACATAACGCGCCGGACGCAGGCCGTTGCGGTCGAGCGTGGCGCCGATCTGGCGGCCGTCCGTGAACGCAATCGCAGCGGGACCGTCCCACGGCTCCATCATCGCGGCGTGATATTCGTAGAACGCGCGGCGGTTGTCGTCCATCAGCGTGTGCTGTTCCCATGCTTCGGGAATCATCATCATCATGGCGTGGACGAGCGGATAACCTGCCATGACCAGAAGTTCAAGGCAGTTATCGAACGATGCTGTGTCCGACTGGCCCGGGTAGATCAGCGGCCAGAGTTTCGGCAGGTCGTCGCCGAGCACGTAGCTGGCGATCGCGCCAGTACGCGCGTTCAGCCAGTTGACGTTGCCCTTCACGGTGTTGATTTCACCGTTGTGCGCGATCATCCGGTACGGGTGCGCGAGTTCCCACGCGGGGAACGTGTTGGTGGAGAAGCGCTGGTGCACGAGCGCGAGCGCCGACACCGTGCGTTCGTCCTGCAGGTCACGGTAATACACGCCGACCTGACCGGCCAGCAGCAGGCCCTTATAAACGATGGTGCGCGCCGACATCGACGGCACGAAGTATTCCTTGCCGTGCTTGAGCTTGAGCGCCTGGATGCGGTGGCTGGCGGTCTTGCGGATCACGTACAGCTTCCGCTCGAGCGCATCGGTCACCACAATATCTTTGCCCCGGCCGATAAAAATCTGCCGGATCAGCGGTTCGCTCGCCTTCACGGTCGGCGAAATCGGCATGGTGGCGTCGACTGGGACATCGCGCCAGCCGAGCACGACCTGGCCTTCGGCCTTCACGGTGCGTTCCAGTTCCTGCTCGCACGCGAGACGCGACGCGTGTTCCTTCGGCAAGAAGATCATGCCGACGCCGTACTCGCCTTCCGGCGGCAACGTCACGCCCTGCTTAGCCATCTCCTCACGATAAAACCCATCGGGGATCTGAATCAGGATGCCCGCGCCGTCGCCCATCAGCTTGTCGGCGCCGACTGCGCCGCGATGGTCGAGGTTTTCGAGGATCTTCAGACCCTGCTGGATGATTTCGTGGCGCTTCTTGCCCTTGATATGCGCAACGAAGCCGACGCCGCAGGCGTCGTGTTCGTTGGCCGGGTCGTACATGCCCTGCGCGGCGGGAGCGGAACCGAGAGTCGGCGGCAGTTGATCGTTCATGGGTCACCGTGTTCTGTGGGGGGGCCGAGAGCGGCCGTTGAACATGTTTTTTGTATTGCTCGCGCCACCGGCAGGCCAAGACCCTGAACCTGGGCGAAAAACGCGAAGCCGGTCGTGCAAATGGACGCGATGCGTCCCGAACTGCCGGAAAACGAAATATACGCGATTAATCAAAAAGTTGGCAACCAAAACACGTTGATCTGACACCTATTATCGAGTTGGTGCACGATTGCCCCATTTAATTAGGTCCACATCAATATCGAGCCAAAAATAAACGGCATTTCGATTTTTGTCGTCATGCCGTTCGATCATTCTTCAGTTCGGGCGCAAAAACTCCGTTAACGCGTCTGTGGAGTTTCGCGGATCTTGCGCGGGCGGCCGCGGGGCAACGGTGAGACGCGCCGGTTGGCGGCTCGCCCGGCCCATTCCCGGTAGGAGTCGCTACCGAGCACCCAGCCCTTGAGCGTTGCCTGAAGCAGCCGGTTGGCTTCGCGTTCGTCGAGCGGTTGCTCGCAGAGCTCCGTATAGGCCCGCTGGCGTTCGAACGGCGTATTGCCGAGCTTCCAGTAAAGCGGATGGTCGGTAATGAGGCTGTCGAGCGTCAAGCCAATGTGATGGCGGTAGCTCGACCATTTGTAGTCTTGCGGGAGAGCCGCGAGTTCGGCGTGAACCGGCGCCATCTCGACCACCCGGCTCGCCAGCAGGAAGTAGGTTTCACCTTCGATCACCGTCGCCCGGTAGCGGCCTTCCCACAAGGTGCCGCGGCGGGCATAACGGCGATTGAAATGCGCGACGTAGCGTCTGCCGACCGCCTGCATGGCCTTCGGCAGGCTGGCTTCGTCGCGGGGCGTGACAAGCAGATGCACCGCGCCGGGCATCAGCGCGTAGGCGTGAACGGCGAGATGGTGGTCGCGGGAGGCCGTTCGGAGGCATTCGATGAAAAGCTCGTAGTCCGGAGCTTCGACGAAAGCGGGCTGCTGGTCGAGACCGCGCAAGATGACATGCTGCGGCTGTTCGGGAACGTAGAGTCGTGCTAGCCGTGCCATGCTGGATTTTCCGTTGGTCGAGCGTTGGTCGGGTTCAGGGTATTCCGGCGGTCCGTCAAAGCCACATTCTGGGCCACCTTGAAATTTTTCGTTCAAGTGCTGTGAGGCGCATATCAGCCGGGAAAATCAGGAGCCTGGCACCGCGCTAAACCAATTGGAGCCAGCATTCTTCTTAGGGAAAACGCTCTGCGGCCAAACATGGTTTGTTTCAAATGTTCTGTTCATAATTACCGTGCTTTTTCGGAGGAGCACTCAATGACAATAAAACGGGTTGTTACGGGGGTCACCGCGTTCGCATGCATGTCTGGCGCGGCGCATGCACAGTCGGCGAATACTTTCTTCGTCACCACCGGCTGGTTCCATTTCGCTCCAATCTCCAGCAGCGGCCCGCTCAAGGAAACGAGCGTCGGCGGATCGCCAGTCGGCATTGAAGTGCCGAATACCGGCGCCAGCCTGTCCAACGCCGATACCGCAGGTTTCACCGCGGGCTACTTTGTCACCGACCATATAGCCGGCGAATTCGTTTTCGGCATTCCGCCCACATTCGACCTGAAGGGCGAAAAGTCGTACTCGCAATATGGCACGCTCGGTTCGGCCAAGCAGTGGAGCCCGACGCTGCTGCTGAAGTACTACTTCATGCAACCGCAGTCTAAGATCCGTCCGTATGTTGGCATTGGCGTGACACGTGTGTGGTTCACCGATGCAAAAATTACGAATACCGGTTTCGAAACTAATGTGCTGCATGGTCCGACCGACGTATCGACAGATAGTTCGTGGGCGCCCGTGTTTAATGCAGGCCTTACATACGCGTTCAACGAACACTGGTTCGCCGGTTTTTCCATCTCCTTCGTGCCGCTCCACGCCACGGCCAAGCTGACAACCCAGGCGCAGACGCCGGTTGGCCAGCTCACCGTGAAATCGGAAGCAAAACTCAAGCTGAATCCGATCGTGACGTATTTGAACGTCGGATACCGGTTTTAACCCGCACCCGCCCGGCCCGCTGTTGCTGCTGCTCCGTCAAAGCCAGGCGAGAAACAAACGCCGTCCCGAGGGCTCCTCGCGACGGCGTTTGATTTTTCAGCGTTTGTAAAATTGACACGCTGACGGCCTTTTTCAGGTGAGCCCGCGCAGTTTCTACTTTTTATTGCGATTCCAATTTGTGCCGGACGCCTTGAGCGACAAGGCTTGGGCACGCAATGTTGAACGCGTTGGATCATTCGGCATCCAACTTGCTCACCTTCAGCTTTTCCGCACTTTCGCGGTCCATCCACGATTCATCCATCGACGGAGCGATCCTATGAACGCATTCCCCAATACGCGAGACGCCATCGGAGATTCATGGAACTCCACCAGCCGCCGTGCACGCCGGATTTCGCGTCACAGCCGCGAAGCGGCGCAGGATATCGGCAGCGAATTGCGCACGCTGATTTCGGAAATTGAAGACACGTTGTCGGAAGGGACGTCAGCCGACGTCGCCGCGCTGCGGGCCCAGTTGAGCAAGAGCGTGGATTCAGCACGCGCGCGTTTGAACGACACGCACGACGCGGTACGCGCTCGCGCGAATACGGCCCTGGCCGATGCGGACACCTATATTCACGACAAACCGTGGCAAACCATCGCCCTGGTAGGCGGCCTGGCGCTGGTGGCGGGCGTGCTGCTGGCTCGCATCCGATAAGTTTTTCGCTTGTATCGACGCTCGTATCAACGAAAACGCGCGCCGGAATCGCTTCCGGCGCGCGTTTTCTAATGCGTTCGCCTTTTTCAGCTCAGTCGAGAAAATCCGCGCCGATCACGTCGATACGATCCGTACAGATCGCGTCGACGCCCCATTGTGCGAGCTCACGCGCCCGCTCCGGGTCGTTGACGGTGTAGGCGAGGATCCGCAAGCCCGAATCCTTGATTTCAGCGACCAGCCGCTCGTCCAGTGTCTTGTGATTGGCATGCAGCGATACGCACGACAGCGCGGCGGTTTGCGCGCGCCAGTCGCCAGGAATGGCTTCGTAGAGCATGCCGCGCGGCAGCTCGGGCGCGGCCTCGGCGGCCGCCGCAAGCGCAGCATAGGAAAACGACGACAACAACGGCGCCGGTTCTGCGTCCGACCACAGGCGCGCGGCTTCCCGCGCCACTAACACACCCGTTTCCACGTCGCGCCCTTCGCACGGCTTGATTTCGATATTCGCCGCCAATCCATGCGTAAGACAGCGTTCGGCAACCTGAGCGAGCGTCGGCATGCGTGCGCCGGCGAAACGCGGGTCGAACCAGCTACCGGCGTCGAGTTGCTCGAGTTCTTCGTAGCGGAAGGTTTTCGCCGCGCCCCGACCGTTCGACGTGCGGTCGACGAGGTCATCGTGTAGTAAAAACACGACGTTATCCGCCGATAGCTTCGCGTCGAACTCGATCATTTTCAGGCCGAGCCGAGCGCCGGTATCGATACCGTCGAGCGTATTTTCCGGCGCGACTTTCCCGCCGCCACGATGCGCGACGATGCGCGGATAAGGCCAGGTTTTCATCGTTAATGTCCTTTTAGTTCACGCGCAAGCCCGTCGCCGGATTAAAGAAATGCAGCCGGTGGGCCGGTAGCGCCACTTCCAGAGCCTCACCCCGAGCCGGACGATGTTCATGTGGCAAACGCGCCGCGACGTCGTGTTTGCCCCAGCGGCCATGCGCGAGATTATCGGCGCCGAGGAGTTCGCAGGAATCGACTGTCAAGGTCGCGTGCGCGCTCTGCTGCCCCGGCAGCATGTGTTCCGGCCGAATGCCTAACACCCACTCGCGGCCCTTCAACTCCTGCTGCAGCGTTTGCATGCCCGTGAGCGGCAGGCGCGGCCCGTTGCCGGCGACGTCGAAGGTCGAACCGTCATCCGATACGCGCCCTTCCAGCAAGTTCATTGCCGGTGAGCCGATAAAACTCGCAACGAAAACCGTAGCCGGGCGCTCGTACACCTCGGTCGGCGGCCCGATCTGTTCCGCCCGGCCGCGATTCATCACGATCACGCGTTGAGCGAGCGTCATGGCCTCGATCTGATCATGCGTGACGTAGAGGCTCGTGGTCGCGAGACGCGCGTGCAGCCGCTGGATTTCCAGTCGCATTTGCACACGCAACTTGGCATCGAGGTTGGACAGCGGTTCGTCGAAGAGAAACACCGCCGGTTCGCGCACAATCGCCCGGCCCATCGCCACGCGTTGCCGCTGGCCGCCGGACAACTCGCGCGGCTTACGTGCCAGCAACGGCTCGAGTTCCAGGATCTTCGCCGCGTTCTGCACACGCTGATCGATCGCTGCCCGATCCACGCCGCCGATCTTCAACGCGTACGCCATGTTCTGCGCGACGCTCATATGCGGATAAAGCGCGTAGTTCTGGAACACCATCGCGATGTCGCGATCCTTCGGCTCCAGCGTATTCACCACGTTCTCGCCGATGGAAATCGTCCCTTCGGACACGCTTTCCAGCCCCGCGACCATCCGCAGCAAGGTCGACTTCCCGCAGCCCGACGGTCCGACCATGACGACGAATTCGCCGTCGGTCACTTCCACGTCGATGCCATGCAGAACGAACTGCTTGCTGTCATAGGTTTTCTTGACGCCTTGAAGGCTCAGTGCAGCCATTGGCCCGCCTTCATTTAAGTGCGCCCGCGACCGTCGCAAAATGCGCGACCGCGATGCCGGGTTCATAGAATTTGTGCAGCAACTCGCGCCACGTCTGGTAGTCGGCGGAGTTGCGGAAACCTTCCTGATGCGCCGCGACGGTTTCCCATCGCACCAGCAGCACGTACTGCGAACCGTTGTTCGCGTCGGCGCCGCGCACCAGTTCGTGCGAAAGATAGCCCGGTTGCGCCGAGATGATCTTTTCGGCTTCAGCGAACGCCGCTTCGAACGCGGTTTCTTCGCCGGCTTTCACCGGCAGTTGAGCAATTTCCAGGATCATTGAATAAGGCTCCGTTATTTTTCGGAATCGACGAGACCGCGCACGAACCAGCGCTGCATCGTCAGTACGACTGCAAGCGGCGGCAGCATGGCAAGCAGCGTCGCGGTCATGACCAAGTGCCACTCGGTAGCCGTGTCGCCGGAAGCGATCATGCTCTTGATGCCTACCACCGCCGTTTGCAGCGACTGGTCGCTGGTGATCAGGATCGGCCACAGATACTGATTCCAGCCATAGATGAACGTGATCACGAACAGCGCGGCAATGTTCGTCTTCGACAGCGGCAGCACCACGTCCCACAAGAATCGCAATGCCCCGGCGCCATCGATGCGCGCCGCCTCCATCAGTTCATCGGGCAGCGTCATGAAGAACTGGCGGAATAAGAACGTAGCCGTCGCCGATGCAATCAGCGGCAGCGTCAGACCGGCGTACGTGTTGCTGAGATGCATCGATGAAACGACTTGAACCGTCGGGAAAATCCGCACTTCCACGGGCAGCATCAGCGTGATGAAGATTAGCCAGAAGGCCAGGTTTTTAAACGGGAAGCGGAAGAACACAATGGCGTAGGCCGACAGCATCGAGATCGAGATCTTGCCGATCGAAATCACGAGCGCCATGACAAGGCTGTTCAGCAGCATGTGGCCGAACGGCGCCGCCGCGTTGCCGCTGCCGTGCGTCCAGATGTTCACGATGTTCTCGAACAAGTGCGTGCTCGGAACCAGCGAAAGCGGCACGCTGAATACTTCCGCGTCGCTCATGGTGGCCGCGCAGAACGCGATGTACACCGGAAACACCACCAGCAGCACGCCCAGGATCAGCACCGCATGGCAAAAGAGGTCAAAACCGCGACGATTTTCGATCATGAGTACTGCACCCGACGTTCGATAAAGCGGAATTGCAGGACCGTCAGCGCCACCACGATCACCATCAGCACGACCGACTGAGCGCCGGAACTGCCTATATCGAGCCCTTGGAAGCCTTCGGCGAAGATTTTGTAGATCAAAGTCTTTGTGGACTGGGCGGGGCCGCCACCGGTCGCGGCATCGATGACAGGGAAGGTATCGAAGAAGGCGTAGACCACGTTGACGGTCAGCAAGAAGAAGCTAGTCGGCGATAGCAACGGCAACGCGATCCCGAAAAACCGCCGCACGGGCCCTGCACCGTCAATAGCCGCCGCCTCGATCAACGAACGCGGAATGGCCTGCAGACCAGCGTAAAAAAACAGGAAGTTATAGCTGACCTGTTTCCACACCGACGCCAGCACGACCAGGAACATTGCCTGGGAACCATTCAGCGCGTGGTTCCAGACAATGCCGTATTTCGCGAGCGCATAGGTTACCAAACCAATACTCGGATTGAACAAGAACGACCAAAGCACAGCGGCAATAGCCGGCGCAACCGCGTACGGCCAGATCAACAGCGTCTGATAAAGCTTCCTGCCTCTTGTCACCCGATCGGCGCACGCGGCCAGCAGCAACGAGATCACGAGCCCCGAAACGGTGACAAGCGTGCAGAAAATAATCGTTGTGTTGAACGACGAGAGATAAAGCGGATCGGTGAAGATCTGCTTGAAATTCGCCAGCCCGACAAACTCGCTCGATGTCCCGAACGCGTCCTGACTCTGCGTGGCCTGCCACAGTGCTTCACCGGCCGGCCACAGAAAAAAGAGCGCGGTGATCGCGAGTTGCGGCGCGACCAGCAGGTAAGGCAGCAGGCTCGTATTGAACCGCGATCGTTTTTCCATGGCGCGTTTAGCTTCCGGCCTTTTCGAAACGGCGCAGAAGATCGTCGCCACGCGAAGCGGCTGAATCCAGTGCGTCCTTCGGCGATTTCTTCTGCGCCCAGACCTGCTCGAGTTCTTCATCGACGATCGTGCGGATCTGCGGCATGTTGCCCAGACGCAAGCCCTTCGTGAACGGCAGAGGCGGTTTGTTCAGCATCTGTTTGATCGCGGTATCGGCGCCGGGATTCTTCTCGTAGAAGCCCTGCTTTTGCGTCAACTCATAGGCAGCCGTGGTTACAGGCAGATAACCCGTGTCCTGATGCCATTTTGCCGCGACAGCCGGCGAGCTCAGGTAAGCCAGGAACTTGGCGACACCCTTATACGTTGCCGGATCTTTCCCGGACAACACCCAAAGACTCGCGCCGCCGATAATCGCGTTCTGCGGTGCGCCCTTTACGCTCTCGTCGTAGGGCATCATGCCCGTGCCGAAATTGAACTTCGCGTACTTCTTGATGTTGGCAAGCGAGCCCGACGAGTTGGTCAGGATGGCGCAATCGCCGCTATAGAACTTCGATACCGCTTCGTCCTTCCGGCCGACATACGTAAACGTGCCTTCCTTCGCCATGTTCTGCAGGAACTGGATGTGCGCGACCTGCAGCGGCTTGTTGAATTCGAGCACCGCGTCGGTGCCGTCGAAGCCGTTATTCTTCGATGCGAACGGCACGCCGTGCCACGCGCTGTAATTCTCCAACTGAATCCAGCTCTGCCAGCCCGACGAATAACCGCACATTCCCGCCGCCTTCAGCTTCTTTGCATCGGCTTCGAGTTCGCCCCAGGTCTTCGGCGGATGGGTCGGATCAATGCCGGCTTTCTGAAACGCGTCCTTGTTGTAATAGAGCACGGGCGTCGAGCTGTTGAACGGCATCGAGATCAAGTGGCCCGTTTTTGAGTCGCTGTAATAACTTGCGATGGTTGGTACGAATGCCTTTTCGTCGAGCGGAACGCCGGCTTGCTTGAATACATCGGAGACCGGAATGACGGCCTTCTTGGCCTGGATCATCGTGGCCGTGCCGACTTCATAAACCTGCAGGATGGCTGGCGCATTGCCGCTGCGATACGCCGCAATTCCCGCAGCCATCGTCTGGTCGTAGCTGCCCTTGAACACCGGCACGATCTTGTAATCGCTTTGCGACGCGTTGAAGTCGTTCGCGATGTCGTTCACGCGCTCGCCGAGTGCGGATTCCATCGCATGCCAGAACTGTATTTCGGTGGCGGCCTGAGCCTGACTGGCGCCGAAGGCGAGTATGGCGGCAACGGAAAAGGCGCCCGCCAGCAACTTACGACTACTCATGAGTAACCTCTCCTTGAACCCCGGTGGAGTTTTTTGGTTGGAACAAGCGCGGAATGCGCCTGGAACGCGCGATTCTAATTGTCGTCGATGACGAATAGACGTCCGTATTCTTTTAATGCGTAACGATCCGTCATGCCCGCGATGTAATGCGCGATAAGACGCGCCTGCGTGCTGCCCGCGGGTGTCTCGCTGCCGTGGGGATCGTTGGCGGACTCTTCGGCAACCGGGCCGCGTGCCTGATAAGCCGGCGGCAGGAGGCGCGGGTCGTCGTTGAACGCCTTGAACAGGCCGCTCACCACGCGCCCCGCTTTGTTCGCCATCCGCATTACCCGGTAATGGCGATACAGGTTCTTGTAGAGGAAGCGCTTGAGTTCGGTCGCCTGGGCGGCGACGCTCTCGCTATGCGTGACGAGCGCCGGCGCATTGCGGACGTCGTCGACGGATTGCGGATTCAGCCACGCCAGATTCGCACTGGTCGATTCGATCAAGTCCACGATCAACGTATTGATGATCCGGCGAATGGTCTCGTGAATCAGCCGGCGTCCTTCGATATCCGGATACTCGCCGCGTGCCGCTTCGTAATGTGTCTGCCACAGCGCGACATCGGCGAGTTGATCGAGCGTGATCAGGCCGGAGCGCAGGCCGTCGTCGACGTCGTGATTGTTGTAGGCAATTTCGTCGGCAACGTTTGCGATCTGCGCTTCTATCGACGGCTGCTTGCGATTCAAAAAGCGCTCGCCCAACGCGCCGAGCTTCAGCGCGTTTTCATGCGAGCAGTGTTTGAGAATGCCTTCGCGGGTTTCGAAGCAGAGGTTCAGGCCGTTGAACGCGCCGTAGTGTTCTTCCAGTTCATCGACGACCACGAGGCTCTGCAGGTTGTGTTCGAAGCCGCCGTGATCGCGCATGCATTCGTTTAGTGCATCCTGTCCGGCATGGCCGAACGGCGTATGGCCAAGATCGTGCGCCAGCGAAATGGCTTCGACCAGATCCTCGTTCACGCGCAGGTTACGCGCCACGGAACGCGCGATCTGTGCAACTTCCAGACTGTGTGTCAGGCGCGTGCGGAACAGGTCGCCTTCGTGATTCACGAAAACCTGCGTCTTGTATTCAAGCCGACGGAACGCGGTGGAGTGAACGATCCGATCGCGGTCGCGCTGGAACTCGGTGCGCGCGACCGGTGGTTTTTCGTCGAAGCGGCGGCCGCGTGACTCGGCCGAATGCGCGGCATACGGTGCGAGATGCGCCTCGAGCGCGAAGCACGTCGGCGTGATGCTGGAAACCTGGAATGTCTTGTCGCTCACCGGCTGCTCCGAATCATCGTTGCTTCGTCGTGTTTTTCGGGGAAACGGCCGTGCCTCGACGCAGCGTCAAGGAAAGTCAGCACGATGCCCCAATCTGGAATGTCTCGTGGCTTGGCGGTTACCGCGAATTACCATCGCTTTCTTCGCGATGACGGCCGCGCTTCAAAACAGCATTAGGAAAACCAGCGCGAATACTCCCAGAACCTGGATTGTCTCGCTGCTTACCCGTTGCTGTGAACCATGTCGTTCTTCCTGGCGGCGACCGCCCCTGAGCCGGCGTCAAGAAAGTCGGCGCGCTGTTGAACCCGAATGACTTGCGACTGAATTTCGTCGCAAACCCGCTGCTGGACGCAGCCGGTCAGACGCTCGCCGCGAGCGTTGCGCGCACTGCTTCGTCCGGGGCACCCGTGATCTTTGTATTGCCGAAACGCTCGAGCAGGATGAATTTGATCTCACCCGCTTCGGCTTTCTTGTCGACCTTCATCAAGTCGATATACCGATCTGCGCCAAGCGCCGGCGCCTTGACCGGCAACTTCGCCGCCGCGATCACCCGCGTGAGGCGCGCGCGCGAGGTTTCATCGAGCCGGCCGAGCCGCACCGACAGATCCGCTGCCATCACCATGCCGCATCCAACCGCCTCGCCATGCAGCCATTCACCGTAACCGAGGCCCGCTTCGATAGCATGACCGAACGTATGGCCGAAGTTGAGAATGGCGCGCAAGCCGCCTTCGCGTTCGTCGGCAGCAACCACCGATGCTTTCACCTCGCACGAACGCTTCACCGCATGCGCAAGCGCGGTGGCGTCGCAATCGTTCAAAGCCGGGATGTTCGCCTCGATCCAGTCGAAGAATTCGCTGTCGGCAATGGCACCCGTCTTGATCACTTCCGCGATACCCGCAGCAAGTTCGCGCGGCAGCAGCGTCCGTAAAACCGCAATGTCGGCGATAACGGCTTGCGGCTGATAAAACGCGCCGATCATGTTCTTGCCGAGCGGATGATTGATACCGGTCTTGCCGCCCACCGACGAGTCGACCTGCGCGAGCAGCGTGGTCGGCACCTGGATAAACGGCACACCGCGCATGTAGCTGGCGGCGGCAAAACCCGTCATGTCGCCGATCACCCCGCCGCCCAGCGCAATCAGCGTGGTCTTGCGGTCGGCGCGTTCGGTCAGCAGCGCGGTAAAAATCTGGTTGAGCGTCTCGAGATTCTTGTGTGCCTCGCCGTCGGGCAGCACGACGGTCGTGACTTTTTTGCCGAGCGGCGCGAGAGCGGCACGGAGCGCGTCGCCGTAGAGCGGGTCGACGGTCGTGTTGGTGACGATAGCGACCGACGAGCCCGTAATATGCGGCGCGTACAGTTCGGTCCGGCCAATCAGCCCGGCGCCGATATGGATGGGGTAGGCGCGATCGCCCAGTTCGACGTTGACGGTAATCATGGCGGACATTATGACGTAGCCGGCTTGACGATGCCGGCCATCTCCAGTTGCATCAACACCATGTTGACGAGGTTGTTCACGGTTGGCCGGCCGGTTTCCACGATGAAATGCGCGCACTCCTGATACAGCGGATCACGCGCCTTATAGAGCGCTTCAAGCTTGCCGCGCGGGTCGTCGGTCTGCAGCAGCGGCCGGTTTTTATCGCGCCGCGTGCGTTGCCACAATTCGTGCGGCGTGGCGCGCAGATAGATCACCAGCCCGCGATTCCTCAGATGTTCCCGATTCTCCGGCCGGAGAATCGCGCCGCCGCCAGTCGCCAGCACAATATTCTCGCGCCGCGACAGTTCGTCGATCACATCCGCTTCGCGCTGCCGGAAGCCTTCCTCTCCTTCGACCTCCCAGATCACCGGAATGCGCGCGCCCGTGCGGGCCTCGATTTCGTGGTCGGAATCGATGAAAGAACGCTGTAACCGGCGCGCGACCGCCCGCCCCACGGTGGTCTTCCCAGCCCCCATGAGTCCGACAAAGAATACGTTCGCGTTCGCTTGCCCGGCTTCCAACTCGCTTCCTTGTGCATTGATTCCGGTCCCGATTCTGGTCCCGTTCGTGCGGGAGCTTAAGGGCAAAAGGGCCGCTTTGTCGAGTCGGGAAGGCTTGCCGGCGGCCTTCACAGACGCGCCGGAACGATATGCGGGGTAATGAAAATGACTAGTTCGCTGTGTGAATTACGGCGCGCGGTATGGCGAAAAAGCCAACCCAATACCGGGATTTTACCGAGCAGCGGGACCCTCGTGGCATGTTCGCGTTCGTCGGTGGAATATATCCCGCCGATTGCCACCGTGCCGCCGTCCTCCACCTCCACACGCGTCTGGACATGCTTGGTGTTGATCGCCGGGCCGGCCGCGGTCTGCTCGCCAACGCTATCCTTCGATACATCGAGGTCGAGGATCACGTGGCCATGCGGCGTAATTTGGGGCTCGACCTCCAGTTTCAGCGCAGCCCGGCGGAACTGTACGCCCGACACACCGTTGCCAACCTTCGCCTGATACGGCAATTCGGTGCCCTGCTCGACCACCGCCTTCACGCGATCCGCCGTGATCACACGCGGCCTGGACACAATCTGCCCACGGCCTTCGTTTTCCAGCGCGCTCAACTCGACGTTCAGCAACCGCGTGGCCTGCGCGGCGAATAGCGTCAGGCCGGCGGTCGCGGCGTCGAACCCGCCGATTGGCCGCGCTGATAAATCGAATACGGCGCCGGAGCACTCAATTGCCGCAGCGCCGCGTCAAGCACTTCGCGGTTTTCGTTAATACTGACCCGTTCCAACGCATCCCATCCCGCCATCGCGCCCACGGCAGCACACCCGGCGAGACTCGCGCCGGCGAGCAGCGCCAGCGCCCGGTTACGTGCGCGACGCCGGGCACCGGGCCGGTACGGAAGCAGATTAAAAGCGTGCAGACCAACCGCGCTCATGGCATCACCTCGCGCAGCGCGAGTCCCATCGCCACAGCAAAGAGCGGCGAATGCGCGAGACGTTCGTCCACGCGTTGCGCCCCGTTGCAAAACGGCGCGCATTCAAACGGCATGACCGGGCAGTTGAGCAACGCGGCCAGCATCGGCGTGGAAACGCCAGCGCGATTCAACAGCTCGATATCCCCGCCGATATAAATCCAGTGGACACGCGGACCATCGCCGACAAGATCCGTCAACGCTTCGGTGGCGCTCGAATACTCCGGCGACGGATAACGCACCTCGTTTTCCACACCGTTCTCGCCGACAAGCCCCCCATGCAGCCCCGCGCGTTCCACCCAGCACGCGATAAAACGCTCCAGCGGATCGATCTCCATACCCGCCGAATGACGCAAGGCGCGCAACGCTGCACCCGGTTCACCATCGATTGCGCTCAGCACAATGTTCGCGGCCGCCGCCGTTTCCACGCGCGACTCCACGTATTGCCGCCCGGTGGCAGCAATCGATACTTCAGCGCAGCCGTTCTCGCATGCCTCGATCGACCAGTCGACCGCCAGCGCGCCGCGCTCGAGACCCGCCACGCGTTCGGCTTTCGCCAGCACCGCTGGTTCGAGCAAGCCGCGCGGATCGCGCCCGCCCGCCGCAGATAGAGACACCTGGCTCGTCTGCGAAAGCCGCGCGAGCGGCACACGCGTGGTCAGCGTGGCCGACGCCGGCAACGCCATTGCACAACGCAGCGAGCGCAATGCGCCCCGCGCCGGCAGTCGTGAGAAGGCCTCGCGCAACGCGGCCGAGATGGCGACCCGGTCGATGAAATCGCCCCCTATGACCGCGCCTGGCTCAAGCCGAACCTCTTCCAGCCGCTCGACGCAAACCGGTCGGTTCGCCTGCAGCCGCTTGCTGACCACGGCGAGCCTGACAGCCTCTTCACTAATGTCGATACCCGTCGCGAACCGGCGCGTGACGGTCAAAACCGACCCGCGCCATGCTGTTTGCGTACCCATGCTCATCCTCTCTTTCCAGGCCGCGCGCCGAACTGTTCGGGCGCTGGCAATGAGACGATTGTGGGCAGCGGCGGTGGTTGCCACCATTCGTCCAAGTGGCTAACGTAAAGGGAGAACGCGGCTTAAAAGCTCCGCTGCCGATAGGCGCAAAACAAGCGTGGAAAAGCGTCAAAAGGAAGCGATGCAAACGTTAGCCGTGTCAGTCCGTCAACGCTTATCGTGATGAAACAGGTGTCCCCGCGACCTGCGCGCAACACCCAAGTAAGCCAGACGAAAGCCGTAAAGTTGGGCAGCTATAATCGCGGGACCGTTTTTTGGTGGTAGCCATGCAATCTCAGTCTCCGTCGTCCCCGCCGTCCCGTCATCCTGACTCTCCAAAGCGCGTTCGCCCGCTCTGGATCAGGCTTCTGCTCGGATTGTTAATTTGTATTGTCGGGCTGATCATCAGCGCGGGGCTCGTGCTCGGTTATGCGCTGGTGGTCGCCCAGCCCAATCTGCCGTCGCTCGACGCGCTCACCGACTACCGCCCGAAAGTGCCGCTTCGTGTCTACACGGCGGATCACGTGCTGATTGGCGAATTCGGCGAGGAGCGGCGTAGTGTCGTGCGGATTCAGGACGTGCCGGATTACCTGAAGAAGGCCGTGCTCGCCATCGAGGACGCGCGTTTCTACGATCACGGCGGTGTCGACCTGACCGGCATCCTGCGTGCCGGCACGGTGGCGCTGACGAACGGCCATGCGTCCCAGGGCGCAAGCACGATCACGATGCAGGTCGCGCGAAATTTCTTCTTGTCGAGCGAAAAGACCTACACCCGCAAGATCTACGAGATGTTGCTCGCGTACAAGATCGAGCGCGCGCTGACGAAAGACCAGATTCTCGAGGTCTATATGAACCAGATCTATCTGGGACAGCGCGCTTACGGATTCGCGAGCGCGGCGCGGGTTTATTTCGGCAAAGATCTGAAGGACATCACGCTCGCCGAAGCCGCCATGCTCGCCGGCTTGCCTAAAGCACCGTCGGCGTATAACCCGGTTGTCAATCCGAAGCGTGCGAAGGTACGCCAGCAATACATCCTCGAACGGATGCTCGAACTGCGCTACATCACGCAGGAGCAATACGACGCTGCCGCGAAACAACCGCTCGTAGTGAAGGGCGCAGGGCGCGAGTTCAGCGTGCACGCCGAGTACGTGGCGGAAATGGTGCGCCAGATGATGTACACGCAGTATCGCGAGGAGGCTTATACACTGGGCCTGAACGTGGTGACGACCATCGATTCCGCCGATCAGGACGCGGCTTACCGCGCCGTGCGCAAGGGCTTGATGGACTATGAGCACCGGCATGGGTATCGCGGGCCGGAAGGGTATATCGATCTGCCCACGGACCCGGACGACCGCGAACAAGCTATCGACGACGCTCTCGTCGATCATCCCGACAACGGCGAGATCGTCGCGGCCGTCGTCACCGAAGCGAGCCCGAAGGAGGTCAAGGCGAGTTTTATCGACGGCAACGTGGCAACGGTTCAAGGCAACGACCTGCGTTTTGTCGCCAATGCGCTGAGCACGCGCGCGCAGCCGAACCAGCGCATCCGGCCGGGCGCGATCGTGCGCCTGATGAAAAACGACGACGACAACTGGGTCATCACGCAACTGCCGCAAGTGGAAGGCGCGTTCGTTTCGATCGTTCCACAGGACGGCGCGATCCGCTCGCTGGTGGGCGGCTTCGATTTCAACAAGAACAAGTTCAACCACGTCACGCAAGCGTGGCGCCAGCCGGGTTCGAGCTTCAAGCCGTTCATCTATTCGGCATCGCTGGAAAAGGGTTTGTCGCCGGCAACCATCGTCAACGACGCACCGCTCTACTTCAGCGCCGCCGAAACGGGCGGCCAGGCGTGGGAACCGAAGAACTACGGCGGTGGTTTCGACGGCCCGATGCCCATGCGCACCGCGTTGATGAAATCGAAAAACCTGGTCTCTATCCGCATCCTCAGCAACATCGGCCCGAAGTATGCGCAAGGGTACGTAACGAAGTTCGGTTTCGACGCATCACGTCAACCGGCCTATCTGCCGATGGCGCTCGGTGCAGGTCAGGTCACGCCGCTGCAGATGGCGACGGGGTATTCGGTGTTCGCGAACGGTGGATACCGGGTGAATCCGTACCTGATCGCCGATATCACCGATCCACGCGGCGCCGTGGTGTCGCATCCGCAGCCGCTGATCGCCGGCGACACAGCGCCGCTTGCCATCACGCCGCGTAACGCCTACGTGATGAACAGCCTGCTGCAAAGCGTGGCGCAACGCGGCACGGGTGCGAGAACGAACCAGTTGAAGCGCACTGATCTTGCCGGCAAGACGGGCACGACCAACGATTCGCACGACGCGTGGTTCGCCGGTTACCAGCATTCTCTGGTGGCAATTGCGTGGATCGGCTACGACACGCCGCGCAGTCTCGGCGACAAGGAAACGGGCGGCGGACTCGCGTTGCCGGTGTGGATGGATTACATGAGCCGAGCATTGCGCGGCGTGCCGGAATACAAGTCGACGATGCCACCCGACGTGGTCTCGCTAGGCGGCGAACTGTATTTCGACGACTTGACGCCGGGGCACGGTTTCGTGGCAACCATCGGCGTAAGTCAGGCCGTGCCGGAAGATGTCAGCGGCACATCGCCGGCTGTGCCCGCGCCCGCGCCGCCAGTTGGCGAGCAGGAAAAGCAGGACATCATGAATCTGTTCAAGGGGCACTGAACACGATTAACCTAAGCCCCGGCCGGTCCGGGGCTCAGGCTGAACGCTCTGCTGAAAACTAAGCTGAAAAGCGAATCGGTTCGCCGGCCTGTTCGCTGGCGTACCGGCTGAGCGCCTCGAAAAACTCGCTGCCGTCGCGCGTGTTGCGCCACGCGCCGTCCACATACTTATAGTGAAAGCCGCCCGCTTTTGCCGCGAGCCAGACCTCGTGCATCGGCGGCTGCAAGTTGACGATCAGCTTCGTGCGGTTCTCGAATTCAAGCGTCAAAACATTACCGCTGCGCTCGAATTCCACATCGGCTTCGAGGCCGTCCACGTCCCGCTCGATGGCCGCCAGTGCAGCCTCGGCGAGGGTCAGGTATTCGTTGTCGGTCATGCTAAACTCCATCGATTAATTAGTCAGGGACAGTAATGCAAGTCGTCTTCCGGATGAGCGCGATTGTAGCGGCTTTGGCCATTTCCGCCGGCACGCTGCTCGCCGCCTGTGGTCAGCGTGGACCGCTCTATTTGCCCGTCGCCCCGCCGATCCCGGCTCGTCCCGCCAGCCTTCCGCCGTTGCCGGCGAGTGGTGCGAAAAACGCGAGTGCGCCGTCCGCGGCGTCGTCCGCAATCGACACCAGCGACGTTCCCGACACATCCGGCACGGCGCTTTCGCTCTCCCCTGACGACAATCTGAAATCGCCCGGGTCAGCATCAGAACCCAAAGCCGCTTCTGCTTCCTCCGGCGAATAATCTTTGCCACACCGCACGCGCTCCCTGCGAGCGCGTCAGCCGAACCAGAAAACTCATGACTCAATCCGCATTCTCCCGCGCCGAAGGCGTGTTGCAAGTCGAAGGCGTCTCGGCCGTGTCGCTGGCCGAACAGTTCGGTACGCCGCTCTACGTTTACTCGCGCAGCGCGCTGACCGACGCGTATAAAGCTTACGCCGATGCTTGCAACGGCCGTCGCGCCACCATCCACGTGGCCGTGAAAGCTAACAGCAACCTCGCGGTGCTGAACGTGTTCGCGCGACTCGGCGCGGGCTTCGACATCGTCTCGTCGGGGGAACTGGCGCGCGTGCTGGCCGCGGGCGGGAAGGCGGAAAACACGGTGTTCTCGGGCGTGGGCAAGTCGGCGGCGGAAATGCGCGAAGCACTCGATGCCGGCGTGAAGTGCTTCAACGTCGAATCGATTCCCGAACTGCACGCGCTGAACGAAGTGGCCAAGGCCGCGGGCAAACAGGCACCGGTGTCGTTGCGGGTGAATCCCGACGTCGATGCCAAGACGCATCCGTATATTTCCACGGGCCTCAAGTCGAACAAGTTCGGCGTGGCCTTCAGCGACGCCCGTGCGACTTACGCGCAGGCAGCGGCCATGTCGAATCTCGACGTGATCGGGATCGACTGCCATATTGGTTCGCAGATTACGGAAGTGAGCCCGTATCTCGATGCCGTCGACAAACTGCTCGACCTCGTCGAGCAGATCGAAGCGGACGGCACGAACATCCATCACGTCGATGTCGGCGGTGGACTCGGTATCACGTACGACGACGAAACGCCGCCAGCTATCGGGGAATTCGTGCGCGCGGTGCTCTCGCATATCGAAGAACGCGGGCACGGTCATCGCGAAGTGTATTTCGAGCCGGGCCGCTCGCTGGTCGGTAATGCGGGCGTGTTGCTCACGCGCGTGGAATATCTGAAGCCCGGTGCGGAGAAGAATTTCGCGATCGTCGATGCCGCGATGAACGACCTCGCGCGCCCTGCGATGTATCAGGCGTTTCACCGCATGGAAGCCGTGGAAAAGCGTGCGACAAAAGCGCAAGTCTACGAGGTGGTCGGTCCCGTTTGCGAAAGTGGCGACTGGCTTGGCAAGGACCGCACGCTCGCTATAGAACAAGGCGATCTGCTCGCGATCTTCTCGGCAGGCGCCTACGGTTTCGTGATGAGCTCGAACTACAACACACGCCCGCGCGCCGCCGAAGTGATGGTCGATCGTGAACGTGCGCGGCTGGTGCGTGAACGCGAAGAAGTGAAGCAGTTGTTCGCCGGGGAATCGATTTTCCCGGGCTGATTTGCTAGCGCGAGTCCAAGCGGCAAACAAAAAGGGCGGCGCCATTCAAGCGTCGCCCTTTTTTATTCACTTTACCAATCGGCTAAACCGCGCGTCCTTGCGTAATCCGCGACCGCAGCCAGACAATCACCCGCCACGCCAGCAACACCACCACGATCGAGCCATAGATCTTCGGCAAGATGAGATCGTGCTTGCCCGCTTTCATCCACCAGAAGTGCAGGATAGCGAGCATGACGATCGGATAAATCAGCCTATGCAGCGTTTGCCAGCGGCGGCCGAGTTTCCTCACCATCGCTTTCGGCGACGTCACGGCCAACGGAATCAGCAGCACGAACGCCGAGAAACCGACCAGGATAAACGGTCGCTTGACGATGTCCTTGAGAATCGCCAGCACATCGAACCATTTGTCGAACCAGATGTACGTCGTGAAGTGCAGCACGACATAGAAGAATGCGAACAGCCCGAGCATGCGCCGAAAACGCAGCAGCGCGTTCAGACCCGTCAGCCGACGTACCGGCGTGACAGCGAGGGTGATGCACAGGAATACGAGCGTCCAGAGACCGGTCGAGCGGGTGATGAATTCGATTGGATTCGCGCCCAGTCCGCCCGTGACGCCGAGCAGCACGATGCGCGCGAGCGGATACAACCCGCCCAGAAACACCGCCACTTTCGCCGGCGCGATCCAGTTCGTGCTGCTCGTAGCGCCGCGCGTCGCCGGCCCTGGTTTTACATCGGAAGCCGAAGCCATTCCGTCTCCCTAGAAGTTGGCCTTCAGATCCATGCCCCGATACAACGACGCGACCTGATCACCATATCCGTTGAACATCAGCGTCTTGCGCTTCGGCGTGAAAAACCCGTCCTCGCCAATACGCCGTTCCGTCGCCTGGCTCCAGCGCGGATGATCGACATTTGGATTCACATTCGAGTAGAAACCATACTCTTTCGGCGCATATTCACTCCAGCTCGTTTTCGGCTGTTGCTCGACAAAACGGATCTTCACCAGCGATTTCGCACTCTTGAAGCCGTATTTCCAAGGCACCACGATACGCACCGGCGCCCCGTTCTGATTCGGCAGCACCTCGCCGTACAAACCGACAGTCAGCAGCGCCAGCGGATTCATCGCCTCGTCCATGCGCAAACCTTCGGAATAGGGCCAGTCAAGAATGGGGTCGGACAGCCCCGGCATCTGCGAGGGATCGGCTAGCGTGATGAACTGCACGTACTTCGCGTTGCCCGTCGGCTGCGCGCGCTTGATGATTTCGGAGAGCGGAATGCCGATCCACGGAATCACCATCGACCACCCTTCCACGCATCGCAACCGGTAAATACGCTCTTCGAGCGGCGCGAGTTTCAGGATCTCATCGATGTCGTACACCTTCGCGTTCTTGATCTCGCCTTCCACCGATATCTTCCACGGCCGCGGCCGCAGCGTATGCGCGTTCTGCGCCGGATCGGCCTTGTCGGTGCCGAACTCGTAGAAGTTGTTGTAGCTCGTGATGTCCTTGAACGACGTGACCTTGTCCATGGCGACGAACTTCGTGTTCGTGGTCGCAGCGAGCTTCTGACCCTTTGCATCGGGCGATGTCGTCATTGCGAGCGCTTCGCCGTTCACGCCGACAAGACCCGTCGCAGCGAGCGCGCCAGCCGCCCGCAATACGCGCCGGCGGTTCTCGAAGAACGCTCGCGGCGTGATTTCACTGCGGGCGATGTCGTCGCCGAAAAGCTGGCGTTTATGTTTGATAACCATCTCGATGCTCCTGGAATTCGTGTTGCGGTCGGCGTCACCGCCGCCGCTATAGCTATATTCGTGACAAACACCGAATCGGTTTCACCTATTCCGCCCGGGCAATAAAAAAACCGCCAGCAGACCTTGCGTGGCGGTTTTTCGAGACGGCGTGAGCGCCGGATCTTACAGTTTGCCGTAGCTATGCAGGCCGGACAGGAACATGTTGACGCCGAGGAAAGCGAAGGTGGTGACCAGCAAACCCGTCAACGCCCACCACGCGGCGACCGAGCCGCGCAGACCTTTCATCAGACGCATGTGCAGCCACGCAGCGTAATTCAGCCAGACGATCAGTGCCCACGTTTCCTTCGGGTCCCAACTCCAGTAACCGCCCCACGCTTCGGCGGCCCACAGCGCGCCGAGAATGGTCGCGATGGTGAAGAACGCAAAACCAACCGCGATCGACTTGTACATCACGTCGTCGAGCACTTCGAGCGATGGCAGGCGATCCGCCAGAATGCCGCGCTCCTTGACCAGATACGTGACGCCGACCATGGCCGCCAGCGCAAAGCTGCCATAACCGATGAAGTTCGCCGGCACGTGGATCTTCATCCACCAGCTTTGCAGCGCGGGCACGAGCGGCTGGATTTGCTGGGCATCGCGGGCGATGGAATACCACATCAGGAAGCCGACGGCGGCGCTGATCACCAGCAGCACGAACGCGCCCATCGCGCGCGTGCTGTAGTGCTGCTCGTAATACAAATAAAACAACGAAGTAATCAGGCAGAACAGCACGAATACTTCATACAAGTTCGAAATGGGAATATGCCCCACGTCCGAACCGATCAGGTAAGACTCGTACCAGCGCACCATCAGGCCGGTGAAGCCCATCAACACTGCTGCCCAGGTCATCTTCGAGCCGATCGCCCCGCCCGTGGGCGAACGCGAAATCAGGCCGATCCAATAGAACACCGTGGCCAGCACGAGCAGCGCGCTCATCCACAAAATGGCCGACTGGCTAGACAAGAAGTATTTGAGGAAGAAGTTGGTGTCGGCGCGCGCGAGATCCGAGTGATAAAGCTGCAACGACGACAGCGACAACAACGCGATGCACGCAATCAGCAGCCGCACCGGCTTCCAGCGCCATCCGAGCACCACGAACGTCGGCACGGCGCAGCAAAGCACCAGCTTGTCGTAGTAGTTCATGAACGGGTAATACCGGTACAGCGCGAAGCCTGCGCCGGCGACCATCGCCAGCGCGAACAGCCAGTCGGTCGGGCCGAGACGCTTGAGAAACGGACGTTCGTCGAAGAGGTTCGGATCGACGGGTACTTTGCCCGCGCGCTGTTGCGCCGAAGTCGAATGCGAGGAGGCTTGTGTGAGGTCCATGATCTTACCGAGTTGAATCCTGCGGGCCGGTGGACTTCGCGTCCGCGGGCGTTTCCGGTGATGGCGATACCGGCTGTGGCTTGACGCCGAGCATAGCGCCGATCGCGTCGCGCGTTTGCGCGAATTCCTTCTCGAAATCGAGCGTACGGCGCGCGGTGGACATGGCCATCAACACGCTCGTGCCGCCCGTTGTTGTGTCTTTGAGCCAGAACCAGAGACGACGTTCACGCACGTAGAACATCGAGAAAATGCCGAGCACGAGCAGAAAGCTGCCAAGATACACCACTTTTTTACCCGGTGCGCGCGTCAACTGGAACACCGAAGCCTGGATCTGCTTGAACGAATCGAGTTGCAGAAAGACCGGCGATCCGTACAGAAAGCTGTCCGAAAGCGCATTGATCGACGATTGCACGAACTGCGTGTTTTTCGCGTCCGGTTTGGCTTCCGGCAGGCCGTTCTGAGCGCGCGAAATCTGCCACAGATCCCACGTCGCGCCTTCCAGCATTCTGAGCAATAAACCTGCCGCCTTTTCCTGCTCGCCCTTGGGCACGGATTTATCGATAAAACCCGCTATCGCCTGGAAACCGCCCAGCACGGCGCCCGGCTGTCCCGGCACAGCCGCCACGCCGGTTTCGTCAGCGCCGGCGAACAGGTTCAGCACTCGCGATGCGCTCTCTTCCAGATGTTTCTGCAATTCCGCGTTGGCTTCCGGCACCGAGCGCTGCGCGAACCGACGCGCCGCTTCGTCGCGCATCGCAGGCGTTTCGAGCGCGGCGCGCAGGTTCATCCACTGTTTGACCGAACTTTGTTCGTCGGCGGGAATGCGCAGGTAGCGGAACGGATCGTTCGGACTGAGACGCATGCCGGCGAGGAACATCTGCTGGCCTTGTACATCGACGGGCAGCATGTAGTTGTTGAATTCGCGCGCCTGGCCGTCCGTGCCACGCACCTTGTATTGCACCGACGGCCCCACGTTGCGCAAATCCGTCGGTTTCGACGTCTTCGCGCCGGAACCGAGCCGTTCATCGAAAGCCTGCTTCAGCGTCTGCGTCTGGCCAACACCTCGGGCATCGATTGAACCATTGCCATCGGTGACGTTTTCCACGTTGATAGCGCGGAAATCGGTGAATTCCACGCTTTCACCCTTGCCGCCGATGATCTGCGGACTCATCGGCGCCGTGCCGCCGATCGCGCCGTCGAACGGCGTGGTTTTCGCGCTGCCGCCGGACATGGGCCAGGCGGTCATCGAAAGTTTCGAACCGCCGTCCTGAAAGCTCGATTGATAGATCGAAATACCGTCGTAGGTGAACGGCTTGTTCACTTCCACGCGCGCCGGGATGCGCTTGCCGGTCGCGTGATCGATCACGACGATATCGCTCGCGAACAGCTTCGGCATGCCGGTCGAGTAATAATCGACGATGAATTTATCGAGCTGAATGGAGAACGGCAGGTCCTGGATCAGCGAGCCGTCCTGCTGGTTCAGAATGGCTGTTGCAACGTGCTGCCCTTCCGGCACCCACGCGTAACCGCGGAACGTGAGGTTCGACGTCGGCAGCCGGTGGTTTGGCGCAATGTCGTTGATGACTTCGTTCGACGCGATCGGCGTCTTGTTGAAGAGCCACATCTGCAGCTTGATGGGCAGGTTGCTGTCGAGCAAACCGCCAATACAAATGATCACGATCGCCAGATGCGCCGAGATATAACCGAGTTTCGTCAGCGCGCCGCGTTTCGCCGCGATCAGCGTCGCGCCGCTGTCCGTCTCGCGCGTCACGAACTTGTAGCCCATCTTGCCCGCGAGCCGTTGCAGTTTGGCGGCGGTATCGGCGCGAGTTGACGGCACCAGCGGAAACTCGCCCTTGTGGTGGAACGCGCGCAGGCTGCCTTCGCGCACCCGATCCTTCCAGCTCTTTATGTCCGCGATCATCTTCGGGCCGTTGCGGATCACGCACAGCGACACCGAGATCACGAGAAAGATCAGGATCAGCATGAACCACCACGCGCTGTACACGTTGTAGAGGCTCAGGCCGCGGAAGATGTCGGCCCAGAACGGACCAAACTGGTTGACGTAGTTCGGGTACGGATCTTCCTGCGTAAGAACCGTACCGATAATGCTTGCTATCGCGAGGATCACGAGCAGCGAGATGGCGAAGCGCATCGAACTAATGACTTCGATGGCCTGACGCACGCTGCTACGGCTCGACTTCGACTGCAATCCCGACGTGGTGACGCTCATTCAAACTCCGGCTGAACAGCAAAAAAGGGTGGAGACGCAAGCGGTCGATGACCGGCGTCCCACCCTTTTTTCTTATTTGTGCGCCGGCCTCGTCGGACCGGCTTCGTAATGTGCTCGCACTATGACGAACGCATATGACGTCCGGACGACGACGATGCGCGCATCTTAATGCAGACCTGCGGTCAGCGCAGACCGCTGCCCTTTAATGCAGGCCGGCGATGTAGTCCGCGACCGCCTTCACTTCCGCCTCGTTGAGACGCAATGCGATGGTGTGCATTGGCTCACTGTTGTTGCGAGTGACCTGCGCGAACGCGGTGAGTTGCGCCGCCGTGTAGTCGGACCATTGCCCCGACAACCGCGGATACTGCACCGGCACGCCCATGCCCGTTGCGCCATGACACGCGGCACACGCCGGAACGCCTCTATCCGCTACGCCGCCACGATAGATCTTCTGCCCGAGCGCCACGGTGATCTTGTCGCGCGCGTAGCCCGGCTTGGCCTTCTGCGTCTCAAAATAGGCCGCCACGTTGACCATGTCCTGATCGTTCAACGCGCCTGCGATGCCCGCCATGATCGGATTCTTACGCGCCGGCTCTTTCGCGCCCGGCTGCGTCTTGTAATCCTTCAACTGCTTGACGATGTACTCGGCATGTTGGCCTGCGAGCTTCGGAAACGCGCCGCCGGCACTGTTGCCGTCTGCTCCGTGACACGATGCGCAAACCTGGGTGGCAATTGCCTGGCCCCGTGTCACGTCAGGCTTGGCGGGGGCTCCGGGGGCGCCCGTCTCTGCCGCTTGCGATGTGACTGTCCAGCCTACCAACCCCGCTCCGAATGCTGCTGCTAATTCCAGGACCATCAGAGTCTTGTACAGTCGGTTCATTCGCGTACCCTGTTTTTCGTCTTGTGAGAATTGTGAGGTTCTGCAAAACGACGGTTACCGATGCACTGCAAGACACCCGACAGAGGACTCGATACGGATTAAAAAGTCACCCGTTGCGCGCCCCGAAATCTGTCTTCAAACCTGTCTCACTCCTTATCCCGCTTGGGTCTTGCGTGCCCTGGCTGGTCTTCGTACAACCGTCGTATTGTACAATAACTCGCTAAACGCAAAGACGCCAGTCGGGGCAAGCCCAGTATTCAGTGGCTCCTTACAGCTCGAGTTTCCACAGAATTTCACTTTCGGTCTTCCCATGTCGTCATTTCTGCTCCATCAAGCCCGTTTCTTTACGACGGTCAATCACCTGCGCGATCTGCCTCCGACGCCACAGCCGGAGATCGCATTTGCAGGACGCTCGAACGCTGGCAAGTCGACGGCCATCAACCTGCTATGCAATCAGAAGCGGCTGGCATTCGCCAGTAAGACGCCGGGGCGCACGCAGCACATCAACTACTTCGCCATAGGCCCGGCGGACCAGCCCAAGGCGCATGTCGTCGACTTGCCGGGTTACGGGTATGCGGAAGTGTCAGGGAATGCCAAGCTGCATTGGCAGCAATTACTGTCGACTTACCTGCAGAGCCGCGCGCAACTGGTCGGCATGATTCTGATGATGGACTCGCGCCGCCCGCTGACCGAACTCGACAAGATCATGCTCGACTGGTTTGCGCCCACCGGAAAGCCGATTCACGCCTTACTGACCAAATGCGACAAATTGACGCGGCAGGAAAGCACGAATACGTTGCGCGCGACCAAGAAAGCATTCGACGAGTACACGGCAGCGGGATATCGCGGCGAATTGACGCTTCAACTCTTCTCAGCGCTGAAGCGCGTCGGGCTCGATGAAGCGCACGAGAAAATCGAGAGCTGGCTGATTCCCAAGGCCACCGAGGAAGCCGCTCCGGAAGACGAAGCGCAATGAATGCGGAAGTGCAGCGTGGACGGGTTTTGGACCCGATTTATGTCGCCTGACATAAAAAAACCCGCCGCATGACGGCGGGTCAAACAGCCTGATCGAATCCTACGATCATCACAGGCACCCGCTCAGGGAGGAGAAGCGGGGAGTTCGGCGCTAAGCGCCTAGCTCGATCGATATGATATACCATTGTCTCGAAAAGGTTCTGAAGGCGGCCGTACCCTATGCCTGCGGCGGTTGTGCGACGTTTCGGGCGGCGTTCGTGGCCGCTGATCCAGCACCCGCTCCCCGATTCCCTGATCGGGTTATCCTCGCGTTATCCATCACCCCCCACGCAAAGTCATGAGCTTCTATCCGCATCATCGTCCGCGCCGCATGCGCCGTGACGACTTTTCGCGCCGCCTGATGCGCGAAAACCTGTTGACCACAAACGATCTGATCTATCCCGTGTTCATCGTTGAGGGATCGAATGTGCGTCAAACCGTTCCGTCGATGCCCGGCGTCGAGCGCACATCCGTCGATTTGTTGATGAAAGTTGCGGAACAGTGCGTCGAGCTCGGCGTGCCGGTCATCTCGCTGTTCCCGGCTATTGAACCCTCGCTGAAAACGCCTGACGGCCGTGAAGCGACGAATCCCGAAGGGCTGATTCCGCGTGCCGTGCGCGAGTTGAAGAAAAACTTTCCCGAGCTGGGCGTACTCACCGACGTCGCGCTCGACCCGTACACCAGTCACGGACAGGACGGTGTCCTCGACGAACATGGCTACGTCATCAACGACGAAACCAGCGAAATTCTCGTCGAACAGGCACGTGCGCAGGCCGAAGCGGGCGTGGATATTGTTGCGCCGTCGGACATGATGGACGGGCGTATCGGCGCGATTCGAGAAATGCTCGAGAGCGACGGACACATCCACACGCGGATCATGGCGTACGCCGCGAAGTATGCGTCGGCGTTCTACGGCCCGTTCCGCGATGCTGTTGGCTCCGCTGCGAACCTCGGCAAGAGCAACAAGATGACGTACCAGATGGATCCGTCGAATTCCGATGAAGCCTTGCGCGAAGTGCGGATGGATATCGAGGAAGGCGCGGACATGGTCATGGTCAAGCCAGGCATGCCGTATCTGGATATTGTGTATCGGGTGAAAGAAGAGTTTCGCTTTCCAACGTACGTCTATCAGGTCAGCGGCGAGTACGCGATGATCAAAGCCGCCACGCAAAACGGCTGGCTCGATCACGACAAGGCGGTGATGGAGTCCCTGCTGGCATTTAAACGCGCGGGCGCGGACGGCGTGCTCACGTACTTTGCGCTGGATGCCGCGCGGCTTTTGCGGGCTGCTTTGAAGTAAAGATTTCTGTGCCTTGAAAAGGCGACGCTTTGCGTTGAAGGCGTCGCAATTCGAATGCGTGAGATCCTGGGGGCTTGCGGCTGGAGGAAGTCCCCTTCGATGATCGTCCTGCTACGGAACGACTATCCAGCATCCTCGACGCGACCGTACCCGAGCTGTGCTCGCCGGAGTGCGGCCGGCTTGGAGCGGTGACACTCGAGCCAAGCGGATCTGTCCGGCGCGGCGCCGATTGATCGTGAAATCGAGCGGCCCACGCAGCGAACCCTCACACCAGCGGCAGACAGATCTCCGTCAGCAAGTCAGCAGGCGCCGTCTCCTTGGGGTTGTTCAGGTACTCCTCGAATGCCGGCGCATCGGCGGCTTCCCGGCCCGACTGCACGAGCCACGTCCCGTATAGCCACTGGTAAGCCGCGTGCATATCGCTGTAGGGCCCTCGATGCCGCAGCACCGCATAATGGCCGCCACGCAGCGGCGTCAGCGCGACCGGCGCGGCGACGTCGATATCGACGTCGCGCGGCAGCACCACCCCAGCCTTCGACCTCAACTCTGCTTCAGCCACGATCCCCGGATCGTCATAGAAGATGCCGATCATCCGCATCTCGGCAGACAGCAAATTCCTGCCGGCCAGCCAACCGATCAGCGAGTCGAACGCCTTGCCGATCTGCATATATGACCCGACATGATCAACGGATACAACGTTCATCGCCGGGACCTCACGAATCACCACTTCACGCATCACCATTTGATCGTCTCCTGATAGCGCCGGCCGAAACCGGCTATGAGTGCCTTGCTTGCGATACTGCGCCGGCGGCATCCCGAAGGCCGCCCTGAACGTGCGTGAAAACGATTGCAAGCTGCTATACCCCGAACGTTCGGCAACCTCCGCGATCGGCATCGCCCCATTAGCCAGATAGCCGGCCGCGCGATGCAGCCGCAATCTGCGCACGGTCGTCGCGACCGTCTCGCCGTACATCGCCTGATAGATCCGATGCCAGTGATACGGCGACAAACACGCGATTCCTGCCAGCCGATCAATATCCAGAGGCTGGTCGAGGTGATCATAAATGTGATCGAGCACGCGGTTTAGTCGCGCTTCGTAACGGGCTCGATGGGGCAGATCGTTCATGAGCGTGTCGATGGGAGAGCGAGCGTTGAGTACAGGCAAAAATACCACGCCCCGATTTACCAAATCCTGCGGACTTGAGATACATAAGTCGGTCGGATCGGTTTCTGGCCGACAACATTGCCCGCCGCTGAAGCACATCTTCGCGGTCTGTCACTTATCGTGCCGCCCTTTACATCGCTTATCCGAGAGAAACGACGCACGTTCGCGTGTTCCGAACGTGCGTCACTTTTCTCACTTCAGAATCACGTCGTGGGCGCGGATAGTTTGTCCAGGCTTTTCAAGAAGGTATCGGCTGACTCATACCCCACGACCCGCGCCACTTCGTTTCCCTGCGCGTCGAAGAAGATGATGCCCGGTGGCCCGAACAGTTTGAAGCGCTTGAGCAACGCCTGATCGTCGGTGTTGTTTGCCGTGACGTCCGCGCGCAGCAGGTTAAGTTGCGCCAACCGCGCACGCACGCGTGGATCGCTGAACGTGAGATGTTCCATCTCCTTGCACGATACACACCAGTCAGCGTAGAAATCGAGCATCGCCGGCCGGCCGGCCGCTTTGAGCGCCAGGTCCAGTTCCGCCGACGATCTGACCGGCGCGAAGGCCTCTCCGGGCGCGGACCGCTGCGCGCTGGCCTCAGCGCCGGACCCCGTCCGCGCTGCAAACACGGCGAGCGGCCGAAGCGGATCGGTGGAACCCGCAGCGAGTCCGACAAGCAACGCAGCGCCCCAGATGGCGAGCGCGGCGCCGAATCCTCGGCCCAACCGGCGCCATATCGATACCGCCGGCCCACCCGAAGTGAAAAGCCCTAACGCCGCAGCGGCAATAAGCAGCCATAACGCCGCCAACGCCATCTGCGCTACTGCGCTCAGCACCGGCCAGACGATCCACAAAGCCGCCGCGAGCAACACGACGCCGAAGAACACCTTCACGCCGTCCATCCAGTTCCCCGCGCGAGGCAGCAACGTCCCCGCGCCGAGTCCAATGATCAGCAACGGTACGCCGAGCCCGACGCCCATCGAAAACAGTGCCGCACCGCCGAGCAGCGCGTTGCCCGTATGCGCGATAAACGCCAGCACGGCGAAGAGCGGCGCGGTCATGCACGCACCGACCACAAGTGCTGACAACGCGCCCATCACGACAACGGCTGCGACCTTCCCGCCCGATCGTTTCTGCGACGCCTGATTAACGCTGTTCTGCCAACGCGCCGGCAATGCGATATCGAAACCAGCAATCAGCGTGAGCGCGAATAGTGCCAGGAGCACGCCGAACGCGCCGAGCACCCAGGGATTCTGCAACCACGCGCCGAGGCTCTGCCCGATCATCGCGGCGAGCACGCCCAGCGCCGTGTAGACGAGCGCCATGCCAAACACATACGCCGCCGATAACCCAAACCCACGCGACCGCGTAACGCGCGCCCCCTCGCCGATGATGATCGCCGAGAGAATGGGAATCATCGGATAAGAGCACGGCAGCAAGCTCAACACGACGCCCGCAACGAAGTACAAGCCGACTATCGCAAAAAAGCCGCCGCTTTCGAGCAACGATTGCGCGTAATCGGCGTTGGTCGCGCGGTCGTACCAAGGGACGTCGCTGGTGTTAGCTAATTGTGTCTGACCGTTCGCGCTGGCCGCTTGCAAGGCTGCACCGCTCACACGATAAGTACGCTCCATCGGCGGATAACAGATGCCCTGATCGGCGCAGCCTTGGGACGTGACGGCGATATCGAAGGGGCCGGAAGCCTGCTTTACAGGGATCCGGATCACGAGTTCGCCGCGATACGTTTCCACGTCCTTGTTAAACGTCTGATCGAAGTGAACCTTGCCCGCGGGCAATTGCGGTTCGCCAAGCGTTGCCGTGCCGTTTTTCACTGCAAACGCAAAGCGCTCGCGGTACATGTAATAGCCATCTGCGACCTTATATCGCACGTCGATCTCGCCCGGTTTTTCAGTGGCACTGAATTTGAACGCGACCGCCGGATCGAGAAAATCGTCAGCGGCGTGACTCGGCGAGATCGAGCAAAGCAACAGCACGAAGCACGACACCAACATGAGAACTGCGTCGAGCGGTCGGCGCGCGGAGAAAGCTAGGGGCTTAAACATTAAGAGGACGTTGAGTTTCCGCGGTGATCCATTGTCCATAAGCGGCCGAAGCGTCGGCCTGCCACGAGACAATTTCAGGTGTTTCATAAGGATGATTTGCCTCGATAAAGCGCGTGAGTTCGTCACTGCGTGCGAGGCTCGTCTTGAACAGGAGCTGAAGCTCCTCGGCAGCCTCTACCTTACCTTTCCACCGATACAGCGACTTGACCGTGCCCAGCTCCGTCACGCAGGCGGCAAGCCGTGCATCGATAGCTTGCATCGCGAGCGTTGACGCCGCCTCGCTGTCAGGTAGCGTCGTAAGAACGAGGACAACGGGCGTGTTCACGGAAAGCTCCGATGCGGTGGATATGCACGCAATCCTAGCACTGGACGTCGACAACTCGCATTCAGCCGCTCAGCCTATGAGGCGTGACGCAAGCCGCCGCTAAACCCAGCGCACAATAGAAAAAGGCCAAGCAAAGCTTGGCCTTTTTTGATCAACCGCGTACCAGCTTATTCAGCTTCCTGCACGTCGTCGCCTTCAGCGATTTCCGGACGATCCATCAGCATGACCAGCGCCATCGGTGCGTTGTCGCCCTGACGGAAACCGAACTTCAGGATGCTCAGGTAGCCACCCGGACGCGTTTCGTAACGCGGGCCGAGCACGTCGAACAGCTTCGCGACGGAGTCACGATCGCGCAGGCGGTTGAACGCCAGACGACGATTTGCCAGCGACGGCTTCTTGCCGAGCGTGATCAGCGGCTCAACGACTTTACGGAGTTCTTTAGCTTTCGGCAGCGTCGTCTTGATGACTTCGTGCTCGATCAGCGAGTTCGACATATTACGGAGCATAGCCAGACGGTGGCTGCTCGTGCGGTTCAGTTTCCGCAAACCATGTTTATGGCGCATTTTGAATTTCCTAATTAACCAAGTTTAGATCCAGCTCTTCTATTGCGTCTCTTTCGAGCGCACGGGCCGGTCGTAGAAAAAGCAAGATGCGGATTCTAAAGGAAAATCCGCATCTTTGCCAGTCAAGCGTACAGCTTGAACCTTACTTGTCGAGACCAGCCGGCGGCCAGTTCTCGAGCTTCATTCCCAACGTCAGACCACGCGAAGCCAGGACTTCCTTGATCTCGTTCAGCGACTTGCGGCCGAGATTAGGCGTCTTCAGCAATTCGTTTTCCGTGCGCTGGATCAAATCACCGATGTAATAGATGTTCTCGGCCTTCAGGCAGTTCGCGGAACGAACCGTGAGTTCGAGATCGTCCACCGGACGCAGCAGGATCGGATCGATCTGCGGCGCGCGCGACGGTGCTTCTGCGGCAGCTTCCGTGCCTTCCAGCGCGGCGAACACCGACAACTGATCGACCAGGATACGAGCCGATTGACGAATCGCTTCCTCAGGCGAAATCACGCCATTGGTTTCGATGTTCATCACGAGCTTGTCGAGGTCGGTACGCTGTTCGACGCGAGCGCTTTCGACGGCGTAGCTCACGCGGAGAACCGGCGAGAACGACGCGTCCAGCACGATGCGGCCAATGATCTTTGCCGAATCTTCGCCGTAACGACGCACGTTGCCCGGCACATAGCCGCGGCCCTTTTCGATCTTGATCTGAACGTCGAGCTTGCCGCCCTTCGAAAGATGCGCGATCACGTGACCCGGATTGATAACTTCGCAATCATGCGCGAGTTCGATATCGCCGGCTGTGACAACGCCTTCGCCTTCCTTGCGCAGCGTAACCGTGACTTCGTCGCGGTTATGCAACTTGAAAACGACGCCCTTCAAATTCAGCAGCAGATTGACCACATCTTCTTGCACGCCGTCGAGCGTAGAATATTCATGCACGACGCCTGCAATCGTCACTTCGGTCGGCGCATAACCAATCATCGACGACAGCAGCACGCGCCGAAGCGCGTTACCCAAGGTGTGACCATAGCCCCGTTCGAACGGCTCCATGACCACTTTCGCGTGGCTGTCGCCAAGCGATTCGACTGCAATAATCTTGGGCTTCAACAAACTGGTTTGCATAGGTTTTCCTTTTCAATACCCTCGGCTCGTTACGCCGATAAGGCTGACCGGTGACAACCCGAAAATAAACAGCCGAGGCAACCCCTTGCCTTCCGCAATCAGGGTGCCCCGGCCGCTAATCCGATTAACGCGAATACAATTCGACGATCAGGCTTTCGTTGATATCGCCAGCGATGTCAGCGCGATCCGGCATCGCCTTGAACGTGCCTTCAAACTTCTTGGCATCGACAGCGACCCAGCTCGGCATTCCGCCTTGCTCAGCCAAGTTCAGCGCTTCCAGAATCCGAACTTGCTTGCGTGACTGTTCGCGAACAGCAACGACGTCGCCCGCCTTAACTTGCATCGACGGAATGTTGTTGACCACGCCGTTCACCGTGATCGACTTATGGCCGACCAACTGGCGCGCTTCAGCGCGCGTCGAGCCGAAGCCCATGCGATACACGACGTTGTCCAGACGCGACTCGAGCAATTGCAACAGGTTTTCACCCGTCGGGCCCTTGCGGCGATCAGCTTCAGCGAAGTAACGGCGGAACTGACGTTCGAGCACGCCATAGATACGCTTCACTTTTTGCTTTTCACGCAATTGCGTGCCGTAGTCGGACGTACGAGCGCCCGACGTGCGGCCGTGCTGACCCGGCTTGCTATCGAGCTTGCACTTGTCGGCGAGCGAACGGCGTGCGCTCTTCAGGAAAAGGTCAGTACCTTCACGGCGGGACAGCTTTGCTTTAGGACCGGTATAACGTGCCACTTTGCATCCTTAATAATTGATCACGCGAAGAACGTTCGCGCTAGTTCGAACTCTGTGGATCGAACGGTGGGCTTAGTCAGTATTCTTAACGCAGATTCCATAACGCAAGCAACCTGTCGACGCGTGAGCGTCAACAGGTCAAAGCGCTACGCGACGTCTTAGATACGACGACGCTTCGGCGGACGGCAACCGTTGTGCGGAACCGGTGTCACGTCGGAGATTGCGGTGATCTTGATGCCAAGACCATGCAGCGCACGCACCGCCGATTCACGGCCAGGACCGGGGCCCTTGATCCGCACTTCGAGGTTCTTCACGCCGTATTCCATCGCCACGCGACCAGCCGATTCGGCTGCAACCTGAGCTGCAAACGGGGTCGATTTACGCGAACCCTTGAAGCCCTGGCCACCCGATGTTGCCCAGGCGAGTGCATTGCCCTGACGATCGGTGATCGTGATGATGGTGTTGTTGAACGACGCGTGAACGTGAACCACGCCCTCGGCGACGTTCTTCTTG
>JGI12635J15846_10000266_pt1 | contig 41739 bp, 34 predicted proteins | sample BlaSpr_A8_OM2_M2_FD_15846 | JGI IMG/M metagenome (IMG submission 15846)
CGCCCCCTCGCACCTGAGGCGACGCGCGATGTACTCGCCTGCCTTCTGCTGCAGATCGTGCAAACGCACAGGATGAAGCGCAGCCTTCTGCACCGCCGCCAGAACCTCCGGGGGCATGCAGGCAGCCGTTAGCGTGGTATAGGTGCCGGCGGCGTTGATAATTGTCCGGACCCCAAGCTTCGCATAGTAATCCTTACCATCTGACGATGCCGGCGGCGATGAAAGAGACTTGGCGGAGGAAACCAGGGGCGCCACGCCCAGGGCCGCGGCCAGCGAACTGGCCCCGCGAAAGAAGCCGCGACGGGAAAGAAAGCCTTCTTGCGATTCAGTCGATCCTGACATGGTCGTCGCTCCTTCACGTCCAGAAGCTTGCGGACAGAAACATGTATATCGCGCCTGGCGGTTTCCAGCCAGATCGAACAAAAACCGGCCGCTGCCGGCCAGGAGGTCGGAAAACCATATTCCTTGGCGCCCGATTGAATCCTACGGGGATGGCACGGGACAGGTCAAAAAGCCGGAAGCATCGACCGTCCTCAAACGGATTGTCGCGTAAGGTCGCGATTGTATTCAATGACTAGGAGTCAAATGGTCGTAGGCGTTAGACTGATTCAAGGGTCAGCAAGTCGAGCATAACGGGCTTAGTCACGAGGCCCCAAGTGGCCAATGCATTCCGTGGTGTTACCGAACTTTGAGGTTTCAATAGCCGTACCCTCGTATCCCGTTGCACCGGGCCCCGCAGTTTCGTCCGCTTCGATATCGGTTCACTCTTCTTTCCAGAATTGCTATCCTTGCTCAAGGTCGATCTCCTTATTCACCGTGATTGCACCTCTAGAGTGCGTTGATCACTGGTAGCTTAACGCCATCCGTGATCGGGGATCGACCTTCTCATCCCATCTAACGTGAGTCGACGATGCGGACGGCGCTAGACATCTTCGGGCAGATCTTTCGCAATCTCTGGGCGCACAAGCTGCGCTCGTTTCTCACCATGTTCGGGATCGCTTGGGGCGTGGGATCCTTACTGCTGCTCGTAGGAGTCGGCGAAGGCTTCCGCTCAGGCAACAAGCGCGAGCTGGCGGAGTTTGGACAGGACATCATGTTTTTGTTTCCGGGGCGTGCGCCGGCCGTGAAAGGCAACATGAATTCCGCTCGATCCTACCTGCTCACTTATCGGGACTACCTGGATATCAGGCAATTGGCATACGTCCGCAATGCTTGCCCGCTAATNTCTCGCACCGATCTGCACGAGGTCAGCGAATTTGCTAACGGCAGTGGCGAGATTCTGGGCACAGAATCNCAGCTNAACGAGATTAGTTATCTTCCGCTCAAGGAAGGGCGCTGGCTCAATGAATTGGATGGAGNGCAGCGACGAAATGTAATCGTTCTGGGAAANGAGTTGCTGAAGACGCTATTNCCCGGGCGTCCCGCGGTTGGCGCATTCGTNCTGCTGAATGGCATCCGATTTGAAGTGGTGGGTGCCATGCCGCACCTCGGGCGCGGCGACAACCTGTGGCTGAACATGCGTGGCTACATCCCCTTCCAGGTGATGGCCAGCAATTTCCCGCTCAAGGGTGAAAACCATCAGAACTCCATTTCCTTTATCGAGTATCAGCCGCGTGTCACGGCAGAACACCTACTGGCGCAGGAAAAGGTTCATGAAATTATCGGCCGGAATCACGAATTTGAATCCGCCGACGAAAANGCTTTCGACGAGTGGGATACNATCCAGGAATCAAAGATGGTGGGAACAATTTTTGACGGGATGAACCTGTTTTTGGGAGCGGTGGGAATGGTCACGCTGGCGCTGGGCGCGATCGGAGTGATCAATATCATGTTGGTTGCGGTGAGTGAACGCACACACGAAATTGGCTTGCGCAAGGCGTTGGGCGCTACCCACCGGAACATCCTGTTTCATTTCCTTCTAGAAGGATTACTTCTTACGCTAGGGAGCGGGCTGATTGGCATGTTCCTGGCGACGGGCTTGATGGTGGCAATGGGGGGAGTGCAGGGGCCACAGGGATTCGATCCGCCCAAATTGGTGCCGATGTCAGGCATGCTGGCAATTGGCAGTCTGTCGCTAGCCGGAGTGATCGCGGGTCTGTATCCGGCGCGGAGAGCGGCCATGCTGCAGCCGGTGGAAGCGCTGCGGCAGGAGTAATGTGGATGTTCCGTGATCTGTTCCACGAAGCCTATGACGCCATGCGTCACAATCGGCGCCGCACGGCGCTCACCATGCTGGGCATGGGTTGGGGAATCGCAACAGTAGTCATGCTACTGGCCTATGGCGACGGTTTTGGCCAGGCTTTCGCGAATATTTTTGCGAATTTCGGTACGAAGTTAACCATCGTGGTGCCGGGAAAAACCTCCATGCAGGCCGGCGGTCAGAAATCGGGAGTTCAAATCCGCTTCACTCAAGACGATGTAGAGGCACTCGCCACCAACCTTCCCCAAGTTACCCATATCACGCCGGAAGTCGAGAAGCAGGTAAACGTCCAGTACGACACCAGGGTCTTCACGTTCCCGGTGAGCGGGAACGATCCAGATGTAATTTCGATTCGTGCCCTCAAACTGGGCCCGGGCCGATTTTACAACATGGAAGATCAGAACCAGCGCGCCCGTGTAGCGGTGATCGGTTCGGAAGCCAAAGAGAAATTATTTTCCGGACGCAGTGCGTTGGGGGAACACATCCGGCTTGATGGTCTCAGCTTTGAAGTTGTTGGCATTTTGAGCGCCAAAATGCAGGAAGGAAACGACGACATCAACCGCGTGGTCTATATCCCCTTTACGACGATGAGCGATCTGAAGGATACGCACTACCTCGATAGCATCTGGTTTAACTATGATACTCCGGAGTACGAGCGAATCGAGCCGGCGGTCCGCTCGATCATGGCCTCGCAACATAAGTTTAACCAGACGGACCGTCAAGCCGTGAGAGTGTTCAATCTCATGATGCAGCTTCATCAGTTCGAAATCATTTCGCTCGGGTTGAAAATCCTGATGGGTTTCATCGGCACACTCACGCTCGGCATTGGCGGTGTCGGGCTGATGAATATCATGCTGGTCTCGGTTACGCAGCGGACCCGCGAGATTGGCGTGCAGAAAGCGCTCGGCGCACAGCGTTGGTACATTCTGATGCAGTTCCTTGCCGAAGCGCTGACCATTACGTTCATCGGGGGTGTGCTGGGCGTAATCCTCGCGTATGTGGTGGCCCTTTCGGTGGGAAGGCTTACCTTATACAGCGCGTTTGCCAAGAACGGAGAGGCGGGAGACATTCGACTGATTATTGCTCCGGGAACGCTGATCGCCTCCACTCTTATTCTCGGCGCAGTGGGACTGATCAGCGGGATGGTGCCGGCTTTGCGGGCGTCGCGAATGGATCCGATTGAAGCCTTGCGACACGAATAGCGGATGCCATATTCAAAATGGTATGACATCTGAGCACTAATATCGCCATATCACTCATTACCGAATGGTTCTGAGCGTAATGGCCGGTTAACAAAAGTTACGTCCGGGTTGCACAGCAAACCATCCATATTTGCCTTTCGTTCGCCCTTGGCCATGATTTCATTCGGGAAGACGTGAAGACGATAGCGAATCCGTCTACAGTGGGATATTCCCATGCTTCTTCGGCGGGTTCTTGTCCCGCTTGTTTTCCAGCATGGCTAACGCCTGAATGAGCTTCTTCCTTGTCTCCCGCGGCTGGATGATGGCGTCGACGAAGCCGCGGTCGGCGGCTACGTAGGGGCTGGCGAAGCGGTCGCGGAATTCCTCGATCTTTTTTTGGCGCAATTCTTGTCGCTGCTGTGCGTCTGCCGCAGCGTCTAATTCCCGCTTGTAGACGATGTCCACCGCGCCTTCCGGGCCCATGACTGCGATCTCGGCCGTTGGCCATGCGTAGTTCACATCGGTGCGGATGTGCTTGGAGGCCATCACGCAATAGGCGCCGCCGTAGGCTTTGCGAGTGATTACGGTGATCTTGGGTACCGTGGCTTCGGCGAAGGCGTAGAGAAGTTTCGCGCCGTGTTTGATAATGCCGCCATATTCCTGCGCGGTGCCGGGGAGGAATCCGGGCACGTCTTCAAACGTGATCAGCGGAATGTTGAAGCAGTCGCAGAAACGGACGAAGCGCGCGCCTTTGACCGACGCATTGATATCGAGCGTGCCGGCAAGCATTGCGGGTTGGTTGGCGATGATGCCGACGGAACGGCCGTCCATGCGGGCGAATCCGACGACTATATTTTTGGCGTAGTATTCCTGGACCTCGAAGAAGTAGGCGTCGTCGACCACGGCGTGGATCACGTCCTTCATGTCATAGGGCAGATTCGATTGCGCGGGGACGATTTTGTCGAGCGCGGCATCCGCCCTGTCGATCGGGTCCGTACAGGGTTTGCGCGGCGCGTCCTCCAGATTGTTCGAGGGAACAAAGCTCAGCAATTCGCGCACCATCGAGAGACACTCGGCGTCGTTGTGCGCCAGAAAATGCGCCACGCCTGAGCTCTCGTTGTGGGTCATGGCGCCGCCGAGTTGCTCTTTGGTGACTTCCTCGTGGGTCACCGTCTTGATGACATCCGGGCCGGTGATGAACATGTAGGAAGTTTTGTCGACCATGAGGACGAAGTCGGTGATGGCGGGCGAATACACCGCGCCGCCGGCGCAGGGGCCCATAATTGCGGAAATTTGCGGCACCACACCGCTGTATAAGGTGTTGCGCAGAAAAATGTCGGCGTATCCGGCCAGCGAGGCGACGCCTTCCTGAATTCGCGCACCTCCGGAATCGTTCAGTCCGATTAGGGGTGCGCCCATCTTCGCGGCCAAGTCCATGATCTTGACGATTTTTGCCGCGTTCGTCTCCGAGAGCGATCCGCCGAAGACGGTGAAGTCCTGCGCGAAGACATAGACCAGGCGGCCTTCGATGCGGCCATAGCCCGTGATAAAACCGTCGCCGTAAGGCTTCTGCTCGGCCATCCCGAAGTCGTTGCAGCGGTGCGTGACCAATTTGTCGGTCTCTTCGAAGGTGCCGTCGTCGAGCAGGAACTCGATACGCTCGCGGGCCGACATTTTCCCTTCCTTGTGCTGGCGTTCGCGGCGCTTCTCGCCACCGCCTTCTTCGGCGAGTTGGTTGCGCTTTTTCAGTTCTGCAAGTTTCTCTTCGAGATTCATGGCGGAAGGATTATAGCGGTTGGACGGGGAAGTCGGTGTGGGCTATGTCGGAGAACACTCAGGATCTGAGATGAAACTGCAGGCGGTCGCTCGCCGGACCGCCGGGGGCGGCTTGTCTCAAATGAGTTGGGCGAATATCTACTCTAAGTCCGCGCCCAGGACCTGGTAGCGGTACTTCTTGCCGTCCCAGAAGATGACCGAAGAAGTCGCTTCGCCCTCGCCCTGTTCTTCCATGTAGACGCCCAACACGGTTCTCTTTCTCAAGGCCAGCCGTTTTACTGTGAGGGTTTTGAAAGGCAGGTTGATCAGCAGGAACTTCTGTTTGGGTTGGTCCGAACGCCACCCCTCGGGGCCCACGCCGTGAACGATCAGCAGAGAAACCCCTTTGCGCTCGGGCGAATCGGAAGCGAACGTCGATGTGATCTTGACGTCGCCAAATCCCAGAAAACTGTTGTAGGGATCGGCCACGCGGAAGCCGTGTTCGGCTTGGTCCGCCATGGGGTTCTTGCAACGGCCAGCGACGACAAGATCTTCCACGCCGTCGCCGTCGAGATCGCCGACAAACTGTGGCGGCCCGTCCAGCAAAGAACAGTTATCGCCGAACTCCTTATGGATGTAAGCGTCGGTTACAGCCGGCGCGGGAGCTTTGGCCGGAGCCGGCGGCGGAGACGGCTGGTTCTTCTTCGCCGCGACAGTCACGGACGCGGCGGTGATCGCCAGCACGAGCGGCAAAACGCGGAGGAAGACAACTCGGGAGAACGACATGTCCCCACTCTAGTACTGTCACCGCCATGGAGGGTATAGACATAGCTGATAGCCGGTAACCAAGGTAACCGTTACTTGCGGAAGTGTTCCCACCCGCGGGGCTCGAGTTCGTAGGTGGCGCCGGATCGGTTGGTCAGTAGGATCTTTCGGCGGGGCGTGATTTGGCCGATCTGGGTGACGGGTACGCCTGCAATTCGGGATGGGATCCGCTTGTTGTGTGGGGCGACGAATAGCAGTTCATAGTCTTCCCCGCCGTGCAGGACGAGATCGAGATCGACATCCCGCAAAGGCTTGCCAACCCTGGCGCGAGGGATGGCTTCCGTTTGCAGTTCGGCGCCGACGCCACTCTCTTCACAAATGTGGGCGAGATCGGTAGAGAGGCCGTCACTGGTATCGATCATAGCGGAGGCCAGGCCTTTCTCGCGAAGGACCTGTCCCAGCGCGATGCGTGGCTCAGGGAAAAAATGGCGAGTGTACTCCGCCGGATCCAGCTTGCGGTTGTTTCTTCGCATTTGCCGGACTGCAGCGGCCGAACCGCCGAGTTCTCCGCTCACATATATGGAATCGCCGGGCCTAGCCCCTGTGCGCAATACGGCCTTACCTTTGGCAACGGTGCCCAGGAGAACGATATCGGCCAAGATTCCGTTGGGCGACTCCGCCGTGTCGCCCCCGGCTAGAGCGACATCGTATTTCTCAGCCAAGCCGATCAAGCCGCGGAAAAAGCGGTTGACCCAGGCCGTCTGCAGGTTGCGTGGTAAAGCCAGAGAAAGAAATGCCGCGATTGGCCGTCCGCCCAGGGCAGCAATGTCGCTCAAGCCTCGCACCAGACAGCGGTGACCGACCGATACCGGCGAATGCCAGTCGCGTCGGAAATGGATTCCTTCCAGGGAAAAATCTGTCGTGATAAGTATGTCGCCCTGGTCGGCGGCGCGCGGTGGAAGGCGCAAGACGGCGCAGTCATCCCCGATCCCGGTCACGATTGCGGGGTTAGCCTTGGTCCTTACCAAGCGGCGAATCTGTGCGATCAGCGCTTTTTCGGCTATAACCACGACAACCAATATATAAGGACTCCCCACATAAAGAACCTCGAACTCGCCGGCGTGACTGCCGCTGAGCTGGCCTTCGGGCCAGTCGTATTCCCCTATGCTCGCAACCGAGTAACAGGGCCCCGGATGACTTCCGATTACGGGCCTTAAGTAACAATTAGTACAGCGTGCTCCCGTTGACAGGGGGAATCCAGTTTGTTACCTTTTTACCAGCCATCACAAAGATCTCTGGCCGAGCTAACTTCTGCAATCCGTATGAATTGCAGACAAAAGAGTATTTCAGGGTTTGGCCGTCGGTTCCGGTGAGGCAAAAGGGCATGTTCAGAGATATCCATTCCCAAGATGGGAACAGCGTGACTCGGAACAATCAGGTCGTCCGAACAGGCACTCTGCAACTTCAGAACGTTGCCTGAAGTTCCGGCCCTGATTACTTAAAGCGGCAGAAGGAAGTCATTTGCAGAAACGCTTCTACATACTTTTCGTGGCTCGGGGAGACGACGGCCAGTTGCGCAAGATCTCCATCCCTGTCCATTACCTGTATGTGTTTGTAGTCGGCGCGGCCATCGGATTCCTCAGCCTCACGGGAATTGCCAGCTCTTACACGCGGATGCTGTTTAAAGTTTCGCGCTATAACCAGCTGCGGATTGAAAAAGAGCAGCTTAAGGACCGTTATTCCCGGCTGGAAGAAGTCGCCAAAGAGCGCGATGTACAGGTGGCTTCCCTAGGTTCAATTGCCAGTGAGGTTTCCGCTCTTTACGGATTGAAATCGCAGCCGACGCTGGTGACGGCCTCGGAGCAGCAGATTCACGACGCCGACGTCACTTCTTCCCTGGATCAGCTCAGCGCCCTGCGTTCTTCCGCTCTTACCGGCGATGCCAGCGTTGGCATCAGCCTGGGAATGACGCATAACGCCACTACGGCGGACTGGTATCGCGCCAACGCCGCTCCGAACCTCTGGCCGGTTGAAGGCCAGGTCACGGGCAGCTTCGGGGAGCGCATCGACCCATTTAATGGTGAAGGCGCGTTTCACAGCGGGGTGGATATCAGCAGCAACTACGGGCACGCAATCATTGCGCCCGCCGATGGCGTCGTCACATTCGCAGATTTCATGGGAGGATACGGCAAGGCCATCATGATGGATCATGGCCACGGCATCTCCACCCGCTACGGCCATCTTTCCGGTTTCGCGGTTACGCCTGGGCAGCACGTTCATCGCGGCGACACCATTGGTTACGTCGGCCTCAGCGGACGTTCTACGGGACCGCACCTGCATTACGAAGTTCGCATCAATGACACTCCCGTAAATCCTTACAAATACCTGCGCATTACCATCGCTCACAGCGGCGAATTGCAGACAGGCAGCTGACGGGACATAGGTTCTGGTTCTCCGCTCTCAGTTTCTTGCCCTTGCACTCTTCCTCTCGCTAGGCTACGTTCATCTGGAAAGAAAAGCTCCCAGATCGAGGTTTTCAGACTGTTCCGTACGGAGGCGCAACTGAGCCGCCAGACTGAATGGTTTTACTGAGAACTGGGAACTGAGAACTGAGAACTGGACGATGATCAGTTTCTTGCGCTCGGTCCGCGAGGATGTAGCGGTAATTTTCGAGCTGGACCCCGCCGCCCGCTCCTACGCCGAGGTGCTCATCTGCTACCCCGGCCTGCACGCAGTGTGGGCGCACCACTTGAGCCACTGGCTCTGGCGCCATGGCATGCGCTTTCCCGCCAGGTTCGTTTCACAGGTCACGCGTTTTTTCACCGGGATTGAAATTCACCCCGGCGCCGAGCTTGGACGCCGTCTGTTCATCGATCACGGTATGGGCACGGTCATCGGCGAGACCGCCATCGTGGGCGACGATGTCACGCTCTATCAGGGAGTGACGCTTGGCGGAACCGGCAAAGAAAAGGGCAAACGGCATCCCACGCTCGGCAACAACATCGCCGTTGGATCGGGCGCGAAGCTGCTGGGCAACATCACGATTGGGGACAACTGCCGGGTGGGCGCGGGATCGGTGGTGCTGCGGAATGTTCCGGCCAATTCCACGATCGTGGGCGTGCCCGGACACATTGTTCTGCGTGACGGCAAACGCATCGTCATTACTGATCCAAAGGACATCAGCGATCCCCTCTCCGATGTGATCATTCGATTGGCTACAGAACTACACGAATTGCGTGAGCGCTTTCAGCAATACTCGCGCGTTGTGCTGGGCGAAGAGGCTAATATGGCAATCGGCGAAGGAACGTCGACGCCGAACATGTCGCCGCAGGAGTTGTTTCAGGACGACTACCAGATATAAGGGCAGTGACCAGGGCGGGAACCTATTTCCCATTCGCTGCTGAAATTGAAAGCTGCAGAAAATCGTTCGCGGCAATGAGGCCGAGAACGATTCGCACGAAAAGCGGGAATCGCTGCCGTGAGGGGTCATGCCCGACGACCGGTGCGGAAAGTTCATAGGCTTGACGGCGAGTCTCAAGCTGGCAGGCCCCGGCGGCCAATACATTCCTGACCCACCCGCTATCTCGCCCGTAGGTGAGCGCGATCAGGAATCCGCCGGGCTTCCGAAAAACATTTACCGGCGTGTGGTAGAGCCTGCCGGATTTTCTACCTACGTTTGTGACGATACCGAAGCCAGGCAGTCGGGCTGCGAATCGGATCGCAAATCGATTTGTAAAAGCTCGATGGAAGGCTGCTACGCTACTTTTGCGGAACCGGACTAGCAGAACGGGAGCCGATAGGACTATGAGAAATAAGATAGCCGACGCAACCATTACCATGGTGGGTTAACTTCCTGCCGACGATTGTCAAACCGATCATCCCTTGGCTCTTAGCCACACGTTCCAAACGAACAGCCCAACACAGCTCGCTGCGAGGAAAGAAAACAGCAAGGTAAGAAGAACGTGTCCGACGACGAATGCCGTTCCCTTGGGCCAATCGGAGTGCGAAAAGTAAATCGCATCGACGAAAATCCGCGTGGTCCAGTAAATCCCCATGAAGGACGCGAGTCCCAACGCAGCTCGGTCGCCGCGAAGGATTTCCCTATGGAGGGCTAACGTTAGGGTTCCAAAGGCAATAATCGTCAGCACGGTGAATCCACTTTGCACCCAAAGCAGCTTCCTGTTGAAGGGCATCAATTGCTGCAGGTCCTGTTTCCAGCCCAGTCGAGATGGCACTTGAAAGCTTGCGAACAGGATCACAAAATGCGCCGCGCCGACGAGCCATAGGTCGATATCGAACAGACGCAGCACGGGTGCATTTGTCATAACGCGTGGATTGCTTGCATGAATGGAAGTATTACACGCATCACGAACCACGGATGAAATAGCCCGAAGACCGGAACCGTAAGGAACACCACCATAAAGCACCAGCCGCGCACTCCCGTCCCCAATCCGAGCCGCATGCCGAAAGGCGATCGCTCGACTGCCACTCCCGCGCCCTGCAGCAAGAAATAGAGGGTGGGAAGGCCGTAACCTCCGCGAGCGGGCAATGAGATTACCAAATCGTGGATCAGACCAGAAACCGCGAAGACCGCAAAACCAGCCACGTCGGCCCCTACCCTCCGATAAAGGGGACGGAAAATCAGCTCATGGGCAAACTGACGAAACCCGAGGTTCCATCGCTTCCCCCAGAACTCTCCGAGGGAAGTGGAACGCAGTGGCGCAGACATGATGGGCTCGGCTTTCACCCCAAAGCTCTGCCAAAGCAGAGCGGCTATCTGGAAGGTGCCGAAGTGAAGCAACAGGATCAGGCCGACCATCCCGACCCACCCACACAGGAGGGGGCGCTCTTGCGGTATGGATCGCGCCATGGCCCAGAGCAGCATTGCACCGAGAGTCGTTTCAAACGTCGCCGAGAGCCAAGCCGAGTGTGCTGGAAGCGGTACACGTTGCCTCACATCCAAGAAATCGTCCGCATCCATCCCCGGCCAAGCCAAGAGATAGGCGAAAGATCGCCATGCCGGATGAGCAATTCGTGATTGCGATCGCCACCACGTCAGCCACTTCAGGCTTAGGTAAATGGCGAAGGCGAGAATCCACATGAATAACCACGGTGGCCGCAGATTGCGGCAGGCCATAGCTGTCAAAGTCAGGGCTAAAACTGGAAGCCATCCTTTGGATTCTCGAAAGAATCGGGAGGGTGATCGGTCGCATCCGCGTTCACCGACCACGCGCTACTGCCTCAACCCCATCCAGCTTTCCGAGACCACGAGCGAGTTGCCTGGATTGTGTGGGTCGTACTTCACCGACGTGGGCAATCCGAGCCGGCAGGAATGCAAGTTGATCCACTGGCGCAAGTAGGTAACATCTTGTGAACACTCATAGGAAACACCCGCCACGTCGTACTTGTAGATAAGCAAGATGGCGGCGTAATGGCCGTCGTTGGGCAGCTCCTGCACATCGATGACGGTACCATCCGTGATGCGGCCAATGCCATCCAGCCAGGTCCGGCGCTCCCGCTCGAGATCGGCCGCGCTGCGCGGTTTGCGCCGCAGCGTGGCATAGGCTCCAAGGGTTACGGCGCTACCCGCAGCAGCGACCAACGCATAGAGACGAAGTGAATCCATACTGAGGGTGAGTGAAGCGCAACTAGAGCCGCGCTTTCGTTACCAGAATATGACGGAAGCGCCGCCAGAGGAAGTGATCGCGGGGTTACCGAGGTGTCAGCCCGTGGTAGCGAGCTGTGGAAAACCAAGCTTCATTATTACTTCGCGGAAGCCGCCCTTAGAAACTAAGGACGCGCATGGCTTTGCAAACTCGTTACATCACGCGCCGGGCTCGCCGGAATTGCGATTATTTCTGCTTGCAAACAAATTCCCTCGTCAGTTCTCCAAAATTTCCTTCCGCAACTTGGCCAAATTGATCGTCACGCCGCGCTTTCTTGCTGACAACCAGTTTTCCACTGTGATCGCGGGAGTAAAACCATTCGGAGTTCGGCACCGCACCGCCGCTAGCACAATTGAAGCGAACCCGCGCCCGCAACTCGACAAACGGGCCCCCTTGCGGCAGCTTGGTGGGTTGCTTGTATTCGACTCGGATCCAGGCAGTGCGCAGCCCGTTTCTCTGCGCAGTAAGCGAGCTAACCAAGACCTGATCTCCGCTGGCGGTGGCTCCGATCTGCCGCCAATCTCCCGCCGCGAAGGCAACGACCTCCACGAGGAAAACCGGGGTCAATAATACGGCCACAGCCACCAGCACACCTTTCCTCATGGGAGACAGGGATAAAACCATAAGCACGCCGCACACACTGTGGGGCAAAAGTGGATTTCTGTCAACTCGGGGCTGACACTCGGGGCTGCCTCGCCATCTGAGCTGGGCACTATCGTCTGTCGCGGACAGGCGAGGGATGTAAGGCGCGGAGGGTCTGATATTGTTGTTGGCTGCTGGAGGTTCGATCTTCATGGAAACGCTTCACTGCACAACGATGGATTCGGTTGTTGGGCCATTGTTCCTCGCCGCCTCCGGTCGCGGACTCGTGGCCCTGGAGTTCGCCGCGAGGTTACCCGGTCAACAATCGATCCGTCCGAATCCGCGCCATCTAAATACCGAAAGCCATGACTTCGCGTTCGAGGAGTGCAAGAGTCCGATGAGGCCTTATAGGACTGAGCTTGAAGAGTATCTTGCCGGCCAGCGATTCGAATTCACTTTCCCGCTCGATCTTCGCGGCACGGACTTCCATGTTGCCTGCTGGCGCGCACTGCTGGCAATTCCCTATGGAGAGACGCGCACCTATGCTGCGATTGCCCGCGCGGTAGGCAAGCCAAAGGCTTTTCGCGCTGTGGGTGTGGCCAACCATCGAAACCCGATTGCAATTGTCGTCCCGTGCCATCGTGTGATCGCCTCCGACGGTACACTCTGCGGGTACGGCGGCGGCCTCGAGGTGAAGCGAAAGCTGCTGGAACTGGAAGGCGCGCTGACCGGAGTATTTGCAGCCTAGCCGCTGCCATACAAATCGCTTGAACTCACCTGACAGCCACGCGTCCCCTCTCCGAAGGGCTGGGCTCTTCTATCTCGTCCTGCTGATGTTCTCCTACACCACGGGCGGCCCTTTCGGGCTCGAAGACATGGTCACAACTTCGGGTCCGGGGATGACACTGATTTATCTGTTGGTGTTGCCGTTTTTCTGGTCCATCCCGGTCTCACTGGTCTCCGCCGAACTCACCACTGCAATGCCCGTGGAAGGCGGCTTCTACCGTTGGACGCGCGCGGCCTTGGGAGACTTCTGGGGATTTCTTGCAGGATGGTGGAACTGGTCGGCGTCCTTTTTATTGGGCGGAGCGTATGCGGTTCTTTTCACTGACTACCTGTTCCCGGGATTCACAGGATGGAAGCACTACCTCACGTCGGTGGCTCTGATCGGCGTAATTACGTGGATCAATGTGCGCGGCATTCAGATGGTGGGGAAAGTCGCCACGGCGCTTGAGATTCCCATTTTTATCCCCGTGTTGACGATGATCGTGATGGGGCTCACACAGTGGCGCCACAATCCGTTTGTGCCATGGATTCCGCCGCACCAGCCCACATTCAAGATTTTCGGGGTGGGACTGGCGCTTGGCTTGTGGCAGTACTCCGGATACGAACAACTCTCGACCGTAGCGGAGGAAGTCGAAAATCCGCAGCGCGCGTATCCGCGGGCGCTGGCGTTGGTTGTTCCGCTGTCGATCGCCGCATATTTCTTGCCGGCACTGGCGGGATTGGCTTCGGCGGGACAGTGGGAGAGCTGGCATACCGGATATTTCTCGGACGTAGCCCGAGTCATCGGAGGGACGTTCTTAGGGCACCCCTGGCTGGGCATTTGGATGACGGGGGCGGCGATGATCTGCAACGTCGCTCTGCTCAACAGCACCATGCTCACGGCCACGCGCATGCCCTTCACCATGGCCGAAGACGGATATCTTCCTGCAACGCTCAGCCGCAAGCATTCGCGTTATGGCACGCCCTGGGTAGCGATCGTAGTATCTGCGGCAATCTATGCGCTGCTCGCGTGGCAGAGTCTTGGCCAACTCATCTCGGTTTATATTTGGCTGCGGTCGGCGACGACGGTGCTGACTGTGCTCTCCGCATGGAAGTTACGCCGGACGCGAACCGAAATGTCGCGCTCGTTTCTGATTCCAGGCGGGCAAGTGGGATTGATGTATGTAGTAGCGGCGCCGGTCATCATGGCGTTGGTGGCACTGTTGGGGAGCAACCGGTTTGCGGCAATCGGCGGAGGGATTGCGATCATGTTAGGGCCGGTTGTATACCTGGTTCTGCGCCGCCGTGAACCACTAGCTCACCTTGCGGAATAGGTAGTTATTCCGGTTATTCGGGAAGTCGTGCTGCCAGTAGCGCACGAACTCAAGACCCGCGTCTTCCGCCATGGCAACGAATTCGGATGGCGCGGCGAAGAAAGAGACTGCTGTTCCGGGGCGCATGACGACCGGTTTTCCGCGTGCCGCGCACCAGAGCATTCTCCGCAGCATTCCGAACCACGTTCTCAGGCCGCGTTCCCGGTATAGATAAGCCAGCGCTTCCCGCCGAGTGCGGAACTGAGGGGTCGGGTCGGACGGCTCGACGAAGGGAATTTCTCCCAGAAATATTCGCGCACCGGGCTTGGCAATGCGGTGGATCTCCACCAAACTCGGAGGAATCTTTTCCCTCGGAACTACCAGCAACACGTTATTGCAGACGATCACAGAGGCGCATTCATCGGGAAGAGGAAGTTGATCGGTAAGCCCTTGCCTGGCTTCCAGGCCAAACCGGCGCAGAACTGCTACCTCTTCGTCCGTGGCTAGCAGTCCGATGGCGGTCCGGGTAGCAACACGTTCCGAGATTCGCAATAGCGTGCCGTCGCCGCAGCCGATGTCCACGAGGTCATCGCCAGAGTTGAGTTCAACGGCCTCCGCAATCCGTTCGCAGATGAGCCGCGTAATTTGCTTTTTGTCCCTGCCTCGAAGAGCCAGATCGTGCGCATCGATGGCGCGTTTGGCCGTGTCGCGACAGTATTCAACGTAATCGTCAGAGCGGGAGATCATGGATGAGAATTTGAGGATGTGGGGATTCTAGCTCACCCAATCCAAGAACTTGTACCACATTCCCGCAAATGGCAAGAACCACGGCTTACCGTTGTACAGGCCCAGCGGAGCACCGGGAAATGGAATACCGACGAAGGGATTGTCCGGCTTAGCGCCGGCGATTAACTCCGCCATCTTCTGGCCTTGATACGTAGCCATTGCCACACCGTGTCCGGCATAGCCGACAGCGTAATACATGCCATCGATCTGGCCCGCATGCGGCATGACGTCGAATGCGAAGTCGAGCGTGCCACCCCAGACGTATTCAACTTTGGCATCGCGCAGTTGAGGATAGACATCGATCATGCCGCGGCGCAAAATTTCGGCACTACGACGGATGGTCTGGTCGTTCTCGGGGAAAAAAGCCGCGCGGCCGCCAAACAGCATGCGGCGGTCGGGCGTGAGCCGATAGTAGTAAAGATAGTTCTTCGAGTCGTAGATCATTCGGTTGCGCGGGCTGAGTTCGGATGCCAGCGCTTGCGGCAGCACTTCCGTGGTGATGATGAACGAACCTATGGGAATGATCTTTTTTTGCAGCGCGGGAGTTGTCTCGCCGGTGTAGCCGCTGGTGCCGACGAAGACTTCGCGGGCCCATAAACCGCCGCGCACGGTGCTGATTCTCCAGCCGGACTCTCCCCGGCTCGATTCGCGCTGCAGACCATCGACACGCGCCCGCTCGAAGACCGCAGCACCCGCCTTCACTGCGGCCCCGGCCAATCCTGCGACATAGCGAGCGGGATTGACGCCTGCGCTCAATTCATCCACCATGCCGCCGTAGTAAATGGTCGATCCGATTTCAGTATGCAACTCATTTTTCGGCACTACCCGAAGAGAATGATTGAACTCGCGAGCAATCACTTCAGCCTGACGCGCGTAGTCATCGAAATGCTTCTGCTTGCAGGCGACTTCAAGATGGCCGCAATGAGAGAAGTCGCAGCCGATAGCTTCTTCGCGGACGATTTGCTCGACACAGTCAATAGTCTCCAGCGACGCGGCATACATGCGCCGGGTGATCTCGCGGCCATACATGGAGATCAGTTTGTTCACGCCCAGCTTCATGCCGGTCAGTACCATGCCGCCGTTACGCGAACTGGCTCCCCAGCCCACGGTTTCGCTTTCGAGTACGGCAACCTTCGCGCCGCGCTTGGCCAACGTTCGCGCTGCTGAAAGACCGGTGAAACCGGCGCCGATGACCGCGACATCGAATCGGTCGGGCAGCGGACGGACGTCTATCTTTGGAAATGCTGCGGTCGTGAGCCAGTAGTTGTATTCCTGAAGTCCCATGAATTCTGTTGAGAAACGGCCGATTGAAAAACGAGTCAGAATTCTAGCGCACAAACCGGGTATTCGATTTTGTGAAGTTCGGAGGGGCATGTACTGCCGGGTATTTCGGCATCCCTGCCCAGCACCGCATTCAACCTAGGTAACTTGCTGCGGTTACCGAGGTTGCCTAGTCTGGAATAGTATGCCCTTGCGCTGCCTTTTATTCTCGTCAGATGAAACCGTGGTCCAGTCGATCCGGCAGGTGCTCACTGATCTCGGGATCGAGGGAGAATACTGCCAAAGCGCCGTGGACGCGGTGGAAAGGGTTACGACTCAACTGTTTCAGATTGTGATCACCGATTGGGACGATCAACCGGAGGCCGCGTTCCTGCTAAAGACAGCGCGGGATCTGAAAGCGGCGCACCGTCCCCTTACTTTGGCAATCGTAAGCGACGATGCCCGGTTGCCGGAGGCTTTACAAGCGGGAGCCAACTCAGTTCTGTCGAAACCAATTCGCGCGGAACAGGTGCGAGACACGATGAGCACGGCCTGTGAGTTGCTTCGCGCAACACAGCCACTGGCTGCGCCACAATCTCCAGGGATGAGTGTGCTACCGCAGATAAAAAACCCGGCGGCCAGGGCTGCGGCTGCGCCGTCAGCTGCAGTTGCAGCCCCCCATTCGCTGGCAGAAGCAACTACAAAGACTTTTCGCGCGGGAGAATTCCTGCAGTCGCAAAGCTCAGCCCCCGGCGCACAATTCGACACGGAAACGGAATGTGATGTTCAGAAGTCGCTCGATGAGGCTGCTGCAGCGGAGATGGACGCGCTCACGGAGCTGGAGCCGATGGCTTCAGCGGTGGGGAAGGATCCGGCAGCAGTTGAGCCCCAGGCAGCGCTGACCGGTTGGACGTCACTCCAAGCCCGGCTGACAAGATCCACTCCGCCTGCTCCCGTGGAAGCGTCGCCGAAAAATGAACTGCTGGCTTACGGAGAAACTCCATCTCATGGGGCGCAGGCTGCGTTATCTCAAGAAGTCAAAGATCGCGCAGCGAAGACTTCAGCGGCGGACGCGGGTCCCGAGGCTGCCCTCTTTGCCTACATCGAAGGAGAAGCAAAGGAGCACCCTGTTCCAGAGCAAGTCCGGCCTAAGCGAGGCAAACTTCTTCTAGCGTGCGTGCTGGCGTTTGTGTGTGTCGTTCTTGCGGCGGTGCCCAAAACAAGGTTCAGCTTGCACACATTCTATCGCTACGCCGCCCGTACCGGAGGAAACTGGCTCAGCCCGCAGCCAGCCCTGGTACCGCCGACAGTGACCCAGCACGAGAGTTTTGGTCAGGCAGGGGACGAGTACAAGCTTCCGGTAGCTGCTAATATTCCGGACGCGAGCACAGATCCATCGCAGATTCGAGTGGTTCCGGTGATTGATCCGACTGCAAAACCAACGAACAATGCAGATACCAACGTCCCGCAACCGTCCGCCACTGACGACGGCGTCTCCGATCAGAAGCAAAATGAACCGAATGATGATGAGAGTGGGCAGACGCAAGTGGTTGAGAACGACGTCAAAGAACAGCCTTCGGCCAACGGCGGAAATGTAGCGGGAAGTCCAGCAGCCGCCTCACCGGCCGGGATCGCCCCGCTAGCTCCGGTGCAATCGAATCCATCGTTGCCGCAGGGGGTTGCTACACAACCACCGGGGCACACCAGCATACCCCCGGTTCAGAGTTCTGCGCCGCCTGCCGTTTCAACGGGAAATAATGCGGCTATTCCATCCAGCCTGAGATCGCAGACTAATTCCATGACCCCGGAAGCCAGTGGGGCTAAGCCGGTTGAGGCGGCGATGTCATCGATTGAGCCCGTGACTCTGCCGGAGTCCTCAGCCTGGAGTCTGCTGGCTCAGCCGGTTGATCCGGTGTATCCAGACGCGGCAAAAGCAGCCGGGCAGCGGGGTAGCGTTGTCCTGCAGTTGCTGATCGGGCGCGACGGCACGGTGCAGGATGCAAAGGTCCTGCAAGGATCGTTGGTATTCGCCCGGGCGGCCATCGATGCCGTGAAGCAGTGGCGCTTTAAGCCCTATTCCTTGAACGGCCGGGCCGTATCGGTTCAGAGTGCGATCACGCTGAATTTCAAGCCGCCGTCTTAGAAGCCATTGACTCCGCTGGGCCCGGATCGTCCCATCCTTGGGAACAAGGCCAAGTCCCGGATTTCACGGGAGTTACCGCTGGAACGGGAACGGGGGCAGCCAGCACCCTAAAAGCGGCATCTACAAGATATAATGAGAATTCAAGTTTGATCAGGAAGTGATTCCTTTTCGAAAAGAAGAATTTGATGTCCATGAAAACTAAAGCTGTGATTCTAGTTTCGTCCTTTGCCATGTTGCTTTTTGTGGTCGTGGGCTCGCTGGGCGGCGTGCATGCCTCTTCCAATGATGGCGCTTACCGCCAGATGCAGGTCTACAGCGAAGTGCTCTCCCGGGTGCAAAGTGAGTACGTGGAAGATCCAAACATTCCCAAAGTGACGGACGGGGCGTTGCACGGGATGGTTGAGTCGCTGGATGCGAACTCCAGCTATTTGACGCCTGCGGCTTACAAAGCCCTCAAAGCTCACAAGTCAGAAGCCAAGGGAGAAATCGGGGCAACGGTTTCGAAGCGCTTTGGATACGCGGACGTAGTTTCCGTGCTGCCGGGTTCGCCGGCGGATAAGGCGGGAATCGAGGACACGGATATCTTCGAATCGATCGAGGGCCAGAGCACGCGCGATATGTCGCTGCTTGAAATTCGCGCCGCGCTCGCCGGGGCGCCGGGATCGACGGTAAATGTCTCGGTAGTGAGGGCCCGCAAAGCCGAGCCCCAGAAAATGGTGATCACGCGCGACATAGTAAGTATTCCGCCGGTCACGGACAAGATGCTGGAAGATGGAATCGGCTACATCCAAGTGGACGCTCTGACCAAGGGTAAGGCGCAGGAAATTGCGACGAAGATCAAGTCGCTGGAAAAATCGGGAGCCAAGAAGCTGGTCCTGGATTTGCGAAATGCTTCTGAAGGAGAAGAGAGCGAAGGCGTGGCCACCGCAAATCTTTTTCTGAACCACGGCACGATCACCTACCTGCAGGGGCAGAAATTTCCGCGGGAGGCATTCAATGCTGATCCCGCCAAGGCGGTTACTTCACTCCCGCTTGCCGTGCTGGTGAACAAGGGAACGTCTGGTGCTGCCGAAGTGGTGGCGGCTGCGATTCTGGAGAATGCTCGAGGGGACGTAGTTGGCGACAAGACGTTCGGCGACGGATCGGTGCAGAAAACCATCGATCTGCCGGACGGCGGAGCGTTGATTCTCTCGGTGGCGAAATACTATTCTCCCAGCGGCAAAGCGATTCAGGAAAACGCAGTAACGCCCAACGTTGTAGTCGCCGACGATGCGGATAACCTGATCTCCGATGACGACGATCAAGAAACGACAACTCCGGAAGAACAGGCTAAGCCGAAGAGCACGCAGGATGATCAACTGCACAAAGCGGTCGAAGTGCTCAAGAGCCGGTCGAGCTAGGCGGGCCTCTTCTCTTGGTACTGCATCGCGCACCGGTTGGTGCGCGATTTTTCTTTGTGTCTCATTCCGGGGGTCTCGCGTGCCGGCGTCTCGCGAGGTGAGCCCGCAATGGATATCCGGGAAAAGCCAGTTCGATCCGATCTAGACTTGCGACTACCGGAGCAATGGACGCCCTGCTATTCTGAACGAATCTCACCATGAAGTCGCTCTATGAAGATCTTCCTCCGGTGGAAATTGCCGGACGGAAGTTTGTGGGCCGCGTGTTGTTCGGCCTGTTGGTGTTGGTTTCCGCCCTGGTGGGAGCGACCGCCGGATTGCTGCTGGTGTACACCACCGATTTGCCGCAAGTCGAGGCTCTCGAAGCTTACCGGCCGAGTTCAATTACGGAACTGTATGACGATCACGATCGTGTGATTGGATCGTTTGCGCTGCAAAGGCGGGTGGTAGCGGGCTACGATGATTTTGCTCCGGTACTGCGGGACGCATTGGTCTCCATCGAAGACAAAGATTTTTACCGGCATTCTGGAATTAATTTCTGGCGCATTGTCGGGGCGGCATACCGCGACATCGAATCCGGCGGCAAAGTTCAGGGTGCCTCGACGCTGACCATGCAATTAGCGCGCAACCTTTTTCTTTCCCCTGACCGTTCGTTCCATCGCAAAGTGCAAGAGACCATGCTGGCCATTCAGATCGAGCGGCGCTTTACGAAGCCGCAGATTTTCACGCTGTACGCCAACCAAATCTTTTTAGGACACAGCGTATATGGTTTCGAAGCGGCGTCCGAATTCTACTTCAGCAAGCCAGCCAAAAACCTCACGCTCCCCGAGGCCGCGCTCCTCGCCGGCCTACCCAAAGGTCCAGGAATCTATTCGCCCATCAACCATCCGGAGCGCGCGATGAAGCGCCGGAATTTGGTGATCAACGCCATGCTGGAAGATGGAAGGATCACGGCAGTGCAGGCAGCGGATGCTCGATCGGCACCCGTGGATTTGCGGCTGCAACATGATCCCAACTCGCTGGCGCCTTATTTCGTAGAGGAGATACGGCGATACCTCGAGAACAAATACGGCGCCGACCAGGTGCACGAAGGCGGCCTCAAGGTCTATACCTCACTCGATGTAGATCTGCAAAAGTCGGCGAATCAGGCGGTGCTGGACGGTCTGGCGGCCTACGAACGCCGCCATGGATGGAAGGGGCATCTGGAGAATGTTATCGCAGAAGGAAATCCGATTGACAAGTACGAGCATCCGGATTGGGACGAGGAACCGGAAGTCAATGGATACATACACGCACTGGTTACTTCATCCGGAATCGGAGTGGCCACGTTGAGGTTTGGCCGCTACTCTGCCGCAATGAGCCAGTCCGACGTGGCCTGGACCCAGGGCAAGATCCAGGACCTGCTGCGAACCGGCGACCTCTGCTACGTGAAAATACTGTCGCTGAGCGCCGATGGTGCAGCGCGAGTGAGCCTGGAGCAGGATTCGGGCGCGCAAGGAGCGTTAGTTGCGATCGACAACACCACCGGCGGAATCAAGGCCATGATAGGAGGACGGGACTTCAGCGAGTCGAAATTCGACCGAGCGACCCAGTCGTTGCGGCAAGTGGGATCTTCGTTCAAGCCCTATGTGTACACAGCAGTGATCGACCAGGGCGGGAGTCCGGACGATACAATTCTGGATGAGCCAGTAACTTTCGAAACCGGCTCGGGGTCTTACTCACCGCACAATTACGACGAAAAGTTTGAAGGCATCATCACGCTGCGGCGCGCCCTGGCACAGTCGCGGAATATTCCGGCTCTGAAACTGGCCAGCAAAGTCGGCATCAAGAGCGTGATTGAATACGCGGAGCGCTTCGGAATTACAGCCAAACTTCCGCCCTATTTACCGGTCGCCCTGGGATCGGCGGAAATCACTCTGATGGAGCAGACCTCGGCGTACAGCGTGTTTCCCAATGACGGAGTGCGCGTCACGCCGCGCTATATCACTAAAGTGACCGACTACGAAGGGCGCGTGCTGGAGGAAGATTACCCCGAGGTGAAGGATGTGATCAGCGCGCGCACCGCGCGAATCATGACCTCGATGTTGCGCGAGGTGGTGCTGCACGGGACGGGCATTGCAGCAGCGAAAATGCCGTTTCCGGTCGCCGGAAAAACCGGCACCACCAACGATTTTACCGACGCTTGGTTTGTGGGATTCTCGCCAACGATGACGTGCGGAGTGTGGGTGGGGTTCGATGAAAAGAAAACCTTGGGCGCAAAAGAAACAGGAGCACATGCGGCGCTCCCGATCTGGATGAATTTCATGAGCTACGCCACGGCGGGGAAGGATCCCGGACAGTTCCAGACGCCACCGGAGCTATCGTTTCCCGTGGCGCAAAAGGTGGATACTCCAGATAACTTGCCAGGCGTGGATGAGACGCACTAGAACGATTCACGGAATCGCCGAATCAACGTGTCCGACTGAACATGGGTTCAAATAGTTTTTGGTTCTTATGAAACCCTTTTTTCGCTTTGCAATATTAGCGCTGACTCTGGTGGTTGTCGCACTTGTGTCCGCGTTGACGGCAATGCGATTCGCAATTCACGGTCAAGAAGTGAAAGTGCCCACAATCGTTGGACTGACCCCGTCAGATGCGGCACGTGCTATTGCCGGACTTGGACTGCAACTCGAGGTAGAGCGGCAGTATTACAGCCCGCAAATTCCCGAAGGGCGGATCATGTCGCAGTTGCCTCTGCCCGGTGCGAAGGTACGCCGGGGGTGGCAGGTACGCGCGGCGCAGAGCCTCGGACCGCAGCGGGTAGCAATTCCCGATGTCACGAAAGAGAGTGAGCGCGCGGCGGAATGGAACATCCGGCGACGGGGATTGGACCTGGCTTCGACGGCAAAGATTCAGGTGGCGGGAATGGCCGCCGACCAGGTGCTAGCACAGAGTCCGCCGGCAAATGCAAGTCAGGTAGCAGCGCCCAAAACCAGCCTCCTGCTTACCACCACACCCGATCCGCCAGCGTATGTGATGCCAACTTTTGCGGGGCAACCATTGGGCAGCGCCAGCCGCATACTCCAGGACGCAAGCTTCAAACTAGGAAATGTAACCATGGCGCCTCCTCCGCCCGCGACCGCACCGATTGCAGCGCCGTCCGCGCCAACCGTCCCGGCTCAACCTTCGCCAGCGAGCATTATCGTCGCCCAGACGCCGCCGGCAGGGCAGAAAGTTCTGGCAGGCGCGGTGGTGACCTTCGAAGTTCGATAGCAGACCCTGCGCTTCCGTCCACTGGCACTCTTACGGACAGGGTTAGATTTTTTCCAAGATCGCGGCGAAAAATCCATCGCACCGATGAACACCGGGCAACGTCCGCAAGTATGGACCGCGGGTCAGCAAAGAAATGTTGCTCCAAATCAGCTCGGCTTGTTGTTGAAGACTCTTGAGCTCAACGCGACAGTCGACCACGCGAAACTCAGGGCTTTCTGCCAGCCCGCGCTCGACGACATCCTCGTTTTCTTCTCGTTCCAGAGAGCAGGTGGAATAAACCAAGCGGCCTCCGGAGATGACCTGGGCCATCGCCGAGCGGAGGATCGCGACTTGCCGCGCCTGCAAATCAGTTAAATCTCGGGACGTAAGCCGCCACTTTATTTCCGGATTGCGGGAGAGTGTGCCAGTTCCGGAGCAGGGCACATCGGCGAGAACGCGATCAAAGCCTGCGGCGAACGGCATATCCACCGCATCGGCGGTGATCACGCCTATGGTGCTGACTGCAACGGCAGTCGGCGAAGGGTGGGCAAGCATCAGTCTACGCAACAGACGTGCGCGGTGAGGATGGAGCTCGACCGCTGCGATATCCGCGTCGACGTTGCGATCAGCGATGGCCAAAGTCTTTCCTCCAGGGGCCGCGCAACAATCGAGCAGGCGCGAACCGTGTCCCACGAGAGCTGCAATGAGTTGGGAGGCTTCGTCCTGAATCACGCAAAGGCCCGCTCGAAACGCAGCCGTTTTCGTAACGTCTCCGCTTCGAACGCGTCGCGCCGACGCGAGGACAGCACCGGGAACGAGTTCGATTTCCTCATCGCGAAGCCGGGTTTCGGCGTCGGGATGACGAAGACGGACTGCGGTCACCGGCACAGATTGATTTTGCTGGCAAATTCGAATTGTGGCTTCAAGTCCATAGGCCTGAATCCAGCGTTCCACGAGCCATAGTGGATGAGCACTGCTGGCCGCGAGTGCGTCGGCGGAATCTCCACGGATCGCGGGTGGAGCGGAGTCAACGCTGGGGGAAAAGCCAGTCACGAGCTTACGCAGAACAGCATTCACGAATGGAGCGGCCGAACGTTTGCGGGCGCGTTTGACGAGCTCGACACTCTCATGGATCGCGGCGCGAGCGGGAATACGGTTGAGCCAACGCAATTGGTAAGCGGCGAGTCGCAGCGCGGTAAGGACCTCGCGGTCGATTTTGGCGAGCGGCTGCACAGAGCTTTCGGAGATTTGAGAATCAAGTAGCGACCTCCAGCGCAGAACGCCCATGACCAGCTCGGTTGCCAGCGAGTGGTCAACTGTCGTGAGAGCCGAATAAGTTTGGGAATGGAGCAATTCCGGGGCATAGGAAGACTCGCTCTCGACCCGCAACAGGATGTCGAACGCAGCAGCGCGAGCCGGGGAAACGGTGGGACGCGACGATCGAGTCTTTGATTTCAATGTGACAAGTATGACGGAGGCGAGGATTGTAAAGGAGGAATTCTTCTCCCCTTAGGTGCCGAGCTTCTCGACGGGGAGAGGACGATACCCCCGGATGAAGTCGGCAGCGGAGGTCCGTTTTTTGCCTTCCAGTTGCAATTCCAGGATCTCGATTGCTGTACCGTCGCCGCACCCCACCAGAAGACGATGGCTTTCTACTGTCAATTCCGCGGAGGCCAGCGTCCGATCGATCGCGACGGCCCGGCATATTTGCAGATTCTTGTCGCGAAACCTCGAGTACGCACCCGGCCAAGGTTGAAATCCCCGCAAGCGGTTCAGGATTTCAGATGCCGGGCGGGAAAAATCGATAAGGGCGTCTTCTTTCTTAAGGATTGGCGCGAGCGTGGCCTGGGAGTGATCTTGCAGGCGGGGCCGAATGCTTTCGGTTTGCAAGCCTTGCAGGGTTGTGACCGTTAGACCCGCTCCGATGGTCGCCAGCTTCGGGGCAAGGGTCTCCGCCGTGTCATTGAGCGCGATAGGAACTTCCTGCTGCTGAAGAATGTCACCTGTGTCGAGGCCTGCGTCAATCTTCATCGTGGTGACGCCGGTGATGGTCTCGCCTCGCGCAATCGCCCATTGGATGGGCGCGGCACCGCGGTATTTCGGCAACAGCGAGGCGTGCAGGTTGATGTTGCCAAGACGAGGAAGATCGAGCATCCATTGCGGAATAATACGGCCGTAACCAACCACGACGATGGCGTCAGGCTTTAGATCGTTAAGTTCCGCGCGAAAAGCTTCGTTCTTCTTAATACCCTCTGGCTGAGCGATGGATAATCCCAGTTGCTCAGCGCGCTGCTTGACCGGAGACGCAACGATTTCCCTGCCGCGCCCTTTCGGTCGATCAGGCTGTGTAACCACCAGACGGACTGCGAAGCCCGCCTCGATAAGTCTTTCGAGCGTGGGCACCGCAAAGCGAGGCGTGCCGCAGAAGACGAGATTGAGAGAGGGGTTGAGCAATGGGACGATTTTGTAATTGGGTTAATTGCGAATCGCGCTAGCCGGTCACTTGGAGATTGCACAATTACCAAATTGCACAATCACCAATTCTTCTACCATTCTCCGGCCTTGACGAGCTTGCGAATTTTGCGCTTGATCAGGTCGCGCTTGAGTGCGCTGATGTGGCTGATGTAGAGCTTGCCGTTCAAGTGATCGGTTTCGTGCTGGAGAGCGCGAGCCAGCAAATCGTCACCAGTTTTTTCAAAAACCTCGCCGGATAAATCCTGGGCGCGGATGGTGACCACGTCAGCGCGGTTCACATTCTCGCGAAAGTCGGGAATACTCAGACAGCCCTCACTCTGCGAGCGCCGGCCTTCCTTATGGATAATTTCAGGGTTAATGAGCACAAGTTTGGCTTCGGGATCTTCTTTGAAGGTAACATCCACAACCGCGATGCGGCGGGAAATTCCGATCTGTGGCGCCGCCAGGCCCACGCCGCGAGCGGCGTACATGGATTCGAACATGTCAGCGATCAACTTCTTCAATTCTTCGTCAAAGACAGTAACTTTTTCGGCTGGCTTCTCGAGGACAGGGTTTCCAAACTTCACGATGGGATAAATCATCAGTAGTTTTCCAGCTGCTGGCGGTAACCCTTGAAATTGCGCAGGGTTTCTCCCATCGAGTCTCCACCGAATTTTTCGAGTGCGCAGCGAGCCAGAGTGAGGGCGACCATAGCCTCGGCGGCTACGCCTGCGGCGGGCACCACACATACGTCGGAGCGCTCGTACGCGGCCTTTACCGGCTCGCGCGTGGCGAAGTCCACCGACTGGAGTGGGCGTCGCAACGTCGAGATGGGCTTCAAATATCCCCGCACACGAATCTCTTCCCCGTTGGAAACGCCACCTTCAATTCCCCCGGCATTATTGCGGGCGCGAGTAAACCCCGTAAAACTCGCCCGCTCGCCGTAGCCGATCTCATCGTGCACAGCGGAACCGGGGGACGCCGCAGCAGAAATACCAGATCCGATTTCAACCGCCTTCACCGCTTGAAGGGACATGACGGCGGCGGCGAGCAAAGCATCCAGGCGTTCGTCCCACTGCGCGTACGTCCCCAGTCCAGGCGGAACACCATGCCCTACTACCTCGAAGACTCCTCCCAATGAATCACCGGTTTTGAAGATCTTATCGACTTCAACCTTCATGAGTTGCTGGATCTCCGGATCAGCACAATTCAGCAAGATTTCTTCCTGATTGTAAAGAGCATTAATCTGCTCCCACGGAACATTTTCTTGCATCGACACGTTGCCGACGGCGATGACATGGCTTAAAACGTCAATGCCCAGCTCGCGCAGGAATGCCTTGGCAATGGCCCCAACGGCGACTCGAGCTGCGGATTCCCGGGCCGACGCGCGCTCCAGAACGTAGCGAGCCTCGGGAAAATTGTATTTCAATGCGCCCGCCAAATCTGCATGTCCAGGACGTGGAGATGCCACTCGCTTGTACCGAGTCTGATCGCCTTCGCCAACCGGCAACGAGTCCTGCCAATTTTTCCAGTCTTTATTTTCCAGTTGGATCGAGATCGGCGAGCCAATCGTCATCCCGTGGCGGACGCCGGAAAGAATGTGCGCCGTGTCACGCTCAATCTTCATACGGCCGCCGCGGCCATAGCCCTGCTGGCGGCGCCAGAGTTCACGATCAAGAGACGACTGATCTACCTTGAGCCCGGCAGGCACACCCGAGAGGAAGGCGACCAGAGCTTCTCCGTGAGATTCTCCGGCTGTAAAATAACGTAGCATAAGTGCTCGATTCTACCTGATGCGGCGTCTTAGAGCGTCCGCCAGTGAAGGAAATTGAGCATTTTGACAGGCTTCGCGCCCGCAACCAGGAAATGATTGCTACAATGATTACTGCGTTTCTTGGATTTTTCTCGTACGTCACTTTGCCGGGTTCTGTACCATTCGCGAACTCACTGGCCACCTCTTAAGAAGGAGGAATTGTGTACTCCGGCGCAGCGCTGCAGAAGGAAATCTCGAGCGGGAAGATTCGCTGTGTGCTTGTGCATGACTACGTCTTGTGGCGACAGGGCCTGCGACGTTTGCTGGAGGACGAGCCAGATCTCGAAGTAGTAAGCGAAGCCGGAGATGCGGTGGAGTGCCTGCGCGAAGTTTTTAGATTTCACCCGGATGTGGTTATCGCCGATGCCAACGCCTTCGGAGTTCCTGCATCGGACGCGGAACTACTGGTGGCGCGGCAATCTTCCCAGACCAAACTGGTGTTCCTGAGCGAGCAGGAACTGCTCGGTTCTACGTTTGATGGGCCAGCTCTGATGGAATATTCCGCGCCTCGCCAAACCTCGGTGGAACAACTCGTCAAGATGGTCCGCAAGGTGTGCAATGGGACAGCGAACGATTCGGAAGCGTATTCGTCCTGCGAAATGCGGCGTGGGGTTGGATCGACTTCGCCGGAAGAGTCCAGCCTGACAGCTCGTGAACGGGAAGTCCTCAAACTGCTGGCGGAAGGAAAAACGGTGCGCGCGACGGCGACAACACTGGGATTGAGCAGCAAGACGGTGGACGCGCACAAGTTCAATCTGATGCGAAAGCTTGGGATTCACAACAAAGCCGAACTCGTGATGTGGGCAATTCAGAACAGAGTTGTTAGAATTCCTGCCTAGCCCGTCGAGGTTTCCCTGCCGTTCGCAAGCGTCGCAAGTTCCGCGAGACTATGAACCTGCAAGTCCGGATGTGCCTCCGCTATTTTGACGGCGCCGACGCCGCTTCTCGCCGATGGGCGATTCACCCACACCGTAGCCAGACCGAGCGACTGTGCCGGAATGACGTCGTGGAAGAGGCTTTGTCCTAGGTGCAGGATCCGCTGCGCCGGGACGCCGACGCGGCCTAGAGCGAGCTCAAAAATCTTCAACGATGGCTTGTAGGCTTGCGCCTGTTGAGCGGTAACGATCTGGGTGAACTCTACTTCCAGTTGGGGCCGAGTGGTCGCAAAAAGATCGTCGTCGACATTTGAAATGATGGCCAGCGGGAAGCGACTCTGCAGTTCACGCAATGCCTTGATCGTATCTGGCCACGGCTTCCAGTCCTTCAAAGATTCAGCCAGAGAAGTGATTTCCTGATCCGTCGGACTGAATCCAAGTTGTTCTCCGAACTGCCGCACGACAGAGTCAAGAACTTTTCGATAGCAGCGATACTCGCCTTGCTCGGCGCTGGCTTCAAAATCGCCATAAAACTTCAGAATTGCGGCATCCTCAATGTTTTTGCCGTGGGCAGAAAGGATACGGCGCATGCAGCGGAGAATTCCGTCTTCCCAGTTGATCAGGGTTCCGTAACAGTCGAAGGTAAGAAGTTCGAATCGACTGAAGTCAAGCATGGTGCAATTGTAACCTTACAGCACCGGCGTTAAGACTCGAACCCGGGGAGGGTGGGCGCTTTTTCGCCCGATTCACCCGCGGGGGCCGCAACCTTGGTCGCAAGAAACTTCGCGCTGTTCAACAGCGGGCGCCCGAGTGAAGCGTTGTAACTGGTCCACGGGCCTTCCAGGTCAGCCTCGCGTTCAAAGTGAGCCCGCATGGCCTCCATCTTCGAATCTAAGTCATCCATGTAATGCAAAAGCAGAGCTTCGGGAAACATGGGTAACTTGGGCGATCCGAATTCGTATTCGCCATGGTGGCTGATGATGAGATGCTCCAGCAATGTCTTGAGCTCGGCAGGAAATCCAGGAACCAGGGCGAGCTTGGCCTGCAACATTTCCAGTTCAATCACCATATGCCCCAGCAACTGGCCGCGGGTAGTGTAGGAAAACGCACGGTTGTAGGCAAGTTCGTGAATTTTTCCGATATCATGCAGAAAAACTCCCGTCAGCAACAAGTCGCGGTTGACCAGAGGATAGTTGCGGCAGATCAGATCGCAGGAGCGAAAAAGCGAGACCACGTGATCGAGCAGGCCGCCGATGTAGGCGTGATGCAGAGTCTTGGCGGCGGGAGCATTCCGGTAAGCAGCGGCGATCTCCGCATCGGACATGAAAGCTTGTACCAGCGCCTTGAGAGGAAGATTCTGAAACGTAGAAACAAAATCGGTGAGCGTCTGCCAGAGTTCGTCGATGTTCCGGCTGGTCTTCGGAAGATAGTCGGCGAATTCGATCTCCGATTCACCGAGTTTTCTCAGTTTGTGGATGGTGAGCTGGAAACGGCTCTTGTACTTATTGACCAGGCCTTTGATCTTGAGAAAATCATCCTGTTCGAAGACATTGAGCACCTCTTCCACGTTGTCCCACATCTTGGCCTCGAGCTGGCCGCTGCGGTCTCCAAGGGTTAAAGCGAGGTAGGGTTCGCCGGTCTTCTTCGGCTTGATTTGCTTGGAGACCACCACAAAATTGGAGGTGATGATCTTGTTTTCGTGGCGGGTACACTCGCTGATGTAAAAATCCTTCATTCTGTCCACGAGTGTAAATCAGAAACCACGAAGACGCCGAAACCGGCATCGAAAAACGGCAGCATACTTTCCTAGAGTACGCCGAGCACTTTCTTTTTCTTCTTCTTCAGATTCTTCGCTTCGGTTTCCTTAGCGGCATTCGTTTCGATCGGTTTGGTCTGATTGGGGCTGGCGCCGGAATCCGTGTACCCTTCCTTGATGTCGATATAGGCCTCCTCCCGAAGCTTGGTCAGGTAAGCTCGAAGTGCCGGCTGTAACTTCTCCATGTAAAGAGCGTCCTGGATCCTAGGCTCGACCTGCTTCATTGGGGGAATGCCCGCAATCTGGTGATCGGTAACCTTCAGGATGATGTAGCCCTGCTTGGCGCGAATCACGTCCGTGATTTCGCCGGCCTTCATCGCGAATGTTCTTTCCTCAAGTTCCTTGGCGAGAGTTCCCCGTTTGAACACGCCTAAATCTCCGCCTTGGGCCGCCGAAGGACCTGCGGAATTTTTCCTGGCTACGTCTTCAAAGCTCGCGCCGGACCGGATTTGTTTGAGCACCTCATTGGCCTTGGCTTCGGCCGCCGCCAACGCAGCAGCCTCTGCGGCTTGCTTCGCTCCGTCGTCGGTTGCTTGACTGCCGTTGTTCTCTGCCGGGCTGGCAGCTGCGGGTTTGTCCGCAGGCTTTTCCGGCACGATCAATATTTCGCTCAGCTTGATCGACTCCGGTTGCTCCATCTCACTCTTGTGCTCGTCATAGAATTTCTGTTGCTCCTCGGTAGTGATGCTGAGATGGGAGCCAACCTCTTCGCCGATTACCTTCTGCGTAACGATTTGGTTACGCATATTTTGCTTGAAGTCCTCGTAGGAAATACCCTGCGCGGTCGCGGCCTTCTCCAGCTCTTCCATGGTTTCCAGCTTCATGTCCTTGCGCATCTGGTCCAGGCGCTTGATCAGGTCGGTATCGCCAGTGATTCCCAGGTCCTTGCCCTTCTCCAGTAAGAGCTGCTGGTCGATGAGATCGCGGAGAATGTGCTTTTCGCGGTCGCTGAAGAGCTTGTCCGCATTGTTTGGATCCTGCTGCTTGGCATCGTCCTTGAGCTGATCCTTGCTGCGCTGAAACTCGGAAAGAGTAATGATCTGGCTGTTCACGCGCGCCACAATTTCTTCGACGACTTGCCCAGCCGCGAAAGCCGGCATCAATGACATGCCCAGGAGTATCCAAAGCATTTTTTTCATAGGATTTTCAGAGGGCCGGCACGATCCCCAGGCTTGCGGGCGAATGGGCTGCGGCCTTTCGAATATATTACTACTTGAGGACTCCCGAAACCCAATGACATTGAGGTTTTTGCTGGGAGCCCAGGCTCTACCGCGCTATTGCTTATCCGCTAGCTGTTTCGCACAAACGCCAAAGCGGTCATGTCATCCGGAACCAGCGGTTCGCAGGTAAACTCGCCAACGGCATTCAGGACGGACGCGCACAGGGCTTGAGCGCTCCGCGAAGCATTGGTCTGCAGGCGTTCCTTCACACGTTCCAAGCCAAATTCCAGATCCTCAGCCTTGTCGCTTTTGCACTTGCCTTCCACCACTCCCCGCGAAACCAGCAGAAGAACCGCACTCTTCTCCAGCGCAACGGTAGGAGCTTCGCATGTAGTATGGGAGAAAAGGCCTAGCGGCAGTCCCGTGGAGCCGAGTTCGACAGTGCCGGTGCGGTCGTGTAGAAGTCCCGGGGTGTGCCCAGCGTTGGTGTAGCAAAGGGTGCCAAATTTCGCGTGATAGCAGGCGATAAATGCCGGGCAGGAGTGAACCCCCGCCGCCGCTTCCATCACACCCCGATTGAGATGAAGACACAGCGTTACCATGGCTACGGATTCGTTGATATCGGGCGGCGAAAACAATTCGGCTCCGAGGGTGCGAAAGATCTTCTGGGTGTTGGAGAGGATTACCTGGTTGTTCTCCCGGCGGCCGGCAACATCCAGCAGCCCAAACAGAATCCGCTCCGGGCCGACTCGCAAGGAGTCGTAGAAATCTCCGGCAACTCGTTTCCCGTACGTGGTTGCCGCAATCTCCGCGCCCTCAATCTTCGGGAATTCGCTCGCGTCAGGCTCCAGAAATGGTGGAGGGTCGGGCGCACGGGACTGGAATAAAGAGCACATTCGGAGCGGAGACTAAAAATTGAAACTAGCACAAGCGCCGAGACTGGGCAAATGAGCCATCCCCCAGACTCTAGGAATGCAGGCAATTCGTACTACTGTGTTGTAAATACCTGGCTGCGGAAAAAATCCGGGCTGCGGGTAATTCCCCTGGTAAGTTGCTGCTCATGAGCGCCAACTCTGTAGCGCCAGACGCCCAGCAAAAACGCTTTGCGGCTTATCTCAATCGCCTTGGCGCAGACCGCAGGGCAGGCCGATCGAGCGACTCCCCTGAAGTCGTATTGCACCGGTTTGCTGCTCCCGGGAGAGCGCAAGAACGCGGAGCCCATGGCCGCACGCTTGTATCCCAACAACGTCCGACAAGCCCATCAGTCCCTGCACCATATCCTGGCCGAGGCCGCCTGGAGTGATGACGACATGCTGGAGGCGGTGCGGGTCTACCCTCTCCCGAAATGTGGGCCGGGGACAAGAAGCGAAGGTAGAAAGCAGGAGTGCCGGACGAAATACGGTTTCAAACCAAGCCGGTGATTGCACTGGAACCAAATTCGCACGGCTTTCAGGCGTGAGATTCCTGTGGGGGGCATACTGGCCGACGCTGGCTACGGAACCGATACCGAGTTTCTCGAAGTGCTCACGGACTTAGGCTTGCTCTACGTTGTGGGGATCCTGTCCTCGGTGACGGTATGGAAACCGGGTCAGGGGCCGCTGCCCGCAGCCCGGTGGAAAGGACAGGGCCGGCCCACGAAATATCTTCGCCGCGATCGACGGCACGCCTCGCTTGCGGCAAAGAATCTGGCTCCGGCCTTGCCCCCGCAAGCCTGGAAGAAAGTACGCTGGCGAGAAGGAACCCGTAAGCCGCTCCAATCCCGTTTCGCGGCCGTGCAGGTTGGTCCCGCTCATCGCGATTTCGAAACGAACCCTATCCCGAGCAATGGTTGCTGATCGAGTGGCCCAGCGGAGAAGCTGAACCCGCGAAGTACCGGTTCTCCACCCTCCCGGCAGAGAGCACACTCCAGGACTTGGTCGGTATGGCAAAGCGGCGCTGGATCCTCGAGCGGGATTAAGAACTGAAGCAAGAACTGGGATTGGGTCATTACGAAGGAAGAGGCTGGCGCGGTTTTCATCATCACGCTGCCCTTTGTATTGCGGCCTATGGGTTCCTGGTAGCCGATCGGAGCCTTTTTCCCTCCCCTCTGCCCGTGCGGGTCGATTGGGCTATCCATCCCCGAAATGCCGCCCCAGTTCCGCCCTCGGGGATCGCCGGGTTCGCCTCGAGCGGCATAATCCCTGATCGATTGCCAAGCTCCGGCAAACGATCGCCCGGGTTCCTCTCCGACAACTCTCCAGTTGTCCCTTTGTAGGACTCGACAGTGATAACACAGTAGGATTAGTCGCCGAACTTGTCGCTGAGGTATTTGGCAAGATCAGACTCAAGTTGACCGTAGTCGGAGTGAATGGTCGCTCGCAGGGCAGCCTCAGTGGAACTGCCTTCGCTGAGATGTTGCAGAATCCGCTGGATATCGCCCATACCGTAAGAGTCATTGATATAGGAAGCCGCTGCCAGCGATTCGGCGTAAGCCAGATAGGCTTGCGAGCCGGAGAAACGCATGAAGCTCCCTTCAAGCACGTTCAGTGGAATTTCGCCTTGCGATTTGAAAAGCTGGGCCAAACGGCGTCCATCGCTACCCAGGAACTTCGGTTCGAGAAGCTGGGCAATGCCCTCATGCAACCACGGTGGACAGCGGCCGGCGGAGAGATGATTGATAAAGGTGTGGGCCAATTCGTGTTTCAGAACCCGGGCCAACTCCGGGGTCACGGAACTAAGGCCGTTGATGGGAATGCGTAGTTTGCCATCATTGAGTGCACCCGTCCATGAAGGCGCCCGCGTAACGTCAAAGAAGGCTTGTTCGGTATAGAGCGTAACCAAAATGTTGTCGCGGGGCGGTGTGCCAAGAGTGCCCGATAGATCGTCGTAATCCGATTCGAGTGCGGCCAGGATTTGTTCGCGGAATGCTTCCGAAGTCTGCTTGCCCTCGTAGTGCAGGACGAAATGGCTGCTTTCGCGTTGAGCGAAGTCCGTCTCTACATTCTGTTCACGCTGGGCTTTCGCCAGATATTGCTCGACTTTAGGATCGGGACGGAGTTCGAGAGAATGTTTCCATGACGCTACCGCTTCCTTCGTGCGGTCGGAAGCCTGCTGCGCATAGCCCAGCACCGCGTAAGCATCAGCCGACTCCGGAGCGGCGTTTACCGCACGCTGCGCGAAAGGCAGCGCCTGCGAGGGATTCCCGGTCCGCACCAGCAGTGCCGCGCAGTAAATAAGGACGGTCGAATTCTCCGGCTGAAAGCGGAGAGCACTGTCGAAATAGCGGCGAGCCTGATCGATGTTGCCGTGGTCAAATTCGAGTTTGCCCGCTATGAAGTCAGCCGTGGCACTCAATTCCGCGTTCCCCTTACCTTCAAGTTTCGCAAGCGCGTCCGGGTCGACCTTTCCATCCTTCACGATAGTCTTGGGAAGATCACCCTCGTTCGCGACCCCGTCGACCGGAGTGAAAGCCGGTAGATCCGTAGCGCTCTTGCCGGCAACCGAGGACGAAAAGGCCGGCATTCCGCCTGCATCGACTCGTTCTACCGAACTCTTGGGAATCGCGTAACTATCGTCACCGATTTCGTATTCGTAGTGGTTGCCATGTTCGCGGACGTGATCGGCGAGGATGGTACGGCCGTTCTTTAAATGGATGGTGTCAGCCGATGCCGCCGCTGCGAGCGTGACTACCCAGATCATTGCAAAACTAGTGACACGAGGCCCCATTGAAGCGCATTCTAGCAACAGTGGGCCCACACACCTACGTGACGAAAGTATCGGCCAAACTTTTCCGAAGCAGTGCGGCGCTGGCGGTTTGCATCGCTGTTTTACCGTTTACTAGCGCCTACGGCGAACCGTCCGGGCCGGGACGGCCACACCAAACCGGACCCGCGGAAGCACTCTATCTGCAACTAAGTAATATTGGACTCGACCCGGCGCGAGTCTTTCGCGTGCGCGGCGGTTCGCTGGATCGTCCCGCGATCCATATCACTCTGGAAGATGGCACCATCGCCTTTACGCGAGATGTGCTGGGCAGGGTCACCGGCGCATTTTTTGAGGGCGATGGAGAAATACTCCTGGTTCCGCCCAACGAAGTGGAACGAAAGTCGATGAGCTTGTTCACCGGCATGGCAATTCTTGAAGAACGTTTTACGACTGCCTACTTTCGTTTTAACGACAACACCGCGGCCGAATTGCAACCTGGTTTGAGAGCCCCGGAGGATGCGGAGCAGTTTGTTCACCGATGGGACGAGACATCGCGCAACTTGGCGCAAGTGGATGGAATGAGATTGCTCTCGGATTTCAGCGAGATGCTTCCCGTCACGGATCGAACGGCCTCGCAGAATTCACCCCGGGTAAGTGTGGCCGGTCCGGCAGATCGCATGCTACATGCGCGGCTGCAAGGAAACCAGTTGGGAGTCTTCGATGTCCTCTACGACGCAACCGCTGGAGAACAAGTCGAGGCCGGACAGGTCAAATCCGCGGCCGACGGCACTGTTTACTACGACGTCTGGACTTCGTTTTCGCCTGAGTACTCAGGGCCAGGAAAACCGGGCCTGATGCAGACTCAGGAGGCTCTGCCCACGGAAACAGAGTCCCACGAAGACCCACTTTTCGTACGTAGCTACATCATCGATGCGCAGGTAGAACCGCCAAAAGAACTAGACGCAGAGGTAAAACTAGAGCTCGAAGCGGTACGCGATGGATCGCGTTTTTTGGTGTTCGAATTGTCCCGCTTCCTGAAGATTCAGAGCGTAGAAGCGGATGGGCGCAGCGTTGAATTCATTCAGAACCCGGCAGTGGAGGGTACCCGCCTAGCACGCAGCGGCAATGATTTGGTTGCTCTGATTCTTCCGGAAGCTGTGAGAAAAGGCCAAAAAATTAGCCTGCGCTTCGTCTATGGAGGAGAAGTCTTGGCCGAGGCAGGGAAAGGCCTGCTGTACGTTGGTGCGCGTGGAACCTGGTATCCAAACCGCGGACTGGCTATGTCGGATTTCGACCTTACCTTCCACTACCCTCCGGGGTGGACACTCGTGGCGACGGGTAAACCTGAGCCGGTGACTAACAATTCCTCCGCGCTGCAGCAACCCGGTACGCAAAATGCCGCGGGCTATCAAGTGACCCGGTGGGTTTCAGAGCGGCCAATACCGGTCGCCGGATTTGATCTCGGCAAGTATGTTCGGGCTACTGCCCAAGCCGGCAATATCAACGTGGAAACCTACGCTACCCTCGGCGTGGAGCGAAATTTCCCTAATCCTTCGGCCAAAATTCAGCAACCGCCGCAACGATCGCCGAGTAAGATTCCCATGCCTTCGATCTCTGCGGCCGCGCCATCCCCTGCCCGGAACGCGACCGCCGTGGCGGAGTCGGCCGCTCGAGCGATTCGTTACTACGCGGAACGCTTCGGTCCGTTTCCCTACAGCAAACTGGCTTTGACCCAATTGCCAGGACGGGAAAGCCAGGGATGGCCGGGCTTGATTTTCCTTTCGTCCTACGCATTCCTCTCGCCCGGAGAGCGCGAAGACCTCCACATGACCACCCTAGGCCAATTGATGGATTCCCAGGTCCCCGCGCATGAAGCGGCACACCAGTGGTGGGGGGATCTGGTTACATGGAAGACCTACCGTGACCAGTGGTTTTCGGAAGGGCTGGCAAACTATTGTGCGTTGATGATTCTGCAGGAGAAGAATCCGGCTGAGTTCCGGCAGATCCTGGAAAAATATCGAAGAGACTTGATTGAGACGAACAAGGAAGGCAACTTGCGCGGAGATGCTGGTCCCGTAACTTTAGGAGGCCGGCTTCTATCTTCGAATTTTCCGGAAGGGTACGAAGCGATCAGTTACGGTCGAGGGACTTGGCTTTTCCATATGCTACGCACCATGTTGCAGGACGCTTCGATGTACCCAACACGAAAAGACCCGGGCCACGGGGCAGTAGAGGAACCGTTTGTGCGGTCTCTGCGCAAACTTCGCGAGCGCTATCAGGGAAAGGCTATTAGCACTCGGGAACTTCTGGATGTTTTTGCCGAGGATCTTCCCTCATCGTTGCGCTACGAAGGAAAAGCTTCGCTGGATTGGTTCCTGGATGGCTGGGTGAACGGGACATCCCTTCCGAAGCTAGAATTGCAGAGCGTCAAGTTCACGGCGACCCCTAAGGGCGTGGCCGTGACCGGGGTCATTCGACAAAAAGATGCAGGAGATCGCTTGGTGACGTCTGTCCCGATATATGCAGTGGTCTCCGGCAAAGCTCCCGTCCTATTAGGGCGTGTGTTCGCCGACGGCGCCGAAAGTTCGTTTCACTTATCTGCGCCCGCCGGAACCCACAAGCTCGTGCTGGACCCCAACGGAACCATCCTTACGGCTCCCAAATCTTGAACGGCCACAATTCAGACTAGAGACTAGCGGACAGAACTAGCCTGCCTTTCGCAATAAGGGCGGGTGACGAGGCTAAGTCTTTGGTTTTCAACAAGCGGATCCAAAAGGTCGGCACTACAGCTGATGAGCCTCTTGAGGAAATTTGGGGACGCGCGTTGTGCTCCTGGGCGGTGGTTGCTGCGGCAACTCGAGCTTGAGTTTGTGCAGCAGAATCGCCCTGCTCCGCCTCGGGTTGGGGGAAGCGTGCCCTGAACCCTTTCGGTCAATTACCATCGAACCCGCGCCACAGCGATAATCTTCATAAGGGCCCTGCCACAACTCATCTCTCGAGCGCATACCGGGTCCAAACTCCGATGAAGTCCCTCTTCACTCCGGCCATCTGGCTTGCGGCTGTCGCGATTCTGCTGCACACCGGCTTGGTCACCCCCAGTGTTGCGGTAATCACCTTTGCGCTTTACGCTGCGCTCATCGCCGGTCTTTCGATCGCATGGCGATTTCACTCGAGCCGTGTCTTTTTCGCATTGCTGGTGCTCTTTCTCGCGGAACGTGGAATCTCGTATTTTTCCTCCGGGCACCCGGCGTCCAGCGGACCCGGAAGTACCGCTCTGGCTGCCGTCGGAGTGCTGTTACCACTTAACTTTGTTCTTTTGTCGCTTCAGGAAGAAAAGGGCTTCTCTTTTCCCGGCATTTCCCCACCTCTTTTACTATTGTTCGTCGAATCTGTCATTGTGGCCGTGATGTGTCGCCCTGCGCTGACGGCGGTGCCGCGAGCGCTTCGCCACAGTCTCCCACCCCAGCCCTTACCTACGATCACGCTGGTCATCCTCGCAACCGCAGCGGTGGTATTGCTCATCCGCTTCTTGCTCTTTCGCAAACCCGCAGAGAGCGGCCTGCTTTGGGCGCTGGCCGCTTCGTTTCTGGCTCTCCATTTTGGAGGCTCGGGGCGAATACCCGCTGCCTATTTCGCCACCGGAGCGTTGGTTCTAGCGGTTTCCATCGTCGAAACCTCCTACCTTCTGGCCTATCATGATGAACTCACCACGCTCCCTTCGCGCCGCGCCTTTCATGAGGCCTTGCTTCGCCTCGAAGCACCCTATTGCATCGCGGTGGTCGACATCGACCACTTCAAACGATGCAATGACACCTACGGGCATGACACGGGAGATGAAGTGCTCCGGTTGGTTGCGTCACGCCTCGCGCGCGTAACCGGTGGAGGACAGGCTTACCGATGCGGCGGAGAAGAATTCTCCATCATCTTTCCGGGCAAGACTAGCGAAGAGGTCTTGGACCATCTGGAGCAGTTGCGCGTCAACATTGAAAACAGCAGCTTTCGGCTCCGCGGCAAAGACCGCCGGCAAGAGTTGCGCGGCGCAGACCGCCGTAATCCGCGGGTGCGTGCTCGAGCGCAAACCGGTTTCGCTTTCCGGCAACTTGGGCGCGTACCCGCGCCCATCGACCTTTCGGTCACCGCGAGTATGGGAGTGGCCAGTACGACCCTGGGGCATTCATCGCCTGACGAGGTGATCCGGGCTGCGGACAAAGCGCTCTACCGCGCCAAGGGCGCCGGACGAAATCGCGTGGAGACCGCCTCTTCATCCCGGCGCCGAACTCGCAGCAAAACCGCCGGCATCGCCTGATCATATCCTTGATTGTTCTTAAGAGCTTCTGGCCTGAAAGTTTGGCGTCTAGAACAGATGACGTGGGAACGTACGGCCCGGAGGGTCATTTTAGGGCGGCAAGCATGACACCCCGGGCTCGTACGTTTTCGCAAGCACCACAGGCCGTGCGGTCAGCCCGCGGTAGAAGGTGGAATTGAGCTTTTCCGTCCACTGCCTGCACAAGCCGGACACTTCACTCGGATAAAGGCCACGCCATCGGACTTGCCGCTGATGTCCACAGGCTTAGCAACATATCCGGTACCTCCGCAGCGCGGACAGTCCGTCGGGTCCACTCATCCCCCTCAGTTGCGACTGAGTTTTTCATCAAATTGTGTTGGCTGCGCCAAAAAGTGATTTGCGTTACGAAAAACGAACAAGCGCTCGAAAAATGACACGCGGGGGTTCAATGGGCGGAACCACGTAGGAAGAAAATCTCAAACGTTTTCGTGTTGCGCGAACACCTCCGCGGATCTTATGCGCCGGCGATCAGTTCCACGCCCAGCATAGCCAAGGCCACGTCTTCCTCCGAGGACAAGCCGCTCACCGCGACAGCTCCAACCACTTCGCCTTGCTTCCGGGCCGGAACTCCGCCACCCCAGCCCACGTATTTCGGATCTCCGTAGTAGGAAATGTCGTGGCCTTTCTCCGAATGTTTGACCTTTTCTCCGATTTCAGCAGTAGGCTTGCGCTCACGGGCAGCGGTCCAAGCTTTATTCATAGCAATGCGGATGGAAGAGACTGGAGCCCCGTCCATTCGAGCAAAACAGATGACGTCGCCATGCGTATCGGCAACAGCAATCGACACAGCCTTCTGCCTTTGCAAAGTTTTTTCAACGATCAGGTCAACCGCTCGCCTGGCTTCGGAGTAGTCGATGGTTTGTATTGTTCTCACTTGGGAAGGATACAACAACGACGCAGGAATACCTGAGGAACAGCCGCTCCGAATAGCCCGTGCCGGGACCATCCACTCTGTTCTATGAAAGAGAAATCCGGGCTGGGAACAGTTCCCCAGCCCGGAGATTCCTTAGAACCGCAATATCCCCGCGAACTGAATCACGCGCTCCGGCGAAGCGACACCGGCCCCCACGGTTGACGTAACCTGACCGAAGCCGTTGGCCGTGGGCGTGCCGTCATATCCCGTCGCTGGAGGGGCGAAATAAGGATGGTTGAAGATATTGAAGAATTCGGTCCGGAACTCGAAGCCGACTCTTTCCGTAATCAGAGTTCTTTTAAACACGGCGAAATCGAAGTTATTGATACCAGGTCCGCGAAGCGTTGGATCTACGCGAGCCTCATTGCCGAAGCCCCAATCCGGAGGAGTTGCAAAGCAAGACGTGTTGAAAAACAGCTCCGGGTTGTTCGCAATGTTGTTGCTGACTTGTCTGCTGCCGTGTGTATTGCAACCGGCTATAACGTCAGGACGTACGTTCGCGACGCCCAAGTTGTCACTTTCTAGCGGGGTCGAGCCAGCATAACTGATTTTGAGCGGAAACCCTTTCTGGAAAGTGGTGATGCCATCAATTCCCCACCCGGACACTACCTTGTCTGGGGCGCCGTGGAATCCGGAGAGAAATGGCTTGCCGTGGCCAAATGGAAGGTCAAGAACATAGCTGATGATTAGCCGCTGTGAAATATCCTGTGAAGAAAGCGACCTCTCTCCGGCGAGATTGTTCCAGTCCTGGACCGATCCGACACCTCCGGTGCCGAACGCGTCACTCTCCAACCAACTGGTGAGCGTATCGGTATTGCTCATAAGCTTCGCATTGGTATAGGCCACAAGCAAGGTTCCACCGCCCTGGAATCTGCGCGTTACCGTCGCCTGCAGCGAATTGTAAGAGCTACCACAACAGCCGAAGCCGTTAAGGTTCAGGGTGTTGTACTCAGGATAAGGCCGATCCAACTGCCCAGCGAAGATGGTCGCAGCACCGATCGTGGCATTCGGACTGGTTCCAGCCATAGGGTTGACGGGAAGCATTGTTCCAATTGTCGGGGTTGCGCCAGTAGCGGCTTGCGCAGCCGCTTGTGCGACGAAAGAATCCGGAATCTGATTGATGTTGGTTTGGTATTGTTGCAGATGCACTCCGTGCGATCCTGCGTAGGCGACGTCCGCGAAGAACCCGCCCGGCAACTGGCGCTGGATATCGAGATTGAATTGTTCGAGGTAACCGTATTTCGGGTTAAGGTAGGGGTCTAGGCCAGGGCTGCCATTCGCTGCTATGAAATTTGAAAGGCTTGGCGTCGCATTGCGTCCGGGCGGCGCCAGAATCCCACCGTTCCCAAATGGACCGGTTTGTGTGCAGCTAAAACTGGCGAAACTAGTTCCGGTCTGCGTACAAGAGCTTGCGTCCAGCGTCGAGGTGGGACTTATGTAGCCGTTGGTTGTAGCGGTGAACGGCGTTGAGGCGAGGTTCAGCACGTCGTTGTCTGGATTGGTTGCAAACGAAACGTAGTTGGGAATGAAGAAGATTCCAAAGCCAGCCCGAATGACTGTCTTCTGGTCGGCGGAGTAGGCAAACCCAATTCGTGGCGAGAATTCCTTCTTGTCCAGAGGCAGGTTGTTGCGGCT
>JGI12635J15846_10000267_pt1 | contig 41658 bp, 33 predicted proteins | sample BlaSpr_A8_OM2_M2_FD_15846 | JGI IMG/M metagenome (IMG submission 15846)
TAACTTGAGGTCGCTTCGCAGTGCCCATTAAGGGCCTGCGTCAGGGGCGGCTTGGTGAAGTTACATCGGGCGGCGAAAAGCCCGGTCCTGCAAGAGGCCGGCGCGTTCTACACGGAGCCGAATGGCCACCAAAGAAATGACTACTCCCATCGTTGAAACCAAAACAAAAAACGGGGCCGTGACGCCGATCACCAGCAGCAACGGCGGAGGCAAGAACGACTACACGGCCGACTCTATCAAAGTCCTCGGCGGCATGGAAGCCGTGCGCAAACGTCCCGCCATGTACATCGGTTCAACCGGCGACCTCGGCCTTCACCATCTCGTTTATGAAGTCGTCGACAACTCTGTGGACGAAGCCCTCGCCGGTTTCGCCACCAAAATCGAAGTCACCATCCACATCGACAACAGTGTAACCGTTTGTGATGATGGGCGGGGGATTCCCGTTGATGACATGGATATTGATGGGGAAAAAGTTTCTGCGGCGCAGGTGGTGATGACGACGCTGCACGCCGGCGGAAAATTTGATTCGTCGACTTACAAAGTTTCTGGCGGGTTGCATGGTGTGGGTGTTTCTTGCGTCAATGCGTTGAGCGAGGAACTGGAGCTGGAAATTTGGCGCGATGGTGCAACCTGGGAGCAGACTTATTCCAAAGGCGACCCGACCAGCAAGATGAAGAAGGTGGGCGCGGCCAAGCGGCGCGGAACGAAGGTTCACTTCCTGCCGGATCGAAGTATTTTTACCGCGACGGAATACAACTACGACACGCTGGCGCAGCGACTGCGCGAACTCGCGTTTCTTAACAAAGGTTTGCTGATTACGCTAACCGACGAGCGTTCCACCGACGCGAAGACCGGCGAGGCCAAACATACTGACTTCAAGTACAACGGCGGCATTGCGGAATTTATCAAGCATTTGAATCGCGGCAAGCAGGTGCTGCACGACAAGCCGATCTACATGGAAGCGGAACGCAACGGCGTCGCCATGGAGATTGGCCTGCAATACAACGACGGATATTCGGAATCTGTTTTCAGCTTTGCCAACAACATCAACACCGTCGACGGCGGCACACATCTGTCCGGCTTCCGCATGGCGCTGACCCGCACGATTAATTACGCCGGACAGCAGATGGGCCTGTTCAAAGATGTGAAGGAAAATTTGACGGGCGACGACGTGCGCGAAGGGTTGGTGGCGGTGATCAGCGTGAAGCTGCCGCAGCCGCAGTTTGAAGGGCAGACCAAGGGCAAGCTAAATTCCGACATCGCCGGAGTGGTGCAGGCGTTCATCAACGAGCGGCTGGGCGCATTTTTTGAACAGAACTCAACCGTTGCGCGAAAGATTATCAATAAGGCTGTGGACGCGGCGCGGGCGCGCGAGGCGGCGCGCAAGGCGCGCGACTTGACGCGGCGCAAGGGAGCGCTCGATTCGGGCGGGTTGCCGGGCAAGCTGGCGGATTGTTCGGAGCGCGATCCGAACCGCTGCGAATTGTTTTTGGTTGAGGGTGAATCCGCGGGCGGGACGGCGAAGCAGGGACGCGACCGGCGCTTCCAGGCGATTCTGCCGCTCAAGGGAAAAATTCTCAACGTAGAAAAAGCTCGCTACGACAAGATGCTGGCGCACGAAGAAATTCGCGCCATGATTACGGCGCTCGGCACCGGCATCGCCAAGGATGATTTCGATCCGACCAAGGTGCGGTACGGGAAAATTATTCTGATGACCGACGCCGACGTGGACGGTTCGCACATCCGCACGCTGCTGCTGACGTTTTTCTTCCGGCACATGCAGGAGCTGATCAAGCGGGGCAACGTGTATATTGCGCAGCCGCCGCTGTATTCGATCAAGAAGGGCAAGTCGATGCAGTACATCAAAGACGACGACGCTTTCGACAAGGTCATGCTGAAGCGCGCGGCGGATGGGCTGATCGTGCGTTACGGCGAGGGCGCGGCCAAACTGGAAGGCGCGAACCTGACGAAGTTCATGAGCGTGCTGAAGGAGTATCTAAACTTCTTCGACAAGGTGAATAAGCGGCTGCGCGACGAGAGCGTCACCGAGTTGTTGCCGAAGATGGATTTCTCGAAGCACGCGGATTTCGAGGGCGACAAGAAGACGCCATCGAAGAAGATCGAGAAGCTGGAAAGAGAATTGAAGCGGCTGCAGAAAGACCGCAAGTTCAAGAGCGTGGAGTCGGTGTTCGACGAAGAGCACAACTTGTGGGAAGTGAAGATCGTGAACTCGCAGGGTTCGGAGCACGTGATCAACTGGGAGCTCGCGTCGAGCGCGGAGTTCCGGCAACTGCTTTCGAAGTTCAAGCAGATTGAGCCTTATCTGGAGCCGCCGTTTGTGGTTGAAGCCATTACCAAGGCCGGCGCAGCGAGCAACGGTGACGAATCAGCGGAGGATGAAGGCGAGAATGACTCCGCTGAGTCCGATGGAAAGTCGGGGAAGAAAACCGCGAAGGCTGCAGCAAAGGGCCGCGCTGTCATCGAGCCGGTAGAGAAAGCCACGGCACGCGAGTTGTTCGAGTATGTGAAAAAAGAAGGCAGCCGCGGGTATGACGTGCAGCGCTATAAAGGCCTGGGGGAGATGACGGCTCCGCAGTTGTGGGAGACGACCATGGACCCGGAGCGGCGGACTCTGCTCTCGGTGAAGCTGGAAGACATTGCCGAGTGCGAGACCATCTTCACCACGCTGATGGGTGAGGATGTGGAGGCGCGGCGGAAGTTTATTATGGAGAATGCGCTAGATGTGAACAACCTGGATATTTAGGCCGGAAGGCATTTCATAAATGTTGCGATATCAATCTCCTCAGAGATGAGCAGCTTGACGTTTGGGTGATGGTGAAACGGGCACGGATAGGGTGAGTCCAACGTCTTGCGGTCTGGCGCATGAAGGATGACTGGTTTTCCCAGCGCCAACGCAGCCCCGATCTCGACGTGAGTCCCGTATCCACCGGGCAGCAGCACGAGAAGGACATCGGCTTCCTCTACTCCTTTTAGCTCGTTCAGGGCGATTTCCGAATATTGCTTAGCATCTCCCTTCTCTTCCTCTTCTGCAGTCCACGAATATGTGCGCTCCCAGCCCTGCGACTTCAGAGCTTGCAGAAGACGGGCTGCCTGCTCGCTCCGATCTTTTCGTGTAGCGAGATAAAAGCGCTTCGCCATGGAGTCAGCCTAGCTGCTCGTTTCCGAGCATCCGCCAGAGATACCAGCAGGCCACGGAGCGGAATGGGCGCCATTTCTCTGCAAGCCGCTCGACGCTGCGGCCTTTTCCATAGACGTTGTCGATGGCTCGTTCTAATCCCACGTCCCCCAAAGGAAGTACGTCAGGCTCTCGGAGGACCATAATACGGAACACTGATAGCGTCCACGGACCGATTCCCTTAATACCCGCTAAAGCCTCTTCCCACGGTTTCCCTTGTTGCACCTGAGTGCGAATTTCGCCCGAGTTCTGAAGTATGGTGACGCAACACTGGGCCCGACGCTCGGGAAGGCCCATCGCGCGAAGATGCGCAACCTCGGGGAGAGAGACTGGGGATGGTTCTGTGAGGTGCGGGTGTGCTGACTTAAGGCTCTCAGCAAGGCGACACGCAACTCGCGTAGATATCTGCTGCGCCATCACAATACGAACGAGCCCCCAGATTGGGTCTTCGGTTGGCTCGGAGGCCCATCGGTGGGGCTGGGAGGCAATCACGCCGGCAAGAACGGGGTCGTTGGCAGCGAGGAGCAGCTCGGCGCTCGGCTTAACTAGCGATTGTGGACTGCTTCTGCCCTGCATCGCTCCGCCCATGTGATAGTCTCCCCCTCTTTGTTCGTTGGGGCCTTGCTTACCCTGGCCCTGAGGGCACATCGGTTCCAATGGTCCTCAAGAATCGAGGCGGCCACTGTACGGGTCGTCGAGCTGGCTAGTTCAGTCGCGAAATCTTCGCATTCGGAGAAGGTAAGGTCCCCGATTTTCTTCCTCATGTCGGTTGATGGGGTAATTCCGAGACTATGCAACTTTGCGGCAAGATCGATCTTCGGGGAGCCCCAGTCCTTCTTCCCCATCTTCGACTCATAGGTCGGTGGCATGATTTGAACGACGTGATCAAACCGCCCCTGTCGGCGTATGGCCAGGTCGAAGTCGCCTATGTTGTTGGTGGCGATGATAAAAACCAGAGTTGCTCGCTTGTGGATGCTGGCCAGCTTCGGAAGCATCGCCGTTGTCAGAAAGCGCGAAAATGCCTCGGCCTTGGGCGAACCCCGCTCTAGCACGAGTTCGTCGAACTCATCGAATAGAACTACGACACGTTCGGTCTGTTCGAGTATTCGGAAGATGGTATTTGCCTCAGCTTGGATGCCATCCATCCCGTTGCGGAGAAGGTGTGAAGGATCTATTGCCAGGAGGGGCCAGCCGAGAAAGTCAGCAATCTTCTGCGATAGTTCTGTTTTGGATGTGCCGGGTGGGCCGAAGAAAATTGCGGACCTGGGGGTACGCTTGCTAAAGGTACGCCCGTTGGCGATCCCATCGGCTTCGTCGGCGAGGGGCTTGACAAATTTTTCCCATAGGAATGCCTTCAGCGAGCGCCTCTGCGCTTTCACTTGTACCTTGCTGTCAAGGAAACCTTCTGCGAAGTCCGACTTTCTGCGGCGGCGGGTGCTGGATCTGGGAAGAGGCAACTCTATGTAGCGGAACAGTTCGCGTCGGACTCCCTCGGCCAGGAGGCGGTCGAGCTCGTGAACGAAGTGATATGCGGATGCTGTCGCCCACGACTCAGGGTCGCCTTGCTGAGGGTGGTGTCCCGAAGTCCATGACTGAACGCCATCTTCAACGCGATAAACGCTGTTCGAAACCGATGCGGCGGACACGCTCAATTTTGGCAAATAATCGAGCAGAAGGTCTTGCAGTTCGTTCTGCAGGAGGAGTTGTGCCAGCATCTCGTATTCGTAGCAATAGGCGTTACCGAGCTTCTTGTAGTGAAAAAGAGGGCGGCTTAGCGGCCAAGTCCCGTCGTCCTCCTGACACTCAAAAAAGGTCTTGAGAGCGGCACGTTGGGTGCTGGTTTGTTCAGGATTGGTTCTCGAGCTAGGAGTAACGGCGGTGACTAGCATTAGCAGATATGCCACGGCAAATGCGTCTGCTGTCTTGCTCTTTGCTTGCACCAGTGCGAGTTGTCGCGTGAGCTCTGCCCACGCCCATATATTTACGGTTTTTTCGAGGGTAGGAGTTAATTTTGAGCGGCGCCGAAGCACGCGTACAAGCAGCTGTGTCAGGTAAGCGGAGGAAGGGTACCGGTCGATTCTGACGCCGCCGTGGCCGTTTTTTATCGCATCTTGGAGTGTCCTTTCCATCTGGGCAATCAGCGCCTTGTCGGAGCCGTCGAGTGGGTCGGAATAATCGTTCTCCAGGGCATCCACAGTTTCCAGAATCCACGCAATTGTGAATGGGTTGTTGTTGGGAAGCCCAGCGCTAGTGCTCCTTCTAATGAGCGCCTTGAGGAGTGCTTTGGTCTTCGGCTTCGTGTGCTCTTGGCTTGCTGTCCACAAACCGGTCGCCACCAGGGAGAGGACGCAAGTGCCGGTACTGGACACAGAAACCTTGTTGTTGCTTTTGAGGTGTTTGTATCCGCTGCGGTATGCGAAGTACTCCAGAGAGGTGACCTGATCTCGCAGGATTTGGCTCGAGAAGAGCCGGAGGCGTTCCAGTTCCTGAAAGCTCAGCAGCGGTGTCCGTCTTTCAACGTCGCAGGTTGAAGGTTGCATCGACTTCGTCTAATCATTACTGCATGTAGGCGGGCAATCCTAACTTCTCTCGGAGGTTCGCCAAGTCGCGGTGCACGATATCCGCTGGGTCGCGTGAATAGTCTTGGTATGTCAGTGCAGCCTCGATGTGCTCAAGGATATAGTGGGCTTTTTCTATGGAGGCATGAGGATCGATGAGCAGGCCTTCGGGGCGCCTCGGGCGTGAGCTAGCTTCGACCCGGCACAAGGCTGCTGCGATAGTAGGCACAATCGTCACGTACTCGCGCAGCGTCAGGTCGCTTGGCGGGTGGGCGGCGAAAATAGGTACTCCAGCGGCCGCTGCGAAACCGACCTCCATGGACGCTGACTGACCGACATAGCCGTCGGGACAAACAAGCCAGAGGAAATTGGCTGCGCGGATTGATTCAAGATGCCGATCTTGGACGAGGCGAACAGACATTACGCGGTCACTGGCGACGAACAAGAATTCTCCCTGCGCTGCCACGACTCGGGGATCAGCCGGTGACAACACACGGACAGAGAGCGAAGCCAATTCATGGACGGCGGTGGTGATCGCACCCATGTGGCGATGGAAACTGCCTGACACGGTAGCTCTCAGCATAGGCACCTCACAGTAACTTGTGCTCCGGGACGGCGAAACCAGAACGCATCGGGTGGAACGTGTGGGTGGGGGCCCGCGACAATTCCGCTCAGACCGTTTCTAGTATACGTGTCCGGCACTCCTCCATTCGAATAGAATGATTTTACTCAGAATCCTATTTAAATAGAAGTTCTTTTTAAATAGAATAAAACGATATGTCTCAAGGCAGGAAACGCGGGCGAAAAAAGAGGGCGCGAACCACCGCTGAGAAACTCCTTATGGGAGAATTCTCAGACAAGCTGCGGGGGAAAGTGGGACAACCAGGCTGGAGCGCCAAAAGGACGGCCCGCGAACTGGATGTCTGCCTCGCGTCTTTCTACAACTACCGGAACAGGAAGGATCTACCCAGTTACGAAGTCCTTAAGCGCAGCCACGACTTGTGGGGATGGACCTTCAAATACGTCGATTTCGCCGACCGCCACGCCAAGGCTCCTACCGAGTTAGAGCAGCCGCGCCAATACGTCCTGCCATTCATCGAAAATGTGCATGAGAGTGACATCCAGGTCATCCGAGCTAAGCCAGTAAAACCGGACATGTTAGAGCTGACCGTACAAATTAGATTTGGCAGCTAGCAACTGGGCTGCATTCTTTCGCCGCTTCGCGGCTGGGGCTGGCGTCGTGGCGAGCTCTGATCGCAGCGCTGGAAGGGCTGCGCCATCCAAGATCTGCGCGGACTCAAGAACTGAAGTCGTGGCCTTCCCGGGGGTAGCGCTGGCGGAACAGCAGGTTTCTCCACTCGCCGTCGCTGACGCTCCGGACTCGGTCGAAATGACAAGGTTTTGGGAGATAGCGGTAATCACGGCGCTGAGGCGCCGCTCTTCCAGGGTGGTCCAGACAACGGTAGTCCAGACATTTGTGCGGTTGTTTGGAGCGCGGTCGAACTGTGCCGTCCGCTAAAGCGGACTCTGTTCATTCCACTTCCGGCTTCCCGGCACTTCCGTGCCGGGCTTTCACATGCCGCCCCTTCGGGGCTGGTTCTCGCTTCAGCTTATTGACGGCTTGCGCCTCTTCGGCAAGCTCAGGGCAAGCTGTGGGCTGCATTCTTCTGCCGCTTCGCGGCTGGGGGTTGGCATCGTGGCGAGCTCTTATCGCAGCGCTGGAAGAGCTGCGCCACCCAAAATCTGCGCGGACTCAAGAACTGAAGTCGTGGCCTTCGCGGTGGTGGCGCTGGCGGAACAGCAGGTTTCTCCACTCGCCGTCGCTGACGCTCCGGACTTCGGTCGAAATGACAAGGGTTTGGGGGATAGCGGTATCACGGCGCTGAAGCGCCGTTCTTCCAGGGTGGTCCAGACAACGGTAGTCCAGACATTTGTGCGGTTGTTTGGAGCGCGGCCGAGTCGTGCCATCCGCTAAAAGCGGACTGTGTTCATTCCACTTCCGGCTTCCCGGCACTGCCGTGCCGGGCTTTCACATGCCGCCCCTTCGGGGCTGGGTTCCGGCATTTCGGCTCCTAGTCGCAGCGCTGGAAGCGCTGCGCCACCGAAATCAGTGGGTGCGGGTCAAAACGTGGGTTATGGCGGAATCTTGTCAATAGGGAGAAGTGACGCGATTCGGTCTACGGCGAGGGAAACAAGGGGAATATAAATGTTGGGTTGGTGTCACATTTGCCCTGTTCGAATTGGTATCCTAGAAGTATAGGGTAAAAATTTAGAAAAGAAGGCGCGGCCTATGGGTCGCGCCTTTTGTTTTGGCCGAGAAGGCTCACGGGCGGTCCGGGCTTGTGGGGAAGTAGGGATGCTTCGACTCCGGAATGAGTATCGCTTCGCGATGCTCATTCCTGCGCTCAGCATGACAACAACGGCGCGGCCTACGGGTCGCGCTTTTTGTTTGGGCGGGTCACGATTATTTCGGCAGATGGGAGATTGAGAGGATTCAGGGATGAAGTCGTGGGAGCGATTCGGGACCTATAAGGAACGTGGCGAGTGGGTGGAGTTGCAGTTTATGGCGCAGGCAGCGCGCCGGAGGTTCGCGGTGTGCAAGCCCTGGGGAGAAACGCGGGCCTACGATGTGGGAATCGAACATGAGCAGAACTTTCTGCGAGTGCAGGTGAAGTCCAGCACATACCGGCGTGGTGACGGCTATTGCTGTCAACTGCTGCCCAACCACGGGAAGAAGCAAGACTACAGTTTGGAACAAATTGACCTGTTCGCCGCGTACGTTATTCCGGTCGGGGCGTGGTATCTGATCCCAGCATCGCTGGTGCTAGGGGTGCGGCGAATTACCTGCGTCATGCTAAGCCCGGTCGTGCCGCCGACCAAGAAGAAGAGCTACTGTTACGAGTGTTACAAGGAGGCGTGGAGTCTGCTGAGGAAGACTCGGCGCGGGTTGGGGGAGTGCGGGCAGAAGTAGGAGTGGTTGGGCTGGCTACCTTGGGGGCTGAAGCCCCCAGTGGTGCGGGGCGCATACCGCAGCGCTGAAACGCTGCGCAAGGAAAATATCATGGTGGATTGATTCAACTTTGAGGGCGCTCGCTGCGCTCGCTTGGACAGCCGAGGCGGCTGTCCCCACATGGCTTTTCTATCCTTCCACAATGCTTTTCTATCCTCCGCATCGCCTATCGATCCCTACATGGTCTATCTATCCTCCACAATCAATTAGGCCGGCATGTTGGATGGCTTGCGGGGTCGCGAGGCGAAGGTGGTCATCAGCGATAGCAGCGTGATCAACGAGATTATTCCCAGCGAGATGACGCAGTAGATGCACCAGACGCCGAGAATGTGCGCTTCGACGTGGGCCAGGTACAGGGAGAATGCGAGGCCGGCGAGAGCTACTACGAGCACTAAGCGGTATGCACGGCGCCAAGCGAGTGCGGCCATCAAGAGATATCCGGCGATGCCGAGGGCGGCGACGGGAATGCCGGCGAGCATGGCGTAGGGGCTGTGATTGACGATGCCGCAGTCCCAGCGCTCGTTGATGCTGCAGGGCGAGTCGCCTTCGGTGCGATAGTGCTCGCGCAGGGCGAGGGCGGAGACGACGATGCCGAGAGTGGCGAGGAGGATCAGGATGTATCGCATGTGTGCTTCCTCTGGGGAATTGTTGATTGCTGATTGTTGATTGCTGATTAAACTCGGAGTCTCCACTTTTCAATCAACAATCAACAATTGGCAATCAGCAATTCTTATTTGTCGCGCTCAACTTGAGGAGTGCGAGGCGGCGGCGATGTCTTCGAGCACGTCGGAGGGCTGCCAATCGGCGCCGGGATACCACTTGAAAATCTTGCCGTCGGGAGAGATGACGGCGGTGCTGAGCGAGTGAGTGATCAGTCCGCCTTCTTCCTTGTAGGTCAGCGCGAAATAATCAGCGACTTGCGACAACTCGGCGGACGGGATGGCGGAGAACTCCCAATGAGCGAAGCCTGGATCTTGATTCTTGCCGCCGGCGGGCGAGATAGCGTAGGCGCGCAAAACTTTGGGCGTGTCATGAGCGGGATCGAAGCTGATGCTGAGCAGATGCGTTTTGCCGTAGCGCGCGGAGTTGGCGCGGAGCTGGCGGTCGATGGCGGAAAACTGGTGGCTGATGCGCGGACAGAAGTCGGGGAAGGGACAACGGGTGTAGATCATGGTCAGGAGCAGAGTCTGGCCGCGGTATTGGTGCAGCGAAATCTGCTTGCCGTCCTGATTGATGAGTTTGAAATCGGGAACTTCTTCGCCGGGAGTTGGAATGTGCAAGGACGTGGCGGGCTTGTCCGCGGGAGGCTTGGAATGGCCGGTGACTTGAACATTTTCCAACCAGTATTTTTCGCCGGTGACAACAACATCGGCGGAAATGGAATCGCCGGGCTGCAGTTGGTCGAGAGCCGTGGCTGGCTTGAGGGGATAGGACATCACCATTTTGTCCATGAATCCGGCTACAGGTTCGTTGTCGATGTTGGCGGTTCCGGCGTTCTTGTCGATCGAAACAACCGTGCCCTCGAGAGCATAGCGTTTGACGCCGGATTGAGAGTTCGTGGCGCCGGGCTGCGACTTTCCCCGGTTGCAGGCGGGAATGAAAGCGAGCAGGGCGCACAGGCAGAGCGGCGCGAGAGTGGTCGAAAGAAACCTGGAATGGCTAGTCATATAAAGTTTTAGTCTCCTCTATTATCTCCGATCAAACGGCACTGGATGTCTTTTTGGCGTCAATAGTGAAAGCGGTAGCGAAGTTCGACGTAAATCTCGCGGGGATTGTTCCAATGGAAGCCGCCGAAAGTCACGCTGTTATCAAGTTCGACGCGGCGATTGGCGACGTTGACGGCATTGAGCGACGCGGAAAAGTGTTCGCCGAAATCTTTGCCGAGAGAAAGATCGAAACTGGTGTGTTGTGGCAGATAAGCGCCGGGATAAGGCTGACCGGGAAATGCATTGGTGAATCCGGAGCCGTAATAAACATTAGTGGAAGCGTAGGCGTGCCAGGGAAGAGTGACGTCGCCGCCGACGTTGAGGGTGTTTCGCTGATCGTGGTCGAGCGGGCCGAAGGGGAGGAAGGAAAAATTCGTGAGGCCGCCGGTGATGGCGCCGCCGGCCTCGGCGATCTGATTGGAATAGGCGAGGTGTATCTGGGCGCGATGGGCGATGCGCGGCGAGCGCAGGGTGGCCTCCCATCCGCGGATGACGGCATGGGCAATGGTGACTGGGAAAAAAAGATTCGACTCGCCGATGTTGTTGTGGTCGAAGAAATTCACGACGTTGGTACGGAAATTGTCTACATCGAAGGTCCAACCGCGGAAGGGAATGGTGACGCCGAACTGGTGCTCTTCGTCGCGTTCGCCATTGAGCTTGATGAATCCTAGATTGTTCGTGTTGGCGAGTTGCAGCAGAGGGCCGGATGCGGTGATCAACGGTGGGGCCTGATAGTAGTGACCGTAGAAAGCGCGGAATGTCCAGCTAAGTCGGGGGATGTTGAGGGCGGCGCCGAAGCGTGGGCTGATGGCGCTCTCGGAGACTCCGCCAGAGAAATGGGTGGGGCGCATTCCGGCGCTGAGCGTTAACCAGGGGACGGGCTTGAATTTGTCGTCGATGAAGAAGGCTTCGAGGCTGCCAGAGGGCTGCTCGACGTCGGTAAATGGAGATCCGCCTCCGTTGTTGAAAATCGCGCCGAAAAGCTCGTTGTCGCGCTGATAAAAGTTGTACGTGCCGACTTGCAGATCATTTTTTGCGAAGGTTGCGCTGAAACTGATTTGGCCGCCCGCGTAGGATGAGGTGCGATTCTGGGTGGTGGCGATGGGAAGGTCGTCAGGCGAGCTGGCGTAATCCGCTGTGTTGCGATGAAAAAAAGGCGAGAATGTGAGCAGAAGTTTGGAATTGAAGGTGTGGACCCAGGAGAAATTTACGAGGGCATCGGATTCGTGGTCTCCGTCGCGCAGGTTGAGGCTTGGGTATTGGGCTTGAAATCCGTTGCCGGCGATGGGAGCGTTTTCGATGTCGTTGGGAAAAGGGTCGTAGGGAATCTGATAGTAGTCCTTGCGGAGCGAAGCGACGAGGCGCAGTTGGTCGGATGGATCGAGATTGAAGATGAGTGAGGTGAAACCGCCGTAACCATTTTCAGCGTCATGAACCACTTGCGGGACGGGAGTCTGTATCCCCAGATTGCTGCGGTTGGCGTTGAGGCTGGCGTAATAGGCGAAGCGTTCGGTGTGGTCGCCAAAACTGAGGGCGTCATTGGTCTGGTAAAAGTTGCCGGCGCTGAGGACGAGTTCAGCTTCGCGATTACGTTCGAATCCGGTACGGGGGACCACGTTGAAGACGCCGTAGGTGCGATCGCCGAACTCAGCGCCGTAGCTTCCGCGATTGACCTCGAGATAGTCGATATCTTTGGGGTCGAATTGCGGGCCCAGGTTCGAAGAGATGTTGGTGTTGGGCACGGGGACGCCATCAATGAGCCAACTGGCTTGGTGGCCGCCGCGGATGTGGAGTTGGTCGTGGGTGAAGTAGGCGCCGGGAACGTAGTCGGTGATCATGGCGAGGCTGTTGGTGCGGTCAGCGCCGGGAGTATGTTCGACATCGAGGCGGCTGACCAGGGTGATGGGAGTGGCGGAATCGGTGGGAGCGGCTTCGGGCGATCCCGAGACGTTGACGGTTTCTTTGTTGGTGGCGACGCTTAACGAAAAGTGCAGGACGGGCTGCGAGCTGGAGTTGACCGTTACGGTCTGCGTCGCCTGATTGAAAGTGGGCGCGACGACCGTCACCGTGTATTCGCCGAGAGCGACGCCGTTGAAGATGAATTGGCCGGTGGCATCGGTAGTCACACTGGCGGACCAATCCGAAGTTTTCGAGTGCAACATCACCATGGTGTTTTCCACGGGACGATGCTGAGGATCGTGGACGATGCCGCGGACCGAGCCCAAGATGGAGGCGAACGCGGCGAGAGGCAGCAGCGTTAGTACGACGAAGTGGATGAAGCGCATTGAATCTCCGATGAAGGTAGTTCCCGTTCACGCACCGCAGGGGCTAAAGCCCCTCAGTTATGAGAGATATTGATCACAGCGCTGAAGCGCTGCGCCACCCAAAAGCGCCGCGCCAGCCAAAAGCTTCCTGAGTTTTGGGCGATCTGGGCCAAGGGACGGGCTCATGAGCGTTTGCTTCCCACGGTTCATGCGGGTTCTTGAAAACGATCAACTCGGGGGATTTGGCTCAGGCGAGGGGAAAATGTGGCGGGGCGCGAGTGGATTGGAAACGGGGGTGATGAGAGTCCTGAAAAGCGGTAATTGACTGGCCGAGGTAGCCCTCAACGGTCTGGGTCCACGAAGTTCCGGCTGCGGGCGTGTGAGCCCACCGAATTGTGATTACGGCATGGCCGCAGCGGTTAGAGCAGCAGCCGGCATCGCGAATCGCAGGCTGTTCTGTTTCCGAGCTTAGGGAATCGTGGCAGTGGTGAACTGACTTGCGGACGCAGCAGGCATGGGGCGGGGTAGCTATGGCAGCTTGGGCAAGAGGGCCGAAATTGCCCACCAGTGCCGCTAACAAAAGAAATTTGGCGATCCAGCGATGCATGCAGGTCTTGAGTCCCAGAGCGTACCAGCTTACAGATGCCGAGAGCAACAACCAGGCTGCAGACAATCTTGCGGCGGTTTCAAGTGAGTCTGCTCGAACGATAAAGGATTCTCCAGCTGAAGCCGGATTATTTTTTGGAAGCGGCTGGCGGTACGACTGAAGTCGTACCCTGATACGAATCCCGTACTCGTCACGCTTTGCCGTGAATCTTTGCCCACCACCAGCGGACGCCGACGAAGAGAAAGCGCCAGTCCTGAAAGAATTCAGGAGGCTTGCCCTCGAAGGCATGGCCGATGAATTGGAAAATCCATCCAATGACAAACAGGGCGAGCGCATAGGGCCACAGACGATGGATGAAGATGCTGGCCAGAAAAAGTGGGATGGAGAGGAGAATCGTAGGTATGCCCAGCGTATGGCAGAGGCGGTTCACGGGGTGCTGGTGGCTGGTGGCGTATTGCGAGATCCACTGCTGGTTGCTGCGGTTGCCTAGCATGGCGGAAAGAATAATACATCGGAACGCGACTTCTTTGTAACGAAATGGCTCTTCTGGAGAAACCGCGCGGCAAAGCTGAAGCGTTTCTAATAATTTAAGCGAGGAACATTAAACTGCGGGAAACGCTGTTGTACCCTGTTAATCCACAACGCGCTGAACTAAACTATTGACAGGGGAGGATTAGCAGCTATGATGCCTATCCAAACCCATTCGGAAAACAAGCCGAATAAAAGGTGAAGGGGAAACGCAATGGCAGATAGAAAGCAGTTCTTTGGCGACATCACGCCCGATCCCGAGCTCGTAGAACTATTGAAAACGGCAGCCCAAACCACGGTGACCGAAGACGACCTTCGCGAACAGCGGATTAGCTTCGCATTTGGCAATGCTCCGGCAGACGCCAAGAACATCACCAAGGACAGCGTGCGGCATACATCCGAGCACATACGGTTAAAGTCGTAACATTTGGAATGGCCCGCGTGATTCGCGGGCCGCATCCGCTCCTATGTCCGTCCGGGAAAAAGACAATCCCGCCCTCTATACGAGGATCCAAGAACAAAATTTGCTGCGTCAATACGACCTGTTGTCGAACTGCGTAGAGATCGCGCTAGAAAAAGGCATTGAATCCTTCGACAAATACACACTGTGGGCCTTGAACTATGCTGCGGTCGCCAACATTGCCCAGTTGGGCGGACGATACCGCGAAGAACCAATTCTGGTCGGTAACCACATTCCCCCTCATTTCAAAGATGTCCCAGAGTTGATGGATCGCTTTTTCTCACTCGTTCACGAGAACTGGACACTGGTAGATCATCCCACGTGGCTTGCGGCTTATGTTCTGTGGAGGATGAACTGGATTCATCCTTTCGTAGAAGGCAATGGAAGAACAGCTAGGGCGGCTTGCTATTACCTGATTTGCCTGAAACATGGGAAGTTGCTTCCCGGAAAGAAAATAGTTCCCGAGCGCATTCGCGCGGATCGTGGGCCTTATTATGCAGCACTGCGCAGCGCAGATGAAGCCTGGAATGACGGCAAGCTCGATGTTTCGCAATTGGCTAAGTATTTGGAGGAACTTCTTAAGGGTCAACTGGCCGATAAATAATCTCTCCAAACTGAAACGCTCACGATTCCCGCCTACAGTTGAGGCACCTGCGGGCCGCGTGGTAGCATCCTAGGTTTTGGCGGGTGATGTTGGGCTGGCCTGTCTACTGCACTGTTCTTTATTCTGAATTCTGATTCTGGGCCTTCTCTTTTCCACTCCACGCCTGCGAAGGAGCCTACTCGTGAAAATTTATTCCGGAGAAAACATTCGTAATGTAGCGATTGTGGGGCATGGGCATGCCGGCAAGACTACGCTGTTGTCCGCCATGCTTTACACGGCGGGCGCGACGCCGCGGCTGGGGCGCGTGGACGATGGGTCGTCAACCACCGACTACGACGAGGAAGAAATTGCCCGGAAGATGTCGATTGCAGCTTCCGCGGCCTATGTGGAGTGGGGCAAGACGAAAATCAATGTGATTGATACGCCGGGGTTCAATATGTTTGTCCACGAGGCCAAGATGGTGCTGCCGGTAGTGGATGCGGCGATCGTGGTGGTCGACGGCGTGGCGGGCGTGGAAGTGGTGACGCAGCGGGTGTGGAACGATTGCGAGGAGTATAAGACTCCGCGGCTGATCGTGGTGAACCGCATGGATCGCGACCGGGCGAATGCGGAGCGGGTATTGGAGTCGCTGGTCAATTCTTTCGGGCGGAATGTGATTCCGATTGAGCTGCCCATCGGCAGCGAGAAGAGTTTGAGTGGCGTGGTCGACCTGGTGCGCATGAAGGCCTACACGTATGAGTTGGGCGGAAACGGAAAAGGGAAAGAGACGGAGATCCCGGCCAACATGCGCTCGCAGGTGCAGGAGGCCCACGAGCAACTGGTTGAGCTGGTGGCAGAGGGTGACGACAAGCTGATGGAAGAGTTCTTTGAAAAGGGAACGATTCCGGAGGAAGATCTAATTCCTGCGCTGCACAATGCGATTCGCGAGGACAAACTGTTCCCCGTTATTTTTAGCTCGGGACTGGGCAACGTGGGCGCCGACCGGGTGATGGATTTTATCGTCGATTACACGCCGGCACCTTCCGAGCATGAGTGGATACAAGGGGAGCCGACGTCTTCCGGGAACGGAGACGCGCCGAAGCGGCATGAGACGGACGCGGAGCCGGTGTCGGTATGTGTGTTCAAGACAGTCTCCGATGCATTTGCCGGACGGATTTCGTACTTCAAAGTTTTCTCGGGCGTGCTGAAGAATGAATCGACGCTGCAGAACTTCTCGCGCGGGTCGGCGGAGAAGCTTTCGCATATTTCGATCATGCAGGGAAAGACAGCGGTACCAGTCACAGAGCTGCATGCGGGCGATATTGGCGCGGTGGCGAAGTTGAAGGACACGCTCACTGGCGACACGCTGGGGGACAAAGCGGCGCCGATTCAGTATCCGCGGGTCAAGCTGCCGGAGCCGGCGATCACATTTGCGATCGAACCCAAGAGCCGCGCCGACGAAGATAAGCTGGGGCCGGGGATCCATAAGCTGATGGAAGAAGATGCCATGCTGCGATTCTTTAGGGACGCGCAGACGCAGGAGTTCCTGATCGCGGGAACGGGCCAGCAGCATATTGAAGTGGTGGTAGCGAAACTGAAGAAGCGCTATCACACGGAAGTGGTTTTGAAAGCGCCGAAGGTTCCGTATCGCGAAACCATACGCGGCAAGGCGGACGTTCAGGGACGGCACAAAAAGCAGACCGGTGGGCACGGGCAGTATGGCGATTGCAAAATCAAAATGGAGCCGATGCCGCGCGGCGGGCAGTTTGAGTTCGTAAACGACATTTTCGGCGGCGCAATTCCGAAGAACTATATCCCGGCCATTGAAAAGGGAATCAAGGACGCGGCGGGACGCGGATATCTGGCGGGCTATCCGGTTGTCGACTTCCGCGTGATTCTGTATGACGGGTCGTATCACGATGTGGATTCGAACGACATGTCGTTCCAGATGGCGGGCCGCATTGCCTTCCGCAAAGCCATGGAGCAGGCCAAGCCTACGATTCTTGAGCCGGTGATGCATGTGGAGATTACGATTCCGGACGATTTTGCGGGCTCGATCATGGGCGACTTGAACAGCCGGCGGGGGCGCATCCAGGGTATGGATAACAAGGGCGGCAACACTATCGTGAAGGCCGAAGTGCCGATGGCGGAGATGCTGACTTATGGTGTGGATCTGACTTCAATGACGCAAGGGCGCGGTTCGTTCAATATGGAGATGCACCATTACGATACGGTGCCGGGACCACTGCAGGAGAAGATTATTGAGAAGGCCAGGGCGGCGCGGGGAGAGCTGAAGGAAGAGGAAGAGTAGAGGGTCTGCGAGGCACAACTTTCTCTACGACGTTTTCAGCCCTTGTGCCTTCGCCAGCTTCGCCTGCCGCTCGTCGAACGTCCAGAATCGTTCAGCTTTGAGTTCCAGCGCGCAGGCCGCAGTCACGGTTTTCGCGTTCGCTCGGTCCGTTTTTCTTGGCCGACCTTCAGGTCAGCTTCCATCCCTAGTTCCCACTCGCGGTGACGATACTGGAGGAAGTCTTTAACCGCGTGCGGAATCTCATCACCAAACCACTTCTTTCTCCAAACCTCGAAATCCAGGATTTCGACCGACTCCGCTTGAGCGCGGGCGGACGCACCGGCCCTTGGCCGCTCCTCAGCAGGAACGCCGTTATCGTCATAACCAACGATCTCTTCAAGAGACCGACTGTCAACCACGGGGAGATCATCCACTCTGCGGAGAATCGCAGCGAGATCCTCGTTCTTGTCGGAAGGGTTTGTCATGACATCGCCATCTGCCTTGATTATAGGACTTCGACCTCAGAAATCTTCTGCTTTGGTAACTTCGCCCGCCAGCCTCGCTATTAACTATCGGCAAAGGTGGCGGCGACCAGGAACAGTCTCGGCTGAGCTGCAGAGTGTGCGTTGAAACTTCAGGCGTCCCTCCGGGGCGCGTTTGGGTTTCCCAACTGTCCCGGCGCTGAACGCGCGCCGGGCTATTATCAGATGCCCCTCCGGGGCGCAATTTCTGGTTCGGGACGGCTTCCGGGTATTGCAGCGCAACCTGCAAGAGGTCGAAAAGAAAACCGGGCCAGTTTGGGAGGACTGGCCCCGGCAGGGTTTCTCATTGGTGGCGCCTGGAATTCCTAACTACCGATCTCCAAACAAATCCGACATCGTATTAGTGGAGCTTTCGCAGGCATGGTTCAGGCAGGGTAGGTTGAGCCCTCCCTCGATCGTGCGTAGCAGGGAGAAGTGAGTATAGAACTCACCGCTTTTCAGTTGATGAACGCCGTAGTTGGTGTCGACGATGGTGACCACCTGATTGATGATGGGTTGCACGGAGTAGTCGTTTTCGTCCCAGATCACGACGATGGCGGTCTTCCCTTCCTTCCACGCCTGGGATCCGTGAATGGCCGTCACGATTTTCTGTACAACCTGGTCTCCGAGAATAATCAATGCCGGATTCAGGCCGGCTTGGGTGCCGTTGTCATTTGGATCGAAGTTGCAGAAGGCGGTGCCGTTGCTGCGTCCGTGCTGGTCGTTGCACTGGTTGGGGACGATGAAGGAAAAGTTGGGGGCGTTGCCCGAAGCGATGTCGCCCCAGAGTCCATGCAATCCGTCAAAGGCGTACATATTAGCGTATCCGGCATGGGGACTGGTGCCTTCCTGAACGCTCTGGAAATAGACGAACGGATTGTGTTTGGCAGCGTAGAGCTGAACGATGTCGCCGCTGTTCAGCGGCGGGGTGAGCTGCGGGTTGATTTTGGTGAAATCTGTCAGGTTGGTGAAGTTCCCGTCGCTGTAGTCGACCAAATCGGGTCCGCGCATGGGGAGACTTTCCTGGTAGCTCTTCCAGCTCTTGCCGGCAGCGGCGAGCTGGTCGGCGATGGTGATGCCGAGAGTGCTGGTGGCGGCGGCGTAGGAGTGGGTTCCGTCAATGTTGATTTCGCACGGCGGTCCCGTGACCTCGTTCGTGCAATCCAACAGCGGCGTGGCGGCGTCGGTTCCGCTGCCCGAGATTGGGCAGATGGCGGGGCTGGCGGGGTTGTCGGTGTTAACGGTTCCGGAGGCCAGGTTGGTGGTGCAGGATGCGTTATGCCAATCGGGATTGTTGTCACTGTGAACTCCGAAGTTCGAACCTCCGACTACCTCCAGGTAGTTGGTGAGGCTGGGGTGGGCGACGGCAAAATAGTTAGTGGCAAGGTTGGCTTGGCGTGCGTACTGGTTGATGAACGGAGCATTGGGATTGTTCAGAATCTGCGAATAGCCGTGGTTTTCCATCATGATAAGGAAAACGTGGTTCAAGGCGGGAACACCGGTTGGCACGGGGCCCTGTTGAGCGAACGCTCCGCCCGCGAGTGCAAAAAGAAATACAGTGAGCACACCAGCTTTTATCTTCATCATCTTGTCTCCTTTGTTTTCTGTGAAAGCCTGGAAGATCTTTCGTTTTCGGCTCGCTAGCTGAACTTGGCTGGCTGGGCGAGCGGGGTAATCTTACTGGAGACGCAGGTTAAAGTGGGGTGAATTTGTGGGCCCCGGAAATGACGATTTGAGAAACAAGAATGGGCACGCTATTCGAGAAGGGCGCTACAAGGCACAAGCCCGCCGGGCGGATCGACCAGTCAAACGTGACGCGGCCGGGCTTCGCCCCTTCGGCTTCGCTCAGGGCAGGCTCTGGCCGGACAGCCGAGGCGGCTGTCTCCACATGGGTCGTGGTAATATCCGGCCAGTGGCCACTGCCAGAAACAATCCTGATTTGAACCACAACCCCGATCGTCTGGTCTCTGCGGCGCCGGTGGAGGATGATTCTTCGTTTGAGCTGAAGTTGCGTCCGCAGCGGCTGGGCGAGTTTATTGGGCAGAATAAGGTCAAAGAAAATCTGGCGGTTGCGATTGAGGCGGCCAAGTCGCGCGGCGAGGCCATGGACCATGTGTTGTTGTACGGGCCGCCGGGGCTGGGGAAGACGACGCTGGCGAACATCATCGCCAACGAGTTGGGCGTGCACTTTCAGCCGACGGCGGCGCCGCTGCTGCAGATCAAAGGCGATCTGACGGCGATCATCACCAATATGCAGGAGAGGCAGGTCCTGTTCATCGATGAGATTCACCGGTTGCAGCCGGTGCTGGAAGAGTTGTTGTATTCGGCGCTGGAGGATTACAAGCTCGACATCATTATTGGGCAGGGGCCTTCGGCGCGCACGCACACGCTGGAAGTGAAGCCGTTTACTTTTGTGGGGGCGACCACGCGGGCGGGATTGATTTCAGCGCCGCTGCGTTCACGGTTCGGAATCGTACTGCGGCTGGAGTTTTATACGACTGAGGATTTGCGGGTTATCGTGGAAAGATCGGCTGAAATTTTGGGAGTGGAAATCGACGACGCAGGGGCGACTGAGATTGCGAGCAGGTCGCGGGGGACGCCGCGAATCGCCAACCGGCTGCTGCGGCGGGTGCGCGACTACGCGCAAGTGCGCGGGGCAGGCAAAATCGATTTGCCTACGGCACAGGCCGCGCTGCAGATGCTGGAAGTCGACAAATACGGATTCGACGAGGTCGACCGGCGTCTGCTTATGACGATTATCGAAAAGTATCAAGGCGGTCCAGTCGGCGTGAATACGCTGGCCGCAGTCCTGGCTGAAGAACCCGATGCGATTGAAGAGATTTACGAGCCCTTCCTGATGCAGATTGGATTCTTAAACCGCACCCCTCGCGGTCGAGTGGCGACGCAGCTTGCCTACGACTATTTTGGAATTACTCCGAGTCGAAGGCAGAGTTCGCTGTTCGGAGGCTAGCCTGACATCGTCGGTCCCCCTTCCTGGTCTTCCTTCCTGGTTTCCCAGACTAATTGCTTTCCATTAACCCTCCAGTAGCCCGTTGCACAGTTTTGTTCGGGAAACCTCACAACAATCCTTTCTTGTGTCGTGAGCCGCGCGGATAGTGTATCTTTCTCAGTTCCCTAGGGGGGGCCTAAGAAAGGGAACATGAGGGCGTTTTTTCTGCGGTGGCATAGATTCCCTGGAATTCAGGTTCTCACTTTCAAAAGGCCCCTTAGGCTTGGGCTCGCGGTAGCGTTACTGCTGCCCTGGTTCGTGAGCCATGGATCGCGCTCGTCGTTCGGGCAAACGGCGCAGATGCAAAGTGCTGCATCGGCAGCACCGAATTCGGGGACGCAGCCGAATACCATTGGGCAGAATCAACAAACCACCCCGCAGAATCCTCCTCCTCCCACGGGGATAAATCCTCCGGCTACGGAACACAATCCCCCTCCATCTCAGCAGTATCCCGCGCCCTCGGCGGAATTGCCGGAGCCAGCCATCAAGGATCCGGAGGTGAAGGCCGCGCCCAAGGCGACGGTTGCGGCCCCAACTTTAACCATTCCGCGCCTGGATCGTGCTCCTGCTCTGGAAGATTTCTTAAGCATGAAGCCGGAAGGCGAGATCGCGCAGGAGATGGCGAAGGTCAGCGGCTTCGTGCAGCGTAATCCCTACGATAACGAGAAAGTTTCCGAAGAAACCGAAGCCTATTTGGGCTATGACGAGAAGAATTTGTACCTCGTGTTCGTGTGTTTCGACGATCCCAAGAAGATCCGAGCTCGGATGTCGAGACGCGAAGACATTTACGACGACGATGAAGTCGCCGTTCTACTCGATACGTTTCACGACCGGCGGAGGGCGTATGAGTTTCAGACGACACCGCTGGGGGTGCAGTGGGATGCGATCTATACCGAGGCATCTCGCGCCGAGGTCGGCGGGAACTGGGATACTTCCTTCGATACGGTTTGGGATTCGCGGGGCAAGGTGACCAGCCGCGGGTTTGTGGCGTTCATGGCGATTCCCTTCAAAAGCTTGCGTTTTCCCTCGGCCCAACAGCAGGAGTGGGGAATCATTCTGTACCGGGGCATCATTCGCAAGAACGAAGATTCGTTCTGGCCTTATGTCTCCCGCAAAATGGAAGGCAGGCTGGGTCAGGCCGCGACCCTTTATGGACTGGAGGGAATTTCGCCGGGACGCGACATTGAGCTGATCCCCTACGGAGTGATGCGCAGCTTCCGATCGCTGGACACGGTGGATCCGAGCAATCCGTTTTTTCAGAAGGCCGCCGTGCAGGGGCAGCCGGGCATGGACGCAAAGTTCGTGATCCGCGACCATTTTGTGGTGGACGTGACTGCGAATCCGGACTTCAGCCAGGTGGAATCGGAGGACCCGCAGATCACGGTCAATCAGCGGTTCGAAGTATATTTTCCGGAGAAGCGGCCTTTCTTTCTGGAGAACGAGGACTACTTTCGCACGCCCATCGATTTATTTTTCACGCGCAACATTCAAGACCCCTCTGCGGGAATAAGACTAACCGGTAAAGAAGGACCCTATTCGGTGGGATTGATGTCCACCGATGATCGCGGTCCCGGATTGGCGGTTCCGAATTTTTGTCCCGAGACATCTCCGGTTTGCTCCTCCAGTCTCTCAGGAGATCGATCGTATTTCAGCATCGCGCGGGTTAGCCGGGATATTTTCAGGCAATCCAGTATTGGCGCAGTTTACAGCGACTGGGAGTGTCCAACGACCGGCGAATATAACCGCGTCGGCGGCGTCGATGCGCGCCTGAAATTCAGCGCCAACTGGCTTGTGGAGGGTCAGGCAGTCACGAGTTCGAGCAACTTGTATGGCTTGACGGCAACCAACTTGGAGAACACTTGCGAGTACGGCCTGTATCCGTTCAGCTCGGGCAACTTCGGAAACGGAAGTCACTATGCGGGGCCGGCGGACAAGTTTGAAGTCAGGCGAAGCGGTCTGCATTTCAATTACATCGGCACATATCAGGATGTGAGCCCGGGCTTCGTCACGGTCCCGGGATTCGTGAACCGGGTCGATATTCGGGGAGTCTACAACACTATTTTCTACCGGTTTCGCCCGAAGAAAGGTTGGGTTCTCAACTGGGGACCGTCGATGCTGCAGCGGTACGTGTTTGATCACGAGGGCAACCGACTGGATACGAACTACGATCCATATCTGAAAATTGAAGGGCGCGGACAGACGTTTCTTTGGATCGACCCTTATACAGAGCTGCGAGAGCGTCTGCGGCCACAGGATTTTGCATTCATCGGCCTATCTGAGAATAAGAAGCAGGATTACCACGAGCATTCCACCGCAATCCGTTCCCAAACCGGCTACCTTCGCAAGGTGACCGTGGGAGGGAGCTACACGTGGGGAGACGGGGTGAACTTCGTGCCGGCTGCGCATTCACTGCCGCAGGGTCTTTTATCGCGATCGAATACGGCGGAGGGCACGCTGACCTTCCGTCCCGTCAAGCCGTTGAAGATTGAAAACACTTATTTGTTCGAGCGCTTGCGCGCGACGGATAATGAATATCTTCTTGCTCTGTCGCAAATGCCGGGGACTACTCTTGGCAAGGGGATTTTTAACAACCATATCGTGCGCAGCAAGTGGAACTGGCAATTCACGCCTCAACTCTCTCTGCGCGTGATTATGCAATACAACTCGGTTCTGGCGAATACTCCGGGCAACACGTTTTACCCGTATACCAGCCTTCCTACACAGAAGGAGTTCAACGCCGACTTTCTGGTTACCTATCTGGTGCACCCTGGGACTGCGATTTATGTTGGCTACAACAGCGACTTGCAGAATCTGAATCGCAGCCTGATGCTGGATCCGGCGGGCCTGGCGGGACTTTATACGCCGAGGGGATACATCAATGACAGTCGGCAGTTTTTTGTGAAGGTGTCGTATTTGTTCCGGTATTGAAGTTCGCTGTCAGCTATCAGCTATTGGCTATTGGCTATCGGCTTAAGAGCGAAACCCTGAGGCGCCGGTTCCGCGGAGCCTCTGCATTTGCAAAATCGAGGACGCTGACGCTGGTTCGCTGATGGCTGACAGGCTGGCATTGCTGAATCCTGCGTCAATCCGGTAGAATCTAATGATTCGTACTGAGGTTCAAAGCCAATGAAAGCAGCTATTCATCCCGCTTATAACGAAATTCGCGTGCACTGTGCGTGCGGCAATGCGTTTGTTACGCGTTCCACTCACAAGGGCGACATCAGCGTAGAAATCTGCGCGGCGTGCCATCCCTTCTTTACTGGCAAGCAAAAGCTGATGGATACCGCCGGCCGTGTGGAGCGCTTCCGGCGCAAGTATGCGAAGAATGCGCCGGCAGCCGCGAAGCCCGAACTGGCGAAGAAGTAAATTTTTGCCACGGATCTGCGCGGATTAACGCGGATATACCAAAAATTCGGCCCTCGCTCTTCGGCGGGGGCTTTCGTTTTGCCGGCCAAGTAGAATAGAACGGTGAAGAAGTTCTGGGACAATTCGGGCTCGTGTGGCGCGGGCACTCCCTTCGGAAAGCTCAGGGGAGGCTTTGCCCGCGAGGCAGCGCCACTGAAGGCGGTGCCGGCAAGCCTATCCATCGGCAGGGTGCAAATCTCGCCTGCAACAGTTCTAGCGCCCATGGCTGGCGTCACCGACACAGTGTTCCGGCGCTTTATCCGCAACCTCGGAGGCTGCGGCTTGATCATGACCGAGTTCACTTCGGCCGATGGAGTTCTCCGTAAAAAAGATCAGAAGGCCAAGCGCTATCTTCATTTTTACGAGGACGAGCATCCGATTTCGGCGCAGCTTTTTGGCAGCGACCCGCAGGTGATGGCAGAAGCCGCGCGTATGGTGGAGGGTCTGGGGTTCGACCTAGTGGATTTGAATTTGGGATGTCCGGCAAAGAAAGTTGTGAAGTGCAATGGAGGCTCTGGATTGCTGCGCGATCTGCCGGCCATCGGAAAGATTTTTGAAGCGGTGCGTGCGGCGGTGACGATTCCGTTTACCGTGAAGTTTCGTGCGGGATGGAGCGACGATGAGATCGTGTGCGTGGAACTGGCTCGCATGGCAGAAGCGTGCGGGCTGGCGGCAGTTGCGTTGCATGCGCGAACCCGCGAGCAAGGCTATAGCGGACAGGCGCGATGGGAATGGATCGCGGCGGTGAAAGACGCGGTAAAGATTCCTGTGATTGGGAATGGCGACATTCGCACGCCGGAAGATGCTTGTGCCATGGTGACGCAGACTGGTTGTGACGCGGTGATGATTGGACGGACCGCGCCCTCGAATCCGTGGATCTTCCGGCAGATCGAGCAGTACTGTGGGGGGGCCGGCAGTGGCGCAGAGGGTGAGACCTCGGGCCTTCGGCCCGAAGGACAGCCGAGGGCGGCTGTCCCCACATGGGCAGTGGCGGAAACTCCAGCAGTGGGCAAGCCCTACGACGAACCTACTGAAGCTGACCGCTACCAGATGATCCGAACATACTTCCAGATGCTGATTGAAGAAGAACTTCCGGATGCGGTTGGAAAGATGAAGCAGTTCGCATCATGGTTCACGCATGGCGTGCCGGGCGGAGCTGGATTGCGGAAGGCGATTTACGAGTCAAAGAGCGCGGTGGAGATTCTGGGGAGGGTGGAAGAATTCTTCGAAGCAAGGTTGTATGGCGCAGGCACCCCCGCCCGCGAAACCGCCGAAGCGATTTAGCACTGACGGTGACGGAGGGGGCTAAAGCCCCAGTTCTATTTTGACTCAACGGCGCGGCTTGAAGCCGCGCCCTTTCAAGGCTACGAGCCGGTCTGCGCCTACTTCATCTGATCGAGAATCGAACCTACAATTCCTCCCACCACACCGCCCTGCACGGTTTCCCGGCTCGTCTGGTGCGGCATGTATTCCGCGAGCGCGTGCGCAAGTTTGGAAATCGGAAGCGTTTGCAACCAGATTCTTCCCGGACCGGTGAGTGCGGCAAGAAAGATTCCATCGCCGCCGAAGATCAGATTCTTGATTCCAGGGACGGTGGTGATTTCAAAGTTCACGCTCGACTGGAAGGCGCCGACATGCCCAGGATGAACGCGCAGGGTTTCGCCCGGTTGCAGATCGCGCATTACCAGTTCGCCGGAGAGTTCCAGCCAGAAAGTGCCTTGTCCGCTTACCCGCTGCAAGACAAAGCCGCTGCCGCCGAAGATTCCTGCGCCGAGGGATTGCTGGAAGCCCAGGCCGATCTGAATCTGCGGAGTTCCGCACAGAAATCCGTGACGATGAATCATGTACTCATGGCCCGGCGATACGTCCACGGGGACGATGTGGCCGGGAAGTTTCGTGGCGAAAGCCAGCTCGCCGGCTGCGCCGATGGCGCGATACTCCGTCATAAAGAGCGATCCGCCGCCGGCCACGCGCTTGAGGACGCCGAAAAGTCCTCCTCCGCCTGCGAACTGGGTGTGGGTGGTCATCTGAATGGAGCTGCCCATCCAGGAAAGCTCACCGGCTTCGGAGATGATCGATTCGTTCGGCTCGAGGGTGAACTCGAGCACGGGCATGGTGGTGCCGGTGATGCGGCTTTGCATGAGGGGCCTCGGGGGAAAGTATACAGCGGGGGTTTCTCTATGCACTCTTGGCATATAATCCTCCCCATCCATGGCACTGACCTCTGGCACGAAACTCGGTCCGTACGAAATTCATTCCTCCATCGGCGCGGGAGGAATGGGAGAGGTGTATCGAGCGCGCGATGCCCGCCTCAACCGCGACGTGGCCATCAAAATTCTTCCTTCGTCTTTTTCCTCCGATCCCGACCGGCTGAAGCGCTTTGCGCAGGAGTGCCGCGCCGCGGCCGCGCTGAACCATCCCAACATTCTTTCGATCTTCGATATCGGCGACGACCCAGGCGCGCCTTATGTGGTCTCTGAACTTCTGGAAGGCGAAACCCTGCGCGACCGCTTGCGCAACGGCGCTCTGAATTCGCGCAAAGCAATCGAGTATGCCCGGCAGATTGCGAGCGGTTTGGCTGCGGCCCATGACAAGGGCATCGTGCATCGCGACTTGAAGCCGGAGAATCTTTTCATCACCAACGACGGCCGCATGAAGATTCTCGATTTCGGTCTCGCCAAACTGACGCGGCCGGAAGACACCTCGGGCGACGCGCCCACGCAACAAATCGCCACCGATGCCGGAACCGTGATGGGCACGGTCGGCTATATGGCGCCGGAGCAGGTACGCGGGAAACCCGCCGATCCTCGATCTGACATTTTTGCCTTCGGTGCGATTCTCTACGAAATGCTCTCCGGCAAGCGCGCGTTTCACGGTGATTCGCCGGTTGACACGATGAGCGCCATCCTAAAAGAAGATCCGCCGGATTTGGCCGAGACCGACCGCAACGTCTCGCCCGCACTCGAGCGCGTGGTGCGCCATTGCCTGGAAAAAAATCCAGCGGAGCGTTTTCAATCGGCCCGCGATGTGGGATTCAATCTGGAGGCTCTATCGGATATTTCGACAACCAGCCGCGGCGGCGTCCGCGCTTTGCCGGAAGCGCCTGCTTCCCGCCGTTGGCTGATGCCGGTGCTGGCAGCGTTGCTCGTGATGGCTTCGTGGGTCGGAATCTATCGCGTTGCGCATCGTGCCGCACCCAAAAATCCTACCTTCCACGAAATTACCTTCCGCAACGGCACCATATGGGCGGCCCGCTTTGCCCCGGATGGGCAGACGATTATTTACGGCGCGGCCTGGGAGGGCAAGCCGGAGGAAATTTTTTCCACGCGCTTCGACAGCTCCGACTCGCGTGCGATGGGGCTGCCGCCCAGCCAGATTCTGGCCATCTCCTCGAAGGGCGAGATGGCGATTTCCCTGCAGCCTTCGACTTACATTCACTTCACGCAAAAAGGGACGCTGGCGCGGGTGGCGCTGGCTGGCGGAGCGCCGCGCGAGGTGGTGGGCGATGTGACGTGGGCGGACTGGTCAGCTGACGGACAATCCCTTGCGGTGATTCGTCCCGGCCACCCAGCGCTCATGCATCTGGAATATCCCATCGGCACCGTTCTCTATGAGCCGCAAGGCTGGGTGAGCCATGTGCGCTTTTCGCCGAAGGGGGAATACCTGGCCGTCGCCGATCACGTGCAGGGCGGCGACGATGGTCGCATCGTCATTCTCGATGTGCATGGAAATCGCAAAACGAGCTCTTCGTTTTTTTCCAGCGTTGAGGGGCTGGCGTGGAGCCCGAACGGCAAAGAGGTTTGGTTCTCGGCCGTACCCGGCGGATCGGCGCGCTCGATTTATGCGCTGGATTTTTCGGGCAAGGAACGGCTCATTTATCGTGCGCCCGGCGGCCTGACCATTCATGACATCAGCCGCAATGGTCTGGTTTTGCTTACGGCGGACAAAAGTCGTGTGGGCCTGTTTGCGCTTCCTCCGGGCGAAACCCATGAGCGGAGTTTCTCCTGGTTCGACTGGTCTCTGCTGAATGACTTATCCGCTGACGGAAAGACTTTGCTCTTTTCTGAAACTGGCGAAGCCGTGGGGACTAATTACGGAATCTTCCTGCGCCACATGGACGATTCGGCGCCGGTTCGTCTGGGCGACGGCGGCTTTGCCGCGCTTTCTCCGGATGGGAAGTGGGTATTGGCCGAGGATGGCAGTCCGGCGAAGCTGATGCTGCTGCCAACAGGAGTCGGCGAAGTCAGGCAGCTCACGGATAACAAAAACGCACATTACAACGCCAACTGGTTGCCGAATGGCAAGTCAGTCATCTTTACGACCGATGAGACACCAGGGCGGCGCACTTATATTTTAGATATCGATGCTCCAGGCCAAACTCCTCGCCCAATTACCCCCGACGGGACCATTGGGGGCGCGGTGTCGCCGGATGGCGCATTCCTGCTGGCCGGTGACTCCAAGCATCAACGATGGCTTTATCCCATCGCTGGAGGAGACCCGAAAAAAGTAACTGTGACGCTAGGCGCCGATGAAAATGTTATTGGATACTTTCATGACAATAACACGGTTCTGGTGCGTACACGGAGCTTGCCGGTCAAGGTCACCAAACTGGATTTGCAAACCGGCAAGCGCGAGGCGTTTCGAGAAATTATCCCGGCGGATCTCGCCGGTGCTCAGAGTCTGCCGGTCTTGAGGTTCAGCGCTGATGGAAAATCCTATGCCTATTCGCTAGGCCGGTCGCTGTCGGATTTGTTTGTGGTGGATGGGTTGAAGTAGGTCTAAACCGGACGAGCGGCCAGCTTCCCCACTTCATGCTTCTCCACGTAAGCCCAAGGCGTTCTCGCATCGTGAGTGAAGACCGTGAGCCACTTTTCCGCAATCGCCCTCTCGTAGTACTGCTTCTTGCTTTCGATGGTTTGCAGCGGGTAGAGGTCGAAGCCCATGCCCCAGGTAAGGTCGATGTGCGCGGTGGTGGGGATGAGGTCAGAGATGTAGCAGGCGATGGCAGGGGCTGAAGCCCCGGTTCCTTTTTTAGATTCTGGCGGCGCGGCTTGAAGTCGCGCCCTTTCAAATCCAACGCTGCTGTCGGCGCCTGGGCGTCCATTGACGATCACGGCTTGCATGTGGGCGGTGTGGCCGGGGAAAGTTTTTACGGTGATGCCGGGGACGATTTCTTCGCCGCCTTTCAGCAAGGTCATCTGCCCGCTTTCGACCAGCGGATCATAATTCTCGGGAATGTAGCTGATGGAGTCGCGCTCGCTGGGGTGACGCGCATAATGCCATTCGCCTTCGGGAGCGTAATATTTCGCATTCGGGAAAGTGGGGGCGATCTTGCCGTCTTTGCCGCGAACGGTATTCCAGCCGCAGTGGTCGAAGTGAAGGTGGGTGTTGATGACGATGTCGATGTCTTCCGGTGCGATTCCGGCAGCGGATAGATTCGCCAGCAGTTTTGTAGGCTGTCCGTAGAACTTGACCATGCGCTCGGAGAGCTTGTTGCCCATGCCGGTTTCCACTAGCACGTTTTTCTTTCCGGTGCGAATGAGTAGTGAGTTGAGTCCCGCTTGAACGTAATTCTTTTCATCGGCGGCCGCTTTGCGCGACCACATGATTTTGGGGATGACGCCGAAAAATGCTCCGCCGTCGAGCGGGTAGGTGCCGTCGGAGAAGATGCTGAGTTCGAAGTCGCCGAGAGTGAGGGTGGGCATGGAGTCAGTGTGCCACAGGCGCAAAAAACATGGCTACGGATTTACACCGATCTCCACGGATTTTCTTCATCAAGATTTATCCGCGTGAATCTGTCTTAATCCGTGGCCAATTGGGTTACCGCTTCGCCTTCACTGGTTCTTTTTCGCCGACGCGTTTGCTGACTTCGAATTTCATCTTGCCGGCTTTCTTGTCGGCATCGACCACGATGTGGTCGCCGTGCAGAATTTCTCCATTCAAGATCCTTAAAGCGAGGGGATCCTGGATGAGCTTCTGAATGGCGCGCTTGAGCGGGCGAGCGCCGAAGTTGGCGTCGTAGCCCTGCGTAAAGAGCAATTCTTTGGCGGCGTCGGTAAGCTCGATCGAGATTTTGCGGTCGGCGAGCAGACGGCGCACGTCTTCGAGGCGCAGCTCGATGATTTTGACCAGCTGTTCTTTGCCGAGCGGCCTGAAGACAATGATGTCGTCGACGCGGTTCAGGAACTCCGGGCGGAAGTGACCATGCAGCGCGTTCATCACCTGCTCGCTGGCCTTCTCGAAATCTTCCGGGGTGCGCAGGTTTTCGGCTTGAAGATAACTGGAGCCGAGGTTTGAGGTCATGATGAGAATTGTGTTCTTGAAGTCGACCACGCGGCCTTTGCCGTCGGTGAGGCGGCCGTCGTCCATGATCTGCAAGAGAATGTTGAAAACATCGGGATGGGCTTTTTCGATCTCATCGAAGAGCACGACTGCGTAAGGACGACGGCGGACTTGTTCGGTGAACTGGCCTCCTTCTTCGTAACCGACGTAGCCGGGAGGTGCGCCGATCAAGCGGGCGACCGAGTGTTTCTCCATGTATTCCGACATGTCGATGCGGATCAGCGAACGTTCATCATCGAATAAAAATTCGGCGAGGGCGCGGGCGAGTTCGGTTTTGCCGACACCGGTCGGGCCAAGAAAAATGAACGAACCGATGGGGCGCTTGGGATCGCTAAGGCCGGCGCGAGAACGGCGGATGGCGTTGGCGACGCGCTCCAAGGCCGGATCCTGGCCGACGACGCGTTGGCGCAGGCGGTCTTCCATGGTGACCAGCTTTTTTACTTCGCCTTCGAGCATCTTCGAGACGGGAATGCCGGTCCACTTGGAGACGATGCGGGCGATATCTTCTTCGTCGACTTCCTCTTTCAGCATGCGCGGCGCGCCGGTACCTTTGCCGTCGTGACCGTCAATCTTGGCGGTCAGCTGGTTGAGCTCTTCTTCCGCCTGCCGTAACAGTCCATAGCGGATTTCGGCGACGCGCTGCAGGTTGCCTTTGCGCTCTTCTGTCTGCTCTTCGATTTTGAGTTTCTCGATTTTCTCTTTCAGTTCGCGAGAGTGGGCGATCAGATCCTTTTCCTTTCTCCAGTTGGCTTTGAGCGCGTTCGACTTCTCGCGAATCTCCGCCAGTTCTTTTTCAATCACAGCAAGACGGTCTTTGGAGTTGGCGTCGTCTTCTTTCTTAAGCGCCTGTTTTTCGATTTCGAGCTGAGTAGCGCGGCGCTCGAGTTGATCGATGTCGGTGGGAAGCGAATCGATCTGGATGCGGATGGAGGCGGCGGCTTCGTCGACGAGGTCGATGGCCTTGTCGGGCAGAAAACGGTCCGAGATGTAACGGTGCGAGAGGGTTGCAGCGGCGACGATTGCCGAATCTTTGATGCGTACGCCATGATGAACTTCGTAGCGCTCTTTCAGGCCGCGAAGAATGGCGATGGTGTCTTCAACGTTGGGCTCGCCGACGAAAACAATCTGGAAGCGGCGTTCGAGCGCGGCATCTTTCTCGATGTATTTACGGTATTCGTTGAGCGTGGTCGCGCCAATGGCGCGCAGTTCGCCGCGAGCGAGCGCAGGCTTGAGCATATTCGAGGCGTCGATTGCGCCTTCAGCGGCTCCTGCACCCACCAGAGTGTGGAGTTCGTCGATAAAGAGAATGACTTGTCCCGCGGAATCTTCGATTTCTTTCAAGACAGCCTTGAGGCGGTCTTCAAATTCGCCGCGATATTTTGCTCCGGCGAGCATGGCGCCGAGGTCGAGTGCGACGACGCGCTTGTTCTTGAGCACTTCAGGCACGTCGCCGGAGATGATGCGCTGGGCGAGGCCTTCGACGATGGCGGTCTTGCCCACGCCGGGTTCGCCGATGAGCACGGGATTGTTTTTGGTGCGGCGAGAAAGAACCTGAACGACGCGACGGATTTCTTCGTCACGGCCGATGACCGGGTCGAGCTTGCCGCGGCGGGCCTGTTCGGTCAGGTCGCGGGCGTATTTTTCCAGCGCCTGAAACTTGGCTTCGGGATTCTGGTCGGTCACTTTCTGCGAACCACGAACGGAGATCAGAGCTTTCAGGATGGCATCGTTGGTTGCGCCGTGTTGGGCGAGAATCTTTTGTGCCGCATCTTGCTTGAGGTGAGTGATGGCGAGCAAGAGGTGCTCAGTAGAAACGTATTCATCCTTAAAATTTGCGGCCTCTTTGAAGGCCTGCTCGAGCAGCTTGTTGGCAGCGTTGGAGAGCGTGGCTTGCGACGCTTCGCCAGAAACTTTGGGAAGTTTTTCTGTTTCGCGGTAGAGATCGCTGAGCACGGCTTGGGGGCCGATGCCGATTTTTTCAAGCACGGGCGCGACGATTCCCTCTTTGTCTTCGAGCAGTGCGGCGAGCAGGTGGATGGGCAAAAGCTCAGGATTGCCATGTTCGGAGGCGAGCTCGGTGGCGCGCTGGACGGCTTCTTGTGCTTTGACTGTAAATTTGTCCCAACGGATAGGCATGGGGAACTCCAGTGATTTAGTAATTTGGCGATTTGGAAAGCAGCCGGCGCCCGGAAGATTTTCCAAGTTGCCGAATCGCACAATTCCATTGGTTGCAAAAAGATTGGGAAGCGGTCAAGGTTTGCCGCTTCCCGTCGAAAAGCAAGTCGAGCTATCGCTTGACCGGACAGCCCCTTCGCCTCCGCTCAGGGCAGGCTTAGGCGGCTGTCCCTACATGTGCATTTCAGGCTTACGCGGCTTTGCTGGGCCCTTTGGCTTCGAGGGTCTTTTCGCTGCCAACGTTCACCTTGATCTGTTTCGGCTTGGCTTCAGCTTTCTTCGGCAGAGCGATCTTCAAAACGCCCTTGTCGTAGTTGGCCGAAATTTTCTCGGCATCTACGGTCGGAGGCAGATTGAAGGTGCGGGTGAAGCTGCCGTATTGGCGCTCTACCCGGCGATAGTTCTCTTCTTTTTCTTCCTTCTCGATCTTGCGCTCGCCGTGCACGGTGAGCGTGTTGTTCTCGATGCGGACATCGATATCTTTCTCTTCGATTCCCGGCACTTCGATCTTCAGCGTGACATTGCGCTCGTCTTCGTAAACGTCCACGGCAGGGGCAAAGCTAGATGCGGTCAGAGACTCATCCCGGCCACCTTCGCCATAGGTCTCGCGGAACAAGCGGTTCATGCGGTCCTGCAGGGTGGAAAACTCACGGAAAGGCTCCCAGCGGGTAAGTACGGTCATAGCAGATCCTCCTTATGGATATTGGCTTGGAACTTGGTGAGAAGCCCATCTACACACTTTCGGGGGCTTCAGTCACTACATTCGATGCTTAACTTATTACGAAAGCATCATAAAATATGAGCGTGTTGCTGTCAATGTAAGTATATATTGCATTTTCAATTGCTTACGATTCCGATAACGCACTTCAAATAACCCGTCTCCGGCAGATTTAGCAGGATGGGATGATCTTTCGCTTGCCTGCGGACCTCGACCAGTCGCAGGGTGCGATGGGCGTCACGGGCGGAATCGGCGAGCATTCCGAGGAAGTCTGTCTGGCTGACATGGTAAGAGCAGGAGCAGCTGACCAGGACTCCGCCGGGGCTCAGCATCTTCAAAGCTCGGAGGTTCAGCTCTTTATAGCCACGCATGGCTGCGTCGAGGTCGCGCTTGGTCTTGGCGAAGGCGGGCGGGTCCAGAACGATGGTGTCGTAGCGTTTACCGGACTGGGCATAATCCTTGAGCAGGTCGAAGGCGCTGGCTTCCATCCACTCGATGTTCAGCTGATTCAGAGCTGTGTTTCGATCGGCGACTTCCAGTGCCGGGCGAGAGCTGTCGACGCCGGTGACATGGCAACCGGCTCGCGCCAGATGAAGGGCAAAACCACCCTGATAGCAGAAGACATCGAGGGCCTCGCCATGTGTGTATTGAGCGGCGGCGGCATAGTTTTCGCGCTGATCGAGGAACGCGCCTGTCTTCTGGCCTTCCAGCGCGTCGAAATGAAACTGCACGCCATTCATCGTGAAGACGGTCGAAGTCTTCTCTCCCTGAAGAAGGCCAGAGGCGAGTGGCGGCAGATCCTCGAGTTGGCGGACGCGTGGATCGACTCGTTCGACTACTGAGTCCGGATGCAGCTGGTTGGTCAGCTCTGAAAGCAGGGTCTCGCGCACGACCTGGGAGTCCATGGCTTGAGTGAGAATCTGCAGCGAAAGAATGTCGTTGTAGCGGTCGACGATGAGGCCGGGGAGAAAATCGGCTTCGCTGAAGACTAGACGGTAAGCGTTGGTATCGTGAATGAGGGGAATACGATAGGCGATGGCATCGGCCACGCGCTGCCGAAGGAGCGTTGGAAAATCGTCGACCGGCTCGCGTGAAATGAGACGAATAGCGATTTGCGACGAACTGGAATACAGCGCGGTACCGAGGACCTGGCCGCGATGATCGGCGACATTGACCAGCGATCCAGGGAGAACGCCGGCGGCTGCGACAATGTCTGAACGGTAGACCCAGACGTGGCCGTCCTTCAGGCGGGATGCGCCACGCGGAGAGACCGTGACAATGAACCCTTTATCGGAAGCCGCTGTTTTTCGAACCATTCTTTGATGGTAACCGACAAGCAGAGGCCGTTGAGGCCGACGTCCTACTTGGTTGAGCCTGTGGTGTTGCGCAGCAGAAAAATCATCTCGTCAGCAGAGTTGTCGAGAGGAGCTTTTTCGAACGAGCCGTATTCAGCCACCGGCTCCAACCCAGCCAGCAGAAACAGCGCCCGCAGATGAGGGTAGGTGTAGTACGACATTTTGAGCGTATCGTTCTCTTCCGCCGTCAATTGGCTGTCCTGATAAGTGCGGAAGATAAAAGTAAGCGTGAACGACTGGCTGATTTTGTCGACCGCATCCTTCCGGTAATATCGCCGGATCACAGTTTCCGGGTCGGCAGGCGGAGACCACTCCGCTTCCAGCCTCTCTTCGCCGATGCCCCGATGAAGTACCTCGAACTTCGGATAGAAGACATCGAAGGCGAGTGTTCCACCCTCGGCGACGTGAGCCGCGGCCGAAGTCAAGGCGCGAAGTTGATCGCTCACTGTGTGCATGTGCTGCATGGGGCGGAACGGAATGATCACCAAAGGAAACTTTCGATCCAAACGGAACTCGCGCATATCGCCGGCATGCAAGGTTACATTGCGGCGGACGCCGGCTTGTTCCCGCGATATGCTTTCCTCCAAGATGTTGAGCATTGGCCCGGAATTATCCACACCGTGAATCTCAATTCCCTCCCGCGCAATGGGAAGCAGAACACGACCCGTTCCGCATCCGATCTCCAGCACCGGGCCACCGGATTCTTTTGCCAGGTCGAGGTAAAAGGGCGCATCTGTCAGGTCCCTCATCGCGCCATACGCGCCGTCATAATACTTGGCGGCTACGTGATAGGAATTGATTGTTGAAGGCATACGCGTCCTCCAAAAGAAGAGGAAGAGGAATTCTAAATTACGCCGCTAACTGGCGGCTTGGCCGGAGGGAACGGGCTGGGATTCAGGCTTGGCGGAAGCGCGTGAAGTCATTTCGTAGCGGGCAGCTTCGAGGTCGACGTGAAGGGTATCAAGTGCTGTCATCGGCATCTCAGTGCCCCAGTTTTCCATGTCGCGTTCGGTCCAGCTTCCATTCAGGCGAATGGCGCCGGTGATGTCTTCGGGAAAGGCGTGGCGGTAATCGCCTTCGCGGATCAGGATGTTGCCGATCAGACGGCCGGTGTGCATATCGAAGACACGGCGGCTGGCCTGGCCTGACGCATTCGCCAGACACAGGAAAACCTCGCCGGCATCGGCGAATTCCTGGCGGTAGTACCAGGCTTGCGGGGCATCGATCTTTGGATGATGGCGGCGCGAGCGCTTGTGCTCGGGTTCGAGAGCCTGCATCTCGTTGGCGGGATTGAAGTAGAGAATACGCTGGCAGGAATCGCAAACTACGGTTTGCTGGCCGGTGCGCACGTCGTTGTAAGTCTGGGGGCGGAGCATGACCTGGCATGCTATGCATTTGTGATCGCGGACTTCAGAGATGCCGCTGCCGCGGAACTTGGAGACGCGTTCGTAGTGGCGTAGAAGATCTTCATTTACTCCGGCCCGCATCTGATCGCGCTTTCCGTGCCACACGGCGAGTTGCTTTTCGTCTTCGGCGGTGCGCTGGCGGGCGTCAGCCTTTTCTTTTTCGATCTCGGCGGTTTCCGACTTCAGGTCAGCCTGCGCGGTTTTGACTTCCTTATCGCGTGCGTCGGAATTCAGCATCAGCTCGAGAATTTTGTCCTCGGTGGCGGCAATCTCCTTTTCGGCGAACTGAATCTCGTGCAACAGCGCCTTGTATTGGTCGTTGGTTTTTACGTCAAGAGATTGGTCGCGATACTTGGAAATTTTGCCGCGGAGGTCGTTGATGGTCGTGTCGTGCTTGCGGCGGGTCGCTTCATCGGCTTTGACTGCGGCCTGAGATTTTTCGAGCTGCGCTTTCGTATCCGCCAGTTTGTGCTCGATGGTGGCGACACGTTTGGGAAGTGCAGCGATTTCATCCTGCAAGCGTCGAATTTCCTTGTCCGCGTCTTGCAGGTGCAGCAGGTTTTCTATTTCAGGAAGCATCCCAAGAGGGCTCAGTTCTGATTCTAACACGCGGAAAGGACTGCGCCCGGCTGTTAGTGAGCGAAGTTCGGCGCACAGAAAGCGCTTGCGGGTGTAAACTCTTTCGTTTGCGTAGTGATTTTTCCTTTCCTCTTATCTTTAAATCTTTAATTCTGGGGTCGTCGTGAAAAAAATTATCTTCGCTGCTCTTGCCGTTGTCGGTTGTTCCCTGCTCTCGCCCGTGCTTCGCGGGCAGACGGCGTCGATTAAGCCGCTTACGATTGAGGCGATCTTCGCTCCCGGAGGTCTGGCCGGGCGGGAGCCGGAAAATACCGAATGGAGTCCCGACGGGTCCAAGTTCTCGTTCGTGCAACGCGATGACGAAGGGGAACACGGTGAATTGCGGTATGTGGACGCGGCCACGGGCGAGAAAAAAGTCTTGCTGAGCGCGGCCAAACTGGCGTCGCTGGCGCCCGACTATGACAAGGTGAAAAATGAGCGGGAAAAAGAGAGGCTCACGCGCTATCACGTGGCGGCTTATCTGTGGTCTCCGGATTCGAAGCACTTGATTTTCGATTCGCAGGGACAGCTTTGGCTTTTCGATCTGGCGACCGGCACGGCGGTGCAGTTTACGTCGGCGCCCGACCCCAGCGGCGATCCGAAATTCTCGCCCGACGGCAGCCACGTTTCCTACATTCGCAAACACAATCTTTACGTGCGGCCGGTAAACGGCAAGGGTGAAAGACAGATCACGAAGGATACCGGAGACGATCTGTTCAACGGCGACATCGACTGGGTGTACGCCGAAGAGCTGGCGGTGCGCAGCAATTATTTCTGGTCGCCCGACAGCAAAGAGCTTGTCTTTTTGCATATGGACGAAAGCAAGGTTCCGACGTATCCCATCGCGAACCTGATTCCCACGCACCCAACGGTGGACAACGAAAAATATCCAAAAGTAGGGGACACGAATCCCACGGTTAAGCTGGGCGTCGCCGATGCGGATAAGGGAAAGGTGCGCTGGATCTCCCTGACCGACGACGCAGAGAGTTACATTCCACGGTTTGGCTGGGTGCGCGAAGGGATAATTTGGTTAGAAGTTCTGAACCGCAACCAGGACAGGATGGATTTGTACTTCGTAGATGCGAAGTCGGGGAAGTCAACCAAAGTTCTATCCGAGACAAGCCCGGGCGCCTGGGTCAACGTCAACGACGATTTCAAAGTGCTGAAGTCGGGCGATCGTTTTCTGTGGTCGAGCTGGCGCGATGGACACACCCATTTATACCTTTACAGTTTCGACAAACAAAATCCGCTGGGCTCGGAAGCCAAACTGGAGCGGCAACTCACGCATGGCGATTACGAGGTGATGGAGCTCGATGGAGTCGACGAATCCACGGGCACGATTTTTTTCTCCTCTAATAAAGACGACCCGAGGCAGCGGCACCTTTTTTCGATCAAGCTGGATGGAACCGGCCTGCAGGAAATTACTCCGGAGGAAGGAATGTATTTCGCCAAATTCTCCGATGACGGCAAGCACTACGAGCAGACGTTCATGGGCCCTGCGTCCGCGTCGCGAATGTCGATATGTGCGGTGGGCGGTGCCTGTGCTCCAGTTTGGCAGGCGCGCGACCATGTGGCCGAATATGGAATAAGGGCGCCGAAATATCTGGAGTTTAAAGCCGATGACGGAACGACGCTTTACGGACGCTTGTTATTGCCTCCAAACGCGCCGAGTAGTGGCAAGGTTCCGCTGATCGTGAATATTTATGGCGGGCCGGCGGCGCAGATGGTTCTAAAAGAACCGATGAATCCGTTCGATGAGATCCTCTCGCGCCAGGGATTCGCGATTTTTGCCGTCGATAATCGCGGAACGCCGGGGCGCGACAGACAATTTCAGGCGGCGATCCGGCATGAGTTCGGCGCGATTGAATTGAAGGATCAGCTCGCCGCGCTCGATCAGCTTTTCGCGCAGTATCCGCAGCTCGATCAGGAGCGTATGGCGATCTGGGGATGGTCGAATGGCGGCTCGATGACGCTCTACGCCATGACTCACTCGGAGCGCTTTCGTGCCGGAGTGGCCGTTGCCCCGGTCACCGATCAAATCAACTACGACACAATTTATACCGAGCGCTACATGGGCCAGCTGAAAGACGACCCTAACGGTTACGCGGAATCAGACGTGACGGCCGATGCGGCCAAGCTGCACGGAGCGCTTTTGATGGCGCACGGCACCGGCGACGACAACGTGCACTTCCAGAACAGCATGCAGATGATCGATGCGCTGATCAAGGCGGGCAAGCAATTTCAATTGATGATCTATCCGAACAAAACCCACAGCATCGCGGGCGCCGACGCACGGGCGCACCTGTTCCATATGATTGACGATCACTTTATGAGGGAGTTGAAGTAGCGGCTGCATTACTTTTTTTTGTCGGGCTTGCGTGACGAACTCACCCGGTGGGTGCTGTCTTTGCCGGAACCTTCTCGAGATGAAGTTTCTTTGGAAGAACTTCCCTTTGCCGCGCTGTCCTTGGAGGAACTTTCTTTGCTGGAGCCTTCCGACTTGGATTTATCGTCTTTCTTAGAGTCGCCCTTGGAGTCGCCGCTGCCGCCGTCGGACGAAGGGGCATGAGATTTATTGGCGTAGTCGGTGACGTACCAGCCGGATCCTTTGAACTGAACGGCAGGCGCGGAAATCATCTGCTCGACGCGCCCCCCGCATTCGGGGCACTTCTTGACCATCCTGTCGGAAAACTTTTGGATTTTCTCGAACTGATGACCGCACTTTTCGCACTTGTATTCGTAGAGAGGCATGGTTTCTAAGAGAGTTGTGAGGAAAATCTTTCTTCCTATTGATTTTAGGGGCGAGGGTTCGAGTGCGTCAATTCAGTCAACGCGAGTGGTAGACTCCGGCCATGAAGGACGCTGAAGGGAAAAGCGGCGAGGCTGAGGTCGCGAGACACGACAGCAATGCGTCAAGGAAGTTGGCTACGGTCGCTACCGGGCCAGCACTTTATCTGGTAGCGACGCCGATCGGCAATCTGGAGGACATCACGCTGCGCGCGGTGCGAGTGTTGAAGGAAGTGGATGTGATCGCGTGCGAAGATACGCGGCAGACGCAGAAATTGCTGAATCATTACGGAGTCACGACGCGTACCATCAGCTACCACGAACACAACGAGATGACGCGATCGGCGGAACTGGTGAAGGAAATGCAGGAGGGCGCGAGCATTGCGTTGGTGACGGATGCGGGCATGCCGGGAATATCCGACCCGGGATTTAGGCTGATTTCGCTGGCCATTCGGCATCATTTGCCGGTCGTGCCGATTCCGGGGGCGTCGGCATTTTTGGCGGCGCTGGTCGCCAGTGGGCTGCCGACCGATTCCTTTCGCTTCAGCGGGTTTCTGCCGGCAAAGCGCGGAGAGCGTCGGGCGGAGCTGGAAGCGATCAAAACTTCGCCGCGCACCCAGGTTTTCTATGAAACGCCGCACCGGATCGTGGAGGCGCTTTCGGACGTGGTCGAGGTCTTAGGGCAAGACCGGCATGTGGTGATTGCGCGCGAAGTCACCAAGCTGCACGAAGAGTTTTTGCGCGGGCGCGCGGGCGAAGTGCTGGAGAATTTGAAGGCGCGCGATGGAGTGAAGGGAGAGATCACTTTGCTGATTGGGAAGGCTGAGGAAGGGGATGCCCGTGTGGAGACGCACTCCGCCCGCCTTTCGGTTCGGCAAAGGGTCGAACAGATTACCGTGGAGGAGAAAGTCGATGAGAAGGCCGCGCTGAAGAGAGTCGCGAAAGAACGCGGGATTTCGAAGAGCGAAGCGTACCGGGAGTTGCAGAGGAGTAAGTGAAAGCTTTCGAGCTTCGCTCGAATGGACAGCCGAGGGCGGCTGTCCCCACACAAACCTACTGCTGTTGCTATTTTCCCGCCAGCTCCCGCTTGACCGCCTCGCTGACTACCTTTCCATCGACACGCATGCCCGCGCCGGAGAAGCGGGCCATGGCGTTCTTCATCACGGTGCCCATGTCTTTCATGGTGGGCGAACCCATCTCGGCGATCACGGCTTTCACTCCGGCAACCACTTCGGCCTCGCCGGCGGCTTTGGGCAGGTAGCTTTCGATCAGTATGATCTCAGCGGCTTCTTTGTCGGCCATTTCCTGGCGTCCGCCTTTGGTGAATTGCTCTACGGAATCTTTACGCTGTTTGATCAGCGTGGCGAGGACGGCCTGCGACTCTTTGTCGTCGAGCGGCGCCATCTTTTCGATCTCGCGATTCTTGAGTGCGGACTTCACCATGCGCAGCGTGGAGAGGCGCTGCTCCGCGCGCGCTTTCATGGCGGCGGTGATGTCTTTCTGGATCTGTTCGGAGAGGCTCATAGTGCGGCAATTATAGCGGAGGAACCGGGGTCCAAGAGCAGTCGAGCTTCGCTCGACAAGACAGCCCCTTCGACTTCGCTCAGGGCAGGCTTGGCGGCTGTCTCCACATAAGCATCCCGGTAAGTTTTGTAAATTCCGCAATCAGTCCGTCACCAAAAGACGGTGTCACGCATCTGATGCTGAGGAGGAAACAACCATGAGCAGAGTCGCAATTTGGGCGCAACTTGAAGCCAAACCGGGAAAAGAAAAAGAGGTGGAAGAATTCCTGAAGTCAGCCCAGCCGCTGGCAGAGCGGGAGCCGGGCACGCTTAGCTGGTACGCAATTAAGATGGGACCTGGAAAATACGGAATCTTCGATACTTTCGCCGACGAGAACGGCCGCAATGCCCACCTGAACGGAGAAATTGCCAAAGCGCTGTTTGCCAAAGCCAAAGATCTTTTTTCCAAACCGCCGGATATTGTCAAGCCGGAAGTTCTCGCAGTGAAATCCACGCGCTCTTGACGGGCATTCCTGCGGGGCAGGATAGCGAGAGTATTTCGGAACTCGCCAACCTTCCGATAGACTACTGAAGAACCAACTTCCCATATCTTCAGG
>JGI12635J15846_10000268_pt1 | contig 41559 bp, 33 predicted proteins | sample BlaSpr_A8_OM2_M2_FD_15846 | JGI IMG/M metagenome (IMG submission 15846)
AGCAGTAGGGCTAAAGCCGCGTTTCTGCAGATTAGCTGTGAGCCCCATTTTGGGAAGGCAATGGTGCACACTAAGAGTCTCATTCCAGGCCCGAAGAGCTGCACAAGGAGCGGTCTCCGGTACTTGAGTTGGCGACCCGCGAAGTCTTCGAAACCATGCTTGCCTGCAAACTGGAAGCATCGCCAACTGCCCCGACCGATCGGTTACACGTTACCGCCATGGTGGGACTGGCGGGGATGCTATGCGGCGTAATGACGGTTCGTTGTGACCAAAAGGCGGCCGCACTTATGGCGTCCAAGATGCTTGGAATGGGGGTGGACAAGGTTGGCCCGGAGATAGCGGACGCGCTCGGCGAAGTCTGCAATAGGGTGGCGGGAAATTTCAAGCACAAGATCTCCGGTTCAGGCGATGGCTGCATGCTTTCTCCGCCCTCAGTCATCCCCGGCGGCGACTACTGTGCACGCCGACCCTGACTGCCCGAAGATCCAGGGCAATTTTCCATTTGAGAAATTGCCCATGCTCATCTCTATCAATTATCCATAGCGAGGCGCAAAATGGGTGTCAGCGGGGGGTGCGGCGTCAATCTTTTCTAAATCCTGTGAGTTCCGGACGCTATATCCGATACTTCACCCTCAGCCCATCACCGCGAAACTTGCTGGCGATAGAAAACCAGCCGTCAAAGTGCGCAAATCTTGATCGAAATGATAGATAGTTTGGATTTCTAAAATGCCTGCAGGCGATAAAGTTAGCGCGATCCAATTTGTGCTTGTGACTTCGCTAGTGGCATTGGCGATTGCGGGTAGGTTTGCGAGTTTCGAAGGCGCGGAAAGGCGCGGACCTGATGGTTGGGAGTTGCGGGATGGTTGGGGCATAATGTTGATGCTGGCTTAAGAGGGAAATGCAAAGGTAGCGGATTCGTGAGAATCAGGGTTTGAGAAGAAAAACATGACGAAAGTGGAAGCAGTCATTCAAAATTCCAAACTGGAAGCGGTGAAGGGCGCCCTGCAGGAGATTGGCGTCGAGGGTATGACAGTGATCGAAGTGCGCGGCCATGGCCGACAGAAGGGCCACACTGAGGTCTACCGGGGGCGCGAGTACAGCGTGGATTTAATTCCCAAGACCAAGCTAGAGATGGTGCTGGTGGATACGATGGTGGAAAAGGCGGTGCAGGCCATTGTGACGGCGGCGCGTACGGGCAAGATTGGTGACGGGAAGATTTTTTTGACGCGCGTAGACGAAGCCATTCGCATCCGCAATGATGAGCGCGGCGAAGGGGCGCTGTAGCATTGCGATTTCCGGCGTGTGTCGCGGACGGTAAAGATTAAGATTCTGGGGAAACAGGGATGCGTTCCAGTTTCTACTGATGATTGAACTGCGAAGTTCCCTAGCGGAAGAGTCATCGCGGATCGCGGGCGACTTCGCGGCCACCGGAGATGGCCGCGCCGCAGTCGTTCACCGCACGCGACTCATCGAAGACATTCTCAAACGATTCTGGCGGGAGTGCGTCTCGCCGGATGACCACGGACCCGGGGGGCTTGCGCTGGTAGCGACGGGCGGCTTCGGACGCGGCTGGCTGTTTCCCTATTCCGACATCGATCTGCTCTTTCTGTTTTCGGATCGCGCAGCTGAGGCGGCTCACAAAGAACCGATTCAGCGCTTCTCACAGGAGCTTTGGGACCTGAAGCTCAAGTTGAGTCCAGCATCGCGGACGCTGGCGGAGTGCGATCGCTTCGATCCCAACAATACCGAGTTTACGATCTCTCTTCTCGATTGCCGGTTTCTCGAGGGCGATCGCGAGCTCTTTACCCGGCTTCACGATTCGGTGATTCCGAAGCTGGTGGTGCGCGAATCGAAGCCCCTGCTGCAAGGGCTGGCCGAGGTGACACGGGAGCGGCATGGAAAATTCGGGCATACCGTATTCCATCTGGAGCCGAATTTGAAAGAGACTCCGGGAGGGCTTCGCGATTGCAACGTAGCTTCCTGGCTAGCGCTGATCTCGGCTATGGGCAAGCTGGGCGATTGGCCTAATGCGAGCTCGTTGCGGGCGCCAGTGCGGAAGCAACTGGATGCGGCGATCGAATTCCTGATGGCGGCTCGTTGCTTTCTGCACTACCGCCACGGGCGAGATGACAACGCACTGAGCTGGGAGGCACAGGACGAAGCCGCCGCGCGGAAGATCGGAGCTTCCGGTTCGGCGGAGCTCACAGCGGCGGATTGGATGCGGATTTATTTCGGACATGCGCGAGCAGTGCAGCGCACGGTTACGCAGTTGATGGAAGAGATTCCGGAATCTTGGTCTGCATTGCGAAGGCAGTTTCAGGGCTGGCGGTCGCGGACGTCGCATCCGGATTTTTCTGTGGTGGACGGGTTGATCTTCCTGCAGCAGTCCTCTTCGCTGCAGGATCCCGAAATGCTGCTGCGGCTATTTCACTTCATGGCGCATCACGGGCTGACGTTGAGCACGACCACGGAGCACCGGATCGAGCAGGCGCTGCCGGCGCTGGCGGTTGCTCCGCCGCGAGGAGCGGAACTATGGCTCTACCTGCAGGAGACGCTGCTGCAACCGCACGCCGCCGAGGCTCTGCGCGCCATGCATTCCCTGCGCCTGCTTACGCTTTTACTGCCGGAGTTGAAGCCTATCGATTCATTGGTGGTGCGGGACTACTATCATCGCTTCACCGTGGATGAACACTCCATCCTTGCTATCGAGAGTTTGCATCGCTTGAATCAATCGAAATCGGAGTGGGACAAGCGTTATGCGGAGTTGCTTGGCGAACTTGAAGATCCGGAATTGCTCTACCTCGCTTTGCTGCTGCACGATACGGGAAAGGGAGTGCCGGGCAGCAATCACGTGGAGGCCAGCCTGGATATAGCCGGGCGCTGCCTGGACCGCCTAGATGTGAACCCCGCAGAACGCGCGGTGGTGTTATTTCTGATTGGAAGTCACCTAGAAATGTCGGCGCAACTTCGGCGGGACATTTTCAATCCGGAGACGGTGGCGGCTTTCGCGGAAAGAATGGGTACGCCGGAGCGATTGAAAATGTTGTGCCTGTTGACCTACGCGGACATCAAGGCAGTGAATCCGGAGGCGCTCACGCCGTGGAAGGCGGAAAGCGTATGGCAACTCTACATTGGCGCCGCGAACTATTTGAACCGCAGCGCGGATCATCGGGTGCATAGCGATGTGAGCGACGAAAAGCTGGCGCGCCTGCGCAGCCTGGCTCCGGTAACGGGCGCGAAATTCAAAGACTTCGTGGAGGGATTTCCGCAGAGATATTTACAGGTCCACTCCGCCGAGGAAGTGATGCGCCACATGGAAATGGCGGAGCAGGTGGGCCGTGACGCGGTGCAGGTAGATCTCAAGCGCGGGCGGCATTGGTATGAAATTACGCTGGTGACCCGGGACCGGGCCTTGCTGTTCGCGACGTTGACGGGAGTTCTGGCGGCCTGGGGGATGAACATCGTGAAGGCGAATGCATTCTCGAACCAGGCGGGAACCGTGGTGGACTCTGTTTATTTCACGGACCGCTTTCGTACTTTGGAGTTGAACCTATCGGAGTGGGACCGGTTCAAGAAGAGCATCACCGCGGTTTTGGCCGGAGAAGCCGACCTCGACAAAATGTTGCACGACCGCCAACGCAGCGAAAAAAGCAGCAAGGTCAAGGTAATGATCGAGACCCGGATTGATTTTGACGATGAATGCTCCTCCACCAGCACCCTGCTGCAAGTGATCGCGCAGGACCGGCCGCGGTTGTTGCATAAAATCAGCTCATGCCTATCGCGGCAACGGTGCAACATTGAAATCGCGCTGATCGATACCGAAGGACAAATGGCGATCGATACTTTTTATCTCACGTCCGATGGCAAGAAACTTTCAACGGAGCTTCAAAAAAAAGTGGAGAAGGCCGTGCTTCATGAACTGAAAGGCCTGGAACTGGCATAGTAATCGAGACCGTTACGGCTGGCTCGTCGGTACGCGCTACTGTTGGATGGTGGTCTCCGTGCTGGCTGGTTTTTGCGTGACTTGTGGAGGATTCGGCAACTGAGAATTATCCCATCCGCCGCCGAGGGCCTGCACCAGCGCCACTGCGTCGGTTATCTCTTCCATCTGAAGAGTATTCAGAGTCTGCAAGTCCGCCAGCACAGTTGTCTGAGCGATCAGAACGTCGATGTAGGGATCGATGCCGGTCTGAAAGCGCGCCTCTTCGAGCTTGAGACTGATTTGAGCGGAATCAACCGCCTGTTGTTGTTGTTGGACCTCCTTCGAGAGAATGCGTACCTCGGCAAGGGCATCCTCCACCTGCTGAAATGCGGTGAGCACGGTTTGACGGTAGGCGGCAAGATCGGCATTGTAGGTGGCAACGAATTGTTGAACGGTCGCGCGACGCAAACCGGCGTCGAAGATGGTTTCCGAGAGCGAGGTTCCGACCGACCAGAATCGGCTGGGCCAGGCGAACCAGTTACTTACAGCTGAACTCTCAAAGCCGCCTGCCGCGGTTAAGCTCAAGGTGGGATAGTAGGCCGCGCGAGCAATACCGATCTGCGCGTTAGCCGCTGCCATAGTGCGTTCGGCGGCGGCAACATCAGGACGCCGCTCGAGCAATTCCGAAGGCAGTCCGACCGGGATGGGCGGCGGAACCACGGTCAGCGGCTTCACGGGAACGGAAAAACCCGTGGCGGCCTTGCCCACCAGCATGGCGATCGCGTGTTCAAATTGAGCGCGCGCGATGCCCACGTTGGTCGCGCCCGCCTGTGCGCTCTGCAGCGCGGTTTCAGCTTGGACCACAGAGACCTCCGTGGTCATGCCGCTTTCATACAGCGCACGAGTCAGATCGAGTTCTTTCTGATCGGCCTCGACCGTGTCGTTTAAAATTTTTTGCAGTTCGTCCTGACCGCGTATTTCGAAAAAAAACTCAGCCAGGTCGGCCTGCTCGGTCAGGCGCTCATTTTCGAGATCGGCTGCGCTGACCTGGGCAGAGTACTGGGCTTGGCGCACGGTGTTACGAACTTTGCCCCAGAGATCAGGCGCCCAAGACGCTTCGAGCGGAGCCGAATAGACGGTGCTCTGCAATTGCGTTACCGCGCCCGTGCCGCTTGTACTGACGGGTTTCGTGTTCAGGTTTCCCGAGGTGCGCGCGCGGTTAAACGAGGGTGCAGTCGATAGCGTAGGAAAGAACTGCGAACGGGCCTCGCGCACCACGGCGCGGGCTTCCATAAAGTTCTCGAAGAATTGTTTGATGTTCTGGTTGTCGATATTCAGTTGCTCTTCGAGAGCGTTGAGCTCCGGATCGTTGAATATCTCCCACCATTTGCCGCGGAGCATGGCATCCGCCGGTTGCGCCACGGTCCAGGGCCCGTTGTCATTGAATTGGGTGGTCGATTCCTTGTACGCAGGGGCAGGCGCTTGGGGCGCAGGGGCATGATATTTGGGCCCGACCACGCAGGCCGATCCCATTAATAAGAGCGCGGCCGCACCAAGGTTCGCGGTGCAGGTCGCCAATTTTCGCCGGAAGATCGTCATAACTTTTTCCTTTACTTCGACTCGTTACTTCCACTCATTGCGCTATTCGTGTCATCGCGCTATTTCTAGCCTGCCTCCGGAGCCGGGGAGGCAAGACTACCGTGCGGCTTTTTCTGAAAGCGAAGGCGCAGGCGATCGAGGAACAGATACACCACCGGAGTCGTATAGAGGGTCAGCATCTGGCTCACGATCAATCCGCCGACGATGGTGATGCCGAGAGGCCTTCGCAGCTCCGAACCCGTACCGGTCCCGAAGGCCAGCGGCAGCGCCCCGAACAGGGCGGCCATTGTGGTCATCAGAATAGGACGAAAGCGTAGCATGCAGGCTTCGAAGATCGAATCCGCCGGGCTCTTGCCCTCCTGCCGTTCGGCGACCAGGGCGAAGTCAATCATCATAATGGCATTTTTCTTCACGATACCGATCAGGAGCACAATTCCGATAATGGAAATTACATTCAGGTCGATCTTGAAAAGCATCAACGCCAATATCGCTCCCACGCTGGCCGAAGGCAGCGTTGAGATGATGGTCAGCGGATGCACCAGACTCTCATAGAGGATGCCGAGGACAATGTAGACCGCTAACAGCGCAACCGTGATGAGCACCTTTTCGCTGTTCAACGACTGCTGATAGGCTTGCGCGGTTCCGGCGAAGAAGCCTCTTACCGTGGAGGGAATGCCTAGTCTCTGCTGCATTTCGGCGACGCGCTGCGTGGCATCGCTCAAAGAGACCCCGGGCGCCAGATTGAAGGACACGGTGACCGAAGGGAACAGGCCGGTATGATTTACGGCGAGCGGCGTGGTACTGGCCTGAGCGCTTGTCACTGCGGCGAGAGGCACGTTGCCCTTCTGAGGAAGGTTGCCTGTGCTGGACGTGCTGCCTGTGCTGCCGATGCTGCGCAGATAAATGCTCTTCAGGCCTTGCGGAGTTTGCCAATATTTTGGAGCAACTTCGAGAACCACGTAATACTGATTGAGCTGGGTGTAGATGATTGATACTTCGGCTTGGCCGAAGGCGTTAAACAGGGAGGAGTCGATAGCCTGCGCGGTCAAACCGAGGCGGGCGGCAGAGGTCCGGTCGTAAGTCATCAACTCTTCCAATCCGCCATTCTGCTGGTCGGAGTTGACATCCTGAAAGCCGGGAATCTTTTTCATCTCGTCCAAAAGAACGGGTCCCCATTTCGAAAGATCCTGTACGTTGTCCGACTGGATGGTGTACTGGTAAAGCGCGGCACTATTCCGGGCGCCGATGCGCAGATCCTGGGAGGCCTGCAAAAATGCCGAAGCCACAGGCAAACGGTTCATCCTGGGGCGTAGGCGGTTGATGATATCCGCGGCGCTGACCTTGCGTTCGTCGAGCGGCTTTAGGGCGATGTAGATGAATCCCGTGTTCGTGGCGCCGTTGCCGCCGGTGTAGGCATTCACATTGGCCACCGCGGGATCGTTCTTGATCACTCTCACCAACTGTAGAATCGAGTCGGACATGGCAGGAAACGACGAATCCTGCGGACCCTGAACCGCGCCGACGATGGCACCCGTGTCCTGCTGGGGGAAGAAGCCTTTGGGGATCCTGACGATGAGCACGACATTCAATGCGACCGTCAACAGCAATATCACCAGCATGAGGGTCGAGTTGTCGAGCGCCCAGTGCAGGCTGCGGCGATAAGATTCAAGCATCCAGGCAAAAAACTTTTCGCTCGCCCGATACATCCTGCCGTGACCTTCCTGTTTCTCCGGCTTCAGCAGGTGGGCGCACATGGTGGGGGTGGTGGTCAAAGAAATCACCATCGACACTACGATGGCCGTCGAAAGAGTGACGGCAAATTCGCGGAAGAGACGGCCGACGATTCCCCCCATCATGAGGATAGGGATGAAGACGGCGATCAGCGAAACGCTGATGGAAAAGACCGTGAAGCCGATCTCTTTTGCGCCCTGCAGCGCCGCGGCAAAGGGCGCCATTCCTAGTTCCAGGTGACGGGCGATGTTCTCCATCACCACGATGGCGTCATCCACAACGAATCCCGTGGAGATGGTCAGCGCCATGAGCGAGAGATTATCGATGCTATAGCCGAACAGATACATCACGGCGAAGGTTCCGATCAGCGACACCGGAACGGCAACGCTCGGAATCAGGGTGGCGCGGGCGTTGCGCAGAAAGATGAAGACAACGAGAATAACCAGCACCACCGAGATCATCAAGGTGCGCTCCACGTCTTTCACGGACGCGCGAATCGTGGTGGTGCGGTCGAGGACCATGGTGGTGTTGATGCCTTGGGGCATCGAGGCTTGCAGAAAGGGCAACTGCTCGCGGATGTTTTCAACGGTTTGAATAATATTCGCGCCCGGCTGCCGGAAGATAATCACCGTGACCGATGGAATGCCATTCAGGTATCCGGAGGTGCGGACGTTCTGCAAAGAATCCGTAAGGGTGGCCACGTCAGAGAGCCGAACCGCGGTGCCGTTGTGGTAACCCACGATGATGGGTTTGTACTCGTCGGCGGTTGAGATCTGGTCATTGGTAACGATGTCGGCGGTGGTGGAGCCATCGGCAAACTGGCCTTTTGCGAGGTCGGCGTTCTGCGTACTTAAGATCGCCTGGATGTCTAACAACGTGAGGCCGTAGCTGTTCAGCTGGACAGGATCGACATCTACGCGAACCGAGGGCAGGGAACTGCCCCCCACGACAACTTGTCCCACTCCCTGGATCTGAGAAAGCTTCTGCTCCATGATGGTGGAAGCTTCGTCGTACAATTTGGCCTGATCGTATTTCGTGGAGGTCAAACCGAGAATCACGATCGGGGCATCGGCGGGATTCACTTTCCGGTATGTGGGATTCGCCGGAAGGTTGGTCGGCAGATAACTGCGGGCGGCGCTGATGGCCGCCTCGACATCGCGAGCCGCGCCGTCAATATTGCGACTCAAATCGAACTGGATGGTGACTGACGTACTCCCCAGCGAACTTGCGGAGGTCATTTCCGTAACCCCCGCGATATGGCCGAACTGACGCTCCAGCGGGGTGGCCACGGAGGAGGCCATGATCTGGGCGCTCGCTCCGGGCAAGGAGGCTGAGACCGAGATGGTGGGGAAGTCAACCTGAGGCAGGGGTGAAACCGGCAGCACCGTAAACGAGATTGCCCCGGCGATGGCAATGGCAATCGTCAACAACGTGGTTGCCACCGGCCGCCGGATAAATAGCTCGGAAGGGTTCATGCCTGTTCTGCCGGTTGCGCCGTCCCGCCCGAAGCTTCGCGCGAGTGCGAGCGGGAGAATCTTCGCCCCAGGTTGTCAAAGAAGATATAGATCACCGGAGTGGTGTACAGGGTGAGCGCCTGGCTCAACAAGAGTCCGCCGACCATCGCGATTCCCAGGGGTCGGCGAATCTCAGAGCCGATGCCTCTTCCTAAAGCCAGAGGAAGTCCGCCGAGCAATGCGGCCATTGTGGTCATCATGATTGGGCGGAAACGCAGCAGGCTGGCCTCATAGATGGCGTCGGTCGCGTTCTTTCCGTGTTGCCGCTCGCCCTCAAGCGCGAAATCCACCATCATGATTCCGTTCTTCTTCACGATTCCAATGAGCAGGATGATGCCGATAATGGCAACCACGCTCAAATCCTGGCCGAATATCATTAGCGCCAGCAGCGCGCCCACTCCGGCGGATGGAAGAGTGGAAAGGATGGTGACCGGATGAACGAAACTTTCATAGAGGACGCCCAGCACGATATAGACGGTGACCAGAGCGGCCAGAATTAACAGGGCCTCATTCGACAGGGAGTTTTTAAACGACGCCGCAGTGCCTTGAAAAGACGCTTGCAGGCTTGCCGGCATGTGCATCTGCTCCTGCACTTTATCGATTGCGCTGATCGCGCTTCCCAGCGCTGCGTTGGGCGCCAGATTAAAAGACACAGTGACGGAAGGGAACTGCCCTTGATGGTTGATGGAGAGATTCTCCGGGGTCCGCTCGAAATGAGTAAATGCGCTCAGCGGCACGGCATTGCTCATGGTGGAAGAGGTGGTGCTGTTTGCCGAGGAGCTGGAGCCCGAGCTGCCGGGCGTTAGGGCATTCGCAGGAGGAGTAAGCACGCTGGGTGAAGCAGTTGGAGTGAAGAGCACCGAAGTAGTGAGGGCATTCGATCCGGCGGAGGCAGATCCGCTGGCCGCAAAAGATGTGGAAGCTGCCGGTCCTGAGGTGCCGGCGGATGCATTGGCCTGAATGTACAGATTTTTCAGGGTGTCCGGACTCTGCTGGTACTGTGGCGCGGTTTCCAGGATCACGTGGTACTGGTTGAGCTGGGTATACATGATGTTGATCTGGCGCTGTCCGAAGGCGTCATAGAGAGTGTTGTCGACGGTGGCGGGAGCGATGCCGAGCCGCGAGGCGGTGACGCGATCGATGATCACGGAGACGGCCAGTCCGCCGGGCTGCTGATCGGTGGCGACATCTTCCAGTTCCGGCAGGCTTTGCAATTTTGCTACAAAGCGATTGGTCCATTCGTTCAATTCGTCCACATCCGGATCTTCCAGAGTGTATTGGTACTGGGTTCGGCTCACGCGGTCGTCGACGGTTATGTTTTGCACGGGCTGCATATAAACCGAGATGCCTTGCACCTTCTGCAGGCTGGATTGCAACCTGCGGACGAGATCCGCCGCGCTAACGTCGCGGTCCGAAAGGGGCTTCAGGTTGATCGACAGGCGGCCGCTGTTGAGCGTCGTGTTGGTGCCGTCGGCGCCGATGAATGACGAGAGACTCTCTACGGCCGGGTCCGCAAGAATGACCTTGGCCAGTTCCTGCTGTTTTGCCGCCATCGCCGGAAAGGAAATAGTTGCCGGAGCCTGCGAGATACCTTGAATGACACCGGTGTCCTGCACCGGGAAAAAGCCCTTGGGAATCACGATGTACAGAAACACCGTAAGGATCAGGGTGCCGAGAGCAACCAGCAAGGTGATGGTTTGATACTGCAGCACGAATTTCAGAGTGCGGCCATAGAAACCGATCATGCTGTCGAAAACCCGTTCGGACCAGCGATAGATGCGCCCCTGCTGCTCCTTGGGTTCATGCCGCAAGATGCGTGCAGCCATCATGGGAGTGAGCGTGAGCGATACTACGGCGGAGATGACGATAGTGACCGCCAGGGTCACGGCGAACTCGCGGAAGAGCCGGCCGACGACGTCGCCCATGAACAACAGCGGAATCAGCACGGCGATCAACGAGACGGTGAGAGAGACGATGGTGAAGCCGATTTGTTCCGCACCTTTGAGCGCGGCCTCCATAGGCGCTTCCCCCTCCTCGATGAAGCGCGAGATGTTTTCGATCATCACGATGGCGTCATCCACCACAAATCCGGTGGAAATGGTGAGTGCCATGAGAGAGAGGTTGTCCAGGCTGTAGCCGAGGGCGTACATCGCCGCGAAGGTTCCCACCAACGACAACGGCACCGCCACGCTGGGGATGATGGTGGCATACAAACTTCGCAGGAACAGAAAGATGACCATCACAACCAGCCCGATGGTCAGCATCAGCTCAAACTCAACGTCGGATACCGAAGCCTGGATGGCGGTGGTGAGGTCGGTGAGGGTGGTGACTCGAATCGAGGCGGGAAGGTTGGTTTCGAGCTGCGGCAACAACTTCTTGATGCTCTTGACCACACTGATCGTGTTGGCGCCCGGCTGGCGCTGGATGTTCAGGATGACGGCTGGGGTCTGGTTCATCCACGCGGCTTGATTATTATTTTCGACGCCATCCACCACTTCCGCCACGTCGGTGAGCACGACGGGCGCGCCGTTGCGGTAAGTAACCACAACATTGCGATAATCGTCGCTGCTGATCAGTTGGTCGTTGGAATCGATCTGGTAGTCCTGGCGCGGCCCGTCGAAGTTGCCCTTCGCGGCATTCTGGCTGGTCTGGGTGAGGGCGGTGCGGACGTCTTCGAGATCGATACCGTAAGAGGAGAGCGCGGAAGGGTTGACCCGGATACGGACCGCCGGCTTCTGACCACCGCTGATGCTTACCAGGCCAACTCCATTCAGCTGCGAAAGTTTCGGAGCCAGGCGCGTATCCACCAGATCCTCCACTTGCGGCAACGGAACGGAATCGGAGGTGATGGCTAGGGTGAGCACGGGCGCATCGGCGGGATTGGTCTTGCTGTAGATCGGAGGCACGGGGAGGTTGGAGGGCAGGAAACTTTGGGCCGCGTTGATTCCCGATTGCACTTCTTCTTCGGCGACATCGATGTTGAGGCTCAAACTGAACTGCATCACGATGACGGAGGTCCCGCCCGAACTGGTGGAGGTCATCTGGCTGAGACCCTGCAGCTCGCCCAGTTGCCGCTCCAGTGGCGCAGTGACCGTGGTCGCCATCACATACGGACTCGCGCCCGGATAAAAAGTTAAGACTTGGATGGTGGGGTAATCGACCTCAGGGAGGGCGGAAACCGGTAACTGGGTATAAGCGACGATGCCAACGAGCAGGATTGCGGCCATCAACAAGGAAGTTGCGACGGGCCGCAGAATAAATGGGCGGGACGGACTCACGGGGCTTGACTCTCGGTTGAAGCAGCGGGCAGAGGCTGTTTGGAAACCCCGATCTTCGAATTATTCTGCAGCTTGTCAAAACTGCTGTCGGCTACCACGTCGCCGGGATTGATGCCTTCGACGGCGGTGTTGCCCTCATCCGCCACACCGGGCTTGATGTTGCGGATTTGAGCGGTGTCATTCTGAATGACGTAGACGAACGCGGTCTGGCCATTATGTTGAATCGCAGATGTGGGAATCAAGGTGACTCCCTGAAGAGTGTTCACCAGCAATCTGGTATTTACAAATTCGTTGGGGAACAAGGAATCGTCCTTGTTACCGAAGAGGGCGCGCATCTTAAGGGTGCCGGTAGTGGTATCGATCTGATTGTCGAAGGTGAGGAGTTTGCCGGTGCCCAGCTTTTTCAGCTGTCCGCGATCGAACGCGTCCACCGACAACTGCTTGCCGCGACGGGTTTGCGCCTGTACCTGCTCCACGCTGTCTTCGGCAGCGGTGAAAATTACCGTGATCGGTTGCAATTGTGTGATCACAGCCAGGACCGTGGTGCCAGCGGATTGAACGACGTTCCCGGGATCGACCAAACGCAACCCAACCCGGCCATCGATGGGAGAGGTTATATGGCAGAAGTCGACTTGCACCTGATCGAACTGCACCGTGCCCTGATCATTTTTCACCGTTCCTTCGTCCTGCAGCACGATTTTTTCCTGGTCATCGAGCAACTGCTTTTGAATGCTGTTTTTAGCCCAGGCTTCCCGGTAACGATCCAAGTCCATGGTTGCTTGCGCCAGAATGTTGATGTCGCGCTCGAGGGCGCCCTGGGCCTGCAATAGGGTTGCCTCAAAAGGCCGGGGATCGATCTCGACGAGGGGTTCGCCTTTGTGAACCAATTGGCCTTCTTTGTAATGAACCTGGATCACCAATCCGGTGACTTGAGAGGTGATTGAATCGGTGTATACCGGCGTGACCGTGCCAATCGATTCCAGGTAGACTCCGACATTTCCCTTCTGCGCGGTGGCGGTGGTAATCGTGACCGGACCGGTCATGCCGCGCCGGGATGGAGCTGCGCTCTTGCTCTCGTCGTGATGCCGGAATAGCAGCAAGAGGATTACGATGATCACCAGCAGCAACAGGCCCCACGAGAGAAGCCGCTTCCACAGAGGCTTAGGCGAACCAGGTGCAGGGGGCAACTGATGCTGCGGATCAATGGATGTGGCGAGAGGTTTATTTTCCATCCGAATTTTCTTGCATCGGCCGATCGAGACTTATCATTCCGGTCATTCCGGCTACATCCAAATCGAGGCAATACGACTTCGCCGACGTCCTGAGTCTTGCGTCATCATAATGCCGCGTGTGAAATGTACAGCTTGCAATCATTAACTATTATGCGAAATCATTATATAGAAGCAGCTTTTCACTTGGCGATTCCGACCCCCCCGTCCCAGATATTATCGCCGAATGCATCGGTGATCGGATGAACGAAAGTCTCCGGCGTTTGTCCTACATATTCGTGGCGCTGCCTCGCTATAGATCGAAGATTTTGTTGCTTTTACTCTGTAATTTGTTGCTTCGTTGATTCTCTGTACTCGCTGTCCTCATGAAAACACCTCTGGCCCATGGAGAGCGTAAAGAATCGGTAATGGAAGGTAAATGTTCGTAAGGAAACCAACGGTGAACTTATTTTTCAGTGGGATCGAGGGCGAAGGCCAATAGCACATTTCCAGCCATCGCGTTGGTGTAGCCGGTATTCACATAGACCATGCCGCTCACGATAGCTGGTCCCGCGCCATTCAACGAACCACCGTGCGCCTTGAGACCGTTGGTAGGGTGAAACTCTTGAGCAGTATCGAAATCCCAAAGCACGCTGCCGTCGCGAGTGTCATTCGCGCGCAAATGGCCATCAGGCGAGCCCGAGAAGACGACCCCGGAAATTGAGGTTGGAGGCGCCATCTGCGCAGGACTGCAGCCGAACTGCCCGGCACAGGCGGGTTTCGGCGGACCCGCGAACCAGGCTTTTTGGGGTGCGAAGGTCGAGGGCGAATAACCCACCACCGGCTAAGGGGTTGGAGAAATCGTAATCCGATAGCGGAAAGTAAGCGTAGCGTTGGTCGGCTGTGCCGCCCCATTAACGCATACACGATTCCCGACTTCTGCGCCAGCAACAGAATGTCGGCACCGCTGCCGAGCGACTTCAATATTGGGGGCGCTGCGAAAAATCGAAATCGTCTCCGGGCTCGTCGGGACAGTTGTCTTTTTTCCCGCCACGCAGCCGCTATTCCATCCATCCTTGGGAGTGAATTGGCGCGACCATAACTTCCTGCCCGAAGTCATATTGAAAGCGATCATCGAATCCGAGGTGTCAGTTGGCGGATCGGAATAGCTGTTGCCGGTAGCGAGGTAGATTATGTTTCGCTTCAGATCGGCGGTTGGCGACGACCACACCGGGGAGCTGGAAGGCCCCCAGTACTGCACTCCCGAGGAGTTCTTGCACGTGGGTTCCGGAGCCTCGGTGATCGTGTAGGCTTGCCAAATCTGTTTTCCGGAGGTGGTGTCAAGCGCGACGATGCTACCGCGAAAGGTGCAGCACGGATAACTTGGGTCGGGCCGCCGCACCTTCTTCCCCCGAAAAAATAGAAACGTACAAGCGTTGGCCGACGAGCAACGGCGATCCCGTGATGCGCGCTGCGGCGGGCGCATCGGGATGCGCTTTCCAAATGATGGAACCGTCGGCGACGTTGGGGGCATAGATAGATCCGTTGGCGTCGCCAAAGAAAGCAGCGTTGCCTTGGTTGCCGACAGAGACAGCGGTTTTCACCGTGGCGGATGCTTTGAAACTCCGCCAAATGCACCCGGTTGCGGAATCAAGGGCGTACACGGTGCCGTCTTCGCTGTCGACAAACAGTTTTCCTTTGAACGATGTAGGTTGACCGAATGTGGCCGCGGCTCCCGGAAAACCGAATGTCCATTTCAGTTTCAGATGTTTGATCTGGTCGCGGTCCAATCCTGCGGCCCGAACTGGCGGAAAGCGGCTGTTCTGCGGGTTTCCACCCCAACCGGCCCACACCGGAGGGTTAGGGGGCGGGTCCAGATCGCGTGCGCAGACTCCGACCCCGCTCGCCGCGCTGGATACATTCGGGGTGCCCAGGTAGTCGGCGATTGCAGTCTTCTGAGCTTTGCAGAGAAACTTCGCCTCCCATTTCATCCTGCCCGACTCAAGGGTGGCGAGTATGGAAGAAGAGGTCATTTCGTGAAGCGCTGCCAGTTCGGGCGCTCGCATATCGTCATCCGGACGATAGCAGCTCGCGCATTTTGTAGTAAAAAGCACCGCGCCGTCCGGCGCTGGAAGAGGCTGCTACCGCGAACAGCCCTGCATTAACAGCGCTGCGCCCAGCCACAAGAGGAGAATTGCCCATTGGGTGGCACTCAGACTAGAGGGAACAGAAAGCCGGAGCTAGAAGAGGTCTTTCCATTGTCGGGAGCATCGATCTGCGGAAAGTTGGCCTCATGAGTACCGAGCGAGACTCGTCGGCTCGCTACTTCGATGACGTTTTTGATTCGCTCGAATGCCAGCGCAAGACATAGAAAATAGTAAAGATTCGTCGAAACCATCCTTACCTACGGCGCGCACCTTGCCGCGCGCAGAGATTCGTTGGTGAATTCGGGAGATTCTATTTTCGAAGTACTTAACCGCAGCGCTGAAAACTCTGCGCCACCCAAAATCGCGCACCAGGGCATGAGGCGTATCGCCACTCAAATCACCGAGGAGGCACCCTATTTACAAACTGGTTCTTAAACGACTGGAGACTTTCTTCCCTATACTTTTGGCCACACTTGACACCCTTCTGCCTCACGAATACGATGCTCGGGCGCTTCGGTTCGTCGGTTCTCCAATCTGTTTCCGGTCTTCACCAAAAAAGGCGGACGGTTTGGTGTGCTTCTCAATTTTGGCCTCACTACTGAATTCAGCTTCCAACCCAGGAGAGATCTATGTTTGCGCGACGCAATAGCATCAACGTGTCACTTCTCGCTTTCCTGCTGAGCACTTTGGCGCCACTCGCCTTCAGTGCCCCATCCTCCAACCCCGACAACCGAGTCGTGAACTCGGTGAACGAATCGGATCTGGTTCAACTCACCGGCAATATTCACCGGCTTGCTCTGCCAAAATACGATCAGGGAATGGTCTCGGACAGCTTGCCGATGGAGCACATGTATGTATTACTGCGGCGTAGCTCCGAACAGGAACAGACGCTACAACAACTGGCGGCCGACGTTCAGAATCCGCATTCGGCGAACTACCACAAATGGCTGACGGCCGATGAGCTGGGCCAAGAATTTGGGCCATCGCAGGCGGACGTCAACGCGGTTGTGAGCTGGCTGAAATCGCATGGCTTGCAGGTCAATCTGGTCCACAAGAGCCGAATGACCATCGACGTGTCGGGCACCGCGGCCCAGGTCGGCGATGCCTTCCACACCGAAATTCACAAATACAACGTGAAAGGCGAGCTGCACATCGCGAACGCCACAGAACCAAAGATTCCTTCCGCACTGGCCTCGGTTGTAGCCGGCGTCGTCTCGCTGAATGACTTCCTCCCCAAACCCTTGTTAAAGAAGAGTTTCTCATTCAAGTGCACGGGCTGCCCCGACGGATTCGACAATACCGAGCAGTACGACGAAGGTCCGGCCGACTTCGCCACCATCTACAACGTTGCGCCGCTGTATAAGGGAAGCAAGCCGATCACGGGAAAGGGACAAACCGTGGCCGTCCTGGAAGTCACCGATGTCAAGGCCGCGGATGTGGCCACCTTCCGCTCGGCTTTTGGTCTCTCTTCTTACGCGGGCACTTTCAAACAACTCCATCCCGGTGTCGGTTGCACCGATCCGGGCAAAAATGGCGCGGAAGGAGAAGCCGCTCTCGACTCGGAGTGGGCGGGTGCGATCGCTCCCGATGCCGATGTCGAACTGGCCTCGTGCAACAACACAGCCACCAACTTCGGTGCCTTTATCGCCGCGCAGAATCTGCTTGATACCAACACTCCGCCCCAGGTCATGAGCCTCAGCTATCTGGGATGCGAAACGGATCAGGGACCGGGGCCAGATGGCAACGGCTTTATCAGCACCCTCTGGCAACAAGCGGCAGTGGAAGGGGTTTCGGTTTTCGTTGCTGCCGGCGACAACGCTGCGGCGGGCTGCGATGACTTCGATACTGCATTGTATGCGGTTGGGGGCATTGCGGTGAATGGCCTGGCCTCGACTCCGTACAATTTTGCCGCTGGCGGCACCGATTTTGGCGATACTGCGGCGGGAACCAACAGCACTTACTGGAAGAAGACCAACAGCGCAACCGGAGAATCGGCAAAGTCCTATATTCCGGAGATACCCTGGGACGATTCCTGCGCCAGCAACGTGTTGTACACCCTGTTTGGATTTACCAGCGGGGCTTCTTTCTGTAACAGCTCCACCGGTATGGGATTTCTAAATATCGTGGGGGGCAGCGGGGGACCTAGCTTTGTGTACAACAAGCCCTTTTGGCAGGCCCCGGTCTACGGGGTAGCCGATGACGGCAAGCGTGATTTGCCAGATGCTTCTTTGTTCGCGTCGAACGGCTTCTACAGTCACGCGATCATTTTCTGCATGTCAGATGCCGCACAAGGCGGAGCTCCCTGCAACTATTCCGTGCCTGAGGATGTCTTTTTCAACAGCGCTGGGGGAACTTCGTTCACGGCGCCCCAATTTGCAAGTATCCAGGCGCTGATCAATCAGAAGGCTGGCGGTGCTCAGGGAAATCCAGCCCCGATTTATTACGATTTGGCTGCCGCGGAATACGGCGGCCGAACCACTCCCCACACGGCCACGTTGTCGCTGTGTAATTCCAACAACGGCAGCAAAGTCGGAAGCTCCTGCGTTTTCCGTGATGTGACCAGCGGGACCAACGATGTTCCTTGCTACGGCACCAACAATTGCTTCACCCCTGCGGGCGAGCAACTCGGTGTTCTTTCCGTATCGGATAAGTCGCTGCAGGTGGCATACCCAACCCACACGGGTTGGGACTTCGTGACCGGATTGGGCAGCCCTAACGTCACGAATCTAGTGAACAACTGGCCATAACAGAGTCGTAAGATCGACCCCGCGCGAATATCTGAGTGAAGCTGTTGCCTTCACGAATGAGATCCGCGTGGGGTTTTTATTGCACTAGAAATTGTTGGCGCGGACTTCGTAGTGCATCGCAAGCGGTTCGATTTTCTTTAGGAGCCTTCTTGCCTCAGGCTCGAAGACTGGGACGTTATAGTTTGGGCCGGCAAACCGCCGCACCGCATCCAGCGAATCAAAAAAGTTTACCACCACGAACTCAACCTCCCGCGCTCCGGTGTTCCGAAGAACATATCCACCTTGGTAGCCTTTGATTTCCTTCAGGCTGGGAAGGACTTTTTCTTTCAGTAAGCTTTCGTAGGCGTCCGCGTCCTGCGGCTGCGTCCAACCGCGCCAATGACGTGCGATCATGATTCACTCCAGGTCGCTGCCAGTTTACTTGACCCGACGCTGTCGAGTCGCGGGCTGTGCTTTTCTCAGGATAGAATTCATAAACCGATTGTCGTCCGGGGCTCCGGGCTGTGACCGATTGAGGTTGGATGGATTTGTGAAGCAGGAAAACAAAAAATCGCGAACGCGCGGGGCGTGGACCAGTACGGTCAAATCATCTCCGGACAAATTTGTCCCAGATCAATGGTCGGAAATGCGGATGCGCATTGAGGCCGCCATTCGGCGGATTCCTAAGGGCAAAGTTTCTACCTACGGAGCGGTTGCGCGCGGAGCTGGATTGCCCGGCGCGGCGCGGCAAGTGGCGAAAGTGTTGCATCGCGGATTTGGATTGCCCTGGCAGCGGGTGTTAGGAGCGGGAGGAGAGATCAAGCTACGCGGCGATTCGGCCATCGAGCAGCGGCTGCGGTTGGAAGCCGAGGAGGTGCGCTTTCGCGGGCGCAAGGTGGATATGAAGGCGCATGAGTTTAAGTTTTCGCGCCGCGCGCCGACGGAAAAACACTGAGCCTTTTTACTTCTTGAACTGCTGGTCGATCTCTACCTGGTATCCCGTGACCATCTTATTCGTCTCATTCGCCATGCCGACCACAGCCATCAACTCCTTGAACATGGCGTCGGTCATGCCCTTTTTCTGTGCGGAGGCGGTATGGGAAGCGATGCAGTAGTGGCATTGATTGGTTACGCTGACGGCCACATAGACCAGCTCCTTGGTGAGCGGATCGAGTGCCCCAGGAGCCATGATCTGCTTGATATCGTCCCATGTGCGCTTCAGAGTCGCGGGATGGTGCGCGATTGCTTTCCAGAAATTATTGATCCAATCGGTCTTGCGCGTGGCCATGATGTCGTCGTAAACCGCGCGCACTTCGGGGCTGGCGTCTTTGTATTCGATGAGTCCGAGCGTTGCCATGAATCCTCCAAATCTTATTAGGTAGATCACCACGGAGACGCGGAGAAAAATGGAAGCAAAAATATCTCCGTGTATTTGCGGTGATGTGGCGTAGTTATTCCGGCAGTTCTCCGCTCAACAACTTCTCCAATGCCGCCCCCGGGCATCGCACACCTACGTAGAACTGGCCGAATAAAGCGTATACCGCGCTGACGTGGTCAAAGCGCATCTCGTAAATTAACTTTTTGAAGACGAGCGGATCGTCAGCGAACAGATCGACGCCCCATTCCCAATCGTCGAAGCCGATCGAGCCGGTAATAATCTGCTTCACTTCGCCGGCGTAACGTCGCCCCACCAGACCATGATCACTCATCTGGCGGGCGCGTTCTTCGAGGGGGAGCGTGTACCAGTTCTTGTCTTCGCCGCGGCGCCGGTCCATGGGATAAAAACAGACGTAACGGTTTGGCGGGATTTGAGGGAACAGCCGCGAATGCATCGCCTCGCGATGGCGATCGAGTTTGCATTCGATCTCAGCTTTCCATTGATCGGAATGAGGCTGGATTCCTCGCGCGGTGAGCTCTTTGTAGATCTTAAGCGTGGAGTCGTAGAGGCCGAGTTCGATGATGGAAAGATACGAAGATGTGGGCTCGATGTATTCGCTCAGACGCAGTTTGGCGAGCTTGAGTTCCGCCTGGTTGAGGTCGGCAAAGGATTTGCGGAAGTGTACCAGCATCAGATCGCCCTTGTGGCCAATCAACGAAAACAGCGCAGACTGTCCCTCCGATCGCTGCTCCATTTCGCCAAGGACTTTTGCTGCTTCTCCAGCAATTTGTACCCGCGCGTCTTCCGGCAGGGCATGCCAGGCCGTCCAGCGGAACCGCATCATCTGGTGCAGTACGCTGTAACCTTCGGTAGTCAGCGGTACTTCGGGAATTTCCGCCGAACTGGCTTGCGAGCGAATCTGAGGGTCGGTTGCGGTAGTCATTCGATTCTCAGGACGTGTGCTCATGATTTCATCATCTATTGTACGCAAGAGCTGGGGAGACAGCGACTTTGCGATTTACAATCAACAGGGCATTCCGAGTGCGCGGGCTGGTTTCATGCGAAAATTCTTCTTCATTATTGCGTGTGTTCTTTTCTGTCCGGGCTTGCTGGTGGCGCAGAACAAACGCCTATGGGTGCTGCGCTTGCCCGGGGATGCGGTGGAATATGACGCCTCAACCTTCGCAGAGAAGCAGACGGTGAAGATTCCTCCGGAAGCAGCGGCATCGCCCTCAAGGTTGTCGGTGAATGCCCTCGGACAAATGTTATTCGCTCCCCTGGTTGCGTTGCCGCTTACGGACGGTGATCTTTCCGCCGAGCGAAGAATTTGGTTCTGGGATGGCCACACGGCAACCACACTCGCGCGCGACGTCACCCGCACAACTTCGACGGCCGGATCAAATCTTTCCATTAGCGAATCAGCTCCGGTGCCATTTCTCTCGGTGGATGGCACACATCTCTATTGGTTTTCAAACCAGGCGCGCCGGCTGCAGCGCGATGGCGTCGACCTCTCGACCAAAACGACCTGGCAAAGCTGGCGGACGGACCTGGCCAGCGCCGACCGTCATGATTTGGCTTCGGTCACGCTACCGGATTGTTCGTGCACGACTGGCGGCTGCGAGGAAACTTGCCCGTACGGAGATACCTGGATTCCTGACGAGGAAGTAGGCGAGTTTTTTCTGCTCACGCTATTTATCGAAGGACAAACGCAAGGCATTTATAAATCGACGTCCGTTTACGAGGAGAACGCGGGCCAATGGGCGGCGAAGCCGCTCGATCCACCACTGCAGCGTGAATTGGATGCAGCGAACGCTGGCGCAATCCTCGAAGCAATTCCTGACACTGGCTGCTGCGGATGGTCCAATGAGAGTGACGATCGAACGCTGGTGCTTCTGCATGGCAAGACGTTTAGGGTGTTCGATGAACTGGCCGCGTACAAAAATTCCGACTACGACGTGAGCTTTTATACGGAAAACGGAAAACTGTCACCCGATCTCGCATCCGTGGCGCTGACGATCACTGCCACTTCAAAACCCAACACGCCGATTCAGCTGGCCGAGCAAGGGCAGGCTAATCCTGAGGAGTCGCAACGGATTCGCAAAGCTCTGCTGGAACTTCCAGCGGTTGAGATAAAAAGCGTGGAGGAGGCCCCGCGGCGCATTGCTTTTTTACCGCATGCCACCCTGGTGGGCTGGATCAATAATAAGGAGATCCTCATCGTGGAGGATCATTTGCTGGTTGCCTACAATATTGCCAGCGGAGCACGCCGAAAATCGAATCTACGTGTGGAAGATGCAGAGCATGTTTTTCTGCGATGAGTTTCGTTCGATTGAATGCCAAGAATCACACTCCAAACTCTAAGAGCCGCGATTTTAAGCGTGTTCATTGACTTGCCGCCGTTGCGGACGTAGGATTTTTGCTCGTGATTGGCAAGACTATTTCGCACTACCGGATCATCGAGCAGCTGGGTCGCGGTGGGATGGGGGTGGTTTACAAGGCGGAAGACTCGCGCCTGCATCGTTTTGTGGCCCTCAAGTTCCTGCCTGACGAGGTCGCTGATGATCCGCATGCGCTCGCTCGTTTTGAACGCGAGGCTCAAGCTGCGTCCGCATTGAACCATCCCAATATTTGTACGGTGCACGATATCGGCGAACAGGATGGCCACTCCTTCATCGCCATGGAGTTTCTGGATGGGCTGCCCCTAAAGCACCGCATTGCCGGACGTCCGCTGGACATGAAAGTGTTGCTGTCCCTCGCAGTCGAAGTAGCGGATGGTCTGGCTGCCGCTCATGCTCACGGCATCATTCATCGCGATATCAACCCGCTCAATATTTTTGTTACCAAGAGCGGTCACGCCAAAATTCTCGACTTCGGTCTCGCGAAGCTTACCCAGGGGGATGAAGCCGCTGTCAGCGGCAACACTTTTGGAGATGTCACGCAGGCTGCGGAAGGTCCTGCTCGTCAGGGCTTTGCGTTGGGGACGATCCCGTATATGTCGCCCGAGCAGGCGTTGGGCCGGCCTTTGGACTCCCGTACTGACCTCTTTTCATTCGGGGTGGTCCTTTATGAGATGGCGACCGGGGTTCTACCGTTCACGGGACAGACTACCGCGGCATTTTTTGACTCCCTGATACACAGCGTGCCGGAATGGCCATTGCAGTTCAAATCCGAAATTCCTGCCGAACTCGAACGCATTGTGAGAAAGGCTCTCGAGAAAGATCCGGTGGGCCGGTATCAAAGCGCCGCCGAGATGCGCGCCGATCTGCAGCGTCTAAGTCGTGAAATCGAATCGGGCCAAGCACTCACTTCGGCGCCGGTGGCGCGCACGGTGCCGGATTCGAAGGAGCGAATCCGCGCATTGTTCGCTACGGCGCTGACCACCGCACCACCCGCACCAAAACCAAGCAGGGGCCCGTGGTTTGCGACGATGGGACTGGTTGCACTGGCGGTCTTGATCGGGGTGATTTTTTTCCTCAAATCGCCAGAGTCAGCACCCGCAGTGATTTCGTCGCTGCAGATTACAAATGACGGAATATCGAAACGCTCTCTGGTGACAGACGGGAGCCGGCTCTACTTTTCTGAATATGTCAGCGGACATTCGGTTTTGATGCAAGTCTCGGCCTCCGGTGGAGAAACAGCGCCCGTGCCCATTTCATTGCAGAGCGCAGATGTCTACGATTTCTTTCCTGGCCGCTCAGAATTACTGGTAAAAGGTGTGGCCGAGGGTTCCGAGACGGAATGGCCCGTCTGGATATTGCCGGTGCCTGCCGGATCGCTGCGGCGGGTAGGAAATATTCTGGCACACGCCGCCACCTGGGCCCCTGACGGCCAACACATCGTCTATGCCAAGAGTTCGGGCCTTTACGCGTGCAATGCAGACGGAAGCGATTCGCATGAACTCGTCGCGGTTTCCGGAGTGCCTTTTGCGCCGCGATTTTCTCCTGACGGCCACCGCCTGCGCTTTACGCTCCGCAATACAGAGCAGCGTACTTCCTCCCTGTGGGAAATTTCACCAGAGGGGAAGGATCTCCATCCGGTGCTGCCGGACTGGAACAAGCCCTCACAGGAGTTCGGTGGAACCTGGACGCCCGACGGGAAATATTTTCTGTTTGAATCCACGCGCGACCATACCCAGAACATCTGGGCTTTTCGCGATGGCAGGTCGTTATTTCACAAGGCGAATGCTGAACCAACGCAGCTCACCGTTGGTCCGCTCATGTTCAGCAGCCCGACGCCGAGTCCGGATGCAAAGAAACTGTTCGTGATTGGCGAGCAGCGCCGCTTCGACTTAATTCGGATGAACGGAAACTCACAGCAGTTCTCGGTGAATCTGCCGGGGGTGTCTGCCGGTGAGGTTGATTTCTCACGCGATGGCCAGTGGATTACTTATGTGTCTCACCCCGACCTTACCCTGTGGCGCAGCAAAACGGATGGAAGCGAGCGCACGCAGCTTACCTACGCGCCGATGCTGGCGCACATGCCGCGTTGGTCACCGGATGGAACTCAGATCGCATTTATGGCGTCGCCTCCGGGAATGCCCTGGAAGATCTTCGTAATACCAAGGGAAGGCGGAACCCCGCGGGATGTGAATACGGGGAGCCAAAATCAAGGGGATCCGACCTGGATGCCCAACGGGAATGAGATCGTCTTCGCGGGAATGCCCTGGCTGGAATACGGTACGGTGGCTGGCCCCAACATTCACCGTGTCGACTTGAAAACGTCGCAAGTGTCGGATGTTCCGCACTCGGAAAATCTTTTCAGTCCGCGCTGTTCACCGGATGGCCGCTTTCTGGCAGCGCTGTCAGCGGACTCGACCAGGCTGATGCTCTACGATCTGGAAAAGAACAATTGGTCGCAGCTCGGCGTATCGCGTTTCGGTTTCGAGAGCTGGTCGCATGATGGAAAGTATTTGTATGCGGAGGATTATTCCGATAGCACCGATGACATCGTGCGGGTGAATGTTGCCAATGGCAAGATGGAGCGCTTGCTGAGCCTGAAAGAAGTTCCGCGCGGTTTCGATCCGTGGGAATTCTGGGTCGGCCTGGCACCGGACGATTCGCCGCTGCTTATGCGCGACAAGAGCACACAGGAAATCTACAGCCTGGATGTGCGCTTCCCCTAGCCGGGACCGCTTAATAGCCTCAGTGCAGACGAGCTAGGCCCGCCTGCGAGAGGAATGAAGGCAACCTATCAGTGGTGATCCCCGTGGCTGTGCCGCCAGGTCCAGTATTCTTTTTGCTCTCCCGGAGAAATTTTGCGGAAGTCGCGGTCGGGATCGCGATGATTCTCATGCGCCCATTGGTGATAGTAAACCACCTCGTCGTGGTTCCAATCGTGGTAGTCGCTGTAATAGGGGTCATAGACGCGGTAGTAGTGATGATGAGCGCACGCCATGCCCAGCACGGAGGACGCCAATGCGGCGGCCAGGAATAATGAACTAAGAAATCGCGACTTGCTATTCATTCGTAAATTCCCTCCTCGGGGGAATCAGTCTCAATATAAAACATATCTCAACTTCAGAACCTGACCCTGCCATTGGTTGCGGGTGCACAGTCTCTGGTTGCTTCCGAAGGCCATCGTCATCCTCGAGTTCAACTTCCCAAAGTTTTCGAGCCGTTTCTCCGTTTGTTCAAAGATCGAAAACAAGTCAGGAGATCAGAAACGTACGTCTCGATAGAAAACGCAGTAGGTTTCCAGATACCAGGAAACGATGAAGAGAACGAGCATGATGGCTGATGCCCAGCAGAATAGTTGAACGGGGAGTGTGGCCCTGAGGCGCACAGTGCGGCCGTCCGGCTCTTGGGTTTCGCCGCGAAAAACTAAACCGCCGATCAGGGAGATTCCCGCTGCCAGCGCCAACATGGCGAGAGCGTCGCAAATCCTTTGATGCATATCGCTTGCGGGAGTCAGGAAGGCCGCGCTGAATACGGCGTACAAAGAGAGGATGCAGGAAATCAGGCTGATCGGCCTGGCGACCTCTTCCAGCATGTCCAAACCTCGACAACAGGTTAGTTTACCGCCGAGCTGCCCGATACAACCAGCAGGTATTTTCATGCAACTAATTTACTAGTTGACAATCGGAAACCCCGAACGTCTAAGTACGTAGGCCGATATCCGAGACGTCGATCTTGCAGAATAAGGAGGACGGATTTGCCCCCGAGAAAGTCACCGACTCTGACCGAAGCTGAGTTGCGGTTGATGGAAGTTTTGTGGCGCAAAGGCGCGGCCACCGTCCAGCAGGTAATGGAGGTTCTGCCCGAGAAGGAGCCGCTGGCCTACAACTCGGTGCTGACCACGATCAGGATACTCGAGAAGAAGGGTTACGTGAAGCACGTGAAGGACGGTCGTGCCTTTGTTTACTCGGCGCTGGTGGAGCGCAAAGAGGCTACCCGCTCGGAGATCCGCCGCCTGGTGAACCGTTTTTTTGGAGATTCTCACGAATTGCTTGTTCTAAACATTCTCGAAGATCGGGATGTGGATGCCGCGGAGCTCAAACGGCTGCGAAAGATGCTGGAAGGGAGCGAGTGACGCGATGGCGATAGCAGATCCCTGGCAAGCCCTGGCTCAGATTTTTGCCGGCAGGATGCTGAACGGCACGGTGGAAGGGATTGTCATCGCTGCCTTTATCTGGATCATGCTGCTCTCTCTGCGGCGACAGAACTCCAGCACGCTCTTTGCCATTTGGCTTTCGGGGTTAGGGGCCGTCGCGGTGTTGCCTCTTGTGGAGACGGTGGGATCGAATACTGCGGGCGCGAGCGCGGCCCATACTGCGTTCCGGGTGCCCGGTTTCTGGGCAATGGACATCTTTGTTGTGTGGGCGATTATTGCAGGCGCAGGGCTGGCGAAGATTGGCATCAGTTTCTGGCAACTGCGCAGGCTGCGCCGGAATTGCGTGAAGATCGATTCCGCCAGCCTGCATCCCGTTCTCCAGGATACTTTGAATAAATTCGGTTCTGGACGAAGCGTGATTCTTTGCAGCTCCGAGCAGGTCCGCGTACCTGCGGCGATCGGTTTTCTAAAACCGTCGATTATTTTGCCGTCATGGGCGTTGCAGGAATTCACTCCGCTCGAACTCAATGCGATTCTGCTGCATGAGTTGGCTCACTTGCGCCGCTGGGACGATTGGACCAACCTGATTCAGAGAGTGTTGAGTGCGCTGCTGTTCTTTCATCCCGCGGTTTGGTGGATTGGCAGAGGCCTGTCGCGGGAGCGGGAGATGGCTTGCGACGACTTCGTGCTGGCGGCTACTTCGAATCCCCGCGAGTATGCGCAATGCCTGGTCACGGTTGCGGAAAAAAGCTTCTTCCGCCGCAGCTTGGCGCTGGCCCAAGCCGCAGTGGGAAGAATGCAACAAACCGCGCACCGGGTCACGCGAATTCTTGATGCGGATCGTCCGATTGCGACCAAGGTTTGGAAGCCCGCTCTGGGTATGGTTTCGGCAGTTTCTGTCGCCTGTCTGATTTCAATGCCACATGCGCCGAGGCTCATTGCATTTGATAAGACCGACAGTGAACTTTCAGAATCCGCTTCCCGAGTGATTTCCCCGTCGGCTTTCGTTTCCGCAGGTATTGTTGGAGCGAAAATGATTCCGGCGGCGTTTCACGACGAAGTTTCCACAACGCTCCCCAGAAAAAGTATCACCGCACAGCGGCAGCGCCAGACTTCGATGCGCCAAATCCACAAGAACAATGCCGCATTGCCTACCGTGGTCTCCGCGAAGGCTATACAGTCGGCGGTTCTGCCTAAGTTGGTGCGGGCGAGCGCGGCTGACTCCGACCAACCCGGAGCGAGTTCGGTGTGGCTGGTGATGAGAACCGCGCAAGTTGACGACTCTGGACAGATGATCTGGAGCGTCAGCGTGTGGCACTTGACCGTATTCCACCCCGTGGATCAGGAAGTTCACAAAGGAATCACTCCGAAATCTACTTAGCCAAGTTCGAAGAGGTAAGCGTTTTTGTGTGCCTTTAGAAACTAAATAATTAGTTGTAAAACTTAGTCGCGAAACAAGGAGAATTGAAAAATGAAAAACCGGGTTAGCAAAACCCTCCTGACACGCCGCCTGATTGTGCCTGCAATGGCCGTCGCGCTGGCACTGTCGTTAACCACTTACGAATTCATCAAGCCGGCGTATGCGAAAGGGCCAGTTGCTTCCCCCACGGCCACGCCGATCGACGACAACAGCGTTGGCGCTCTGCTATCGCTGGACCAGGCGATGGAAACGCTGGCGGCGAGAGTCACCCCCGCGGTGGTGAACGTTGCAGTTACCTCACGTTCGAAACCTGACATGACAGATGGGCAAATGCAGCAACTGCCGGACGGTGTGCCGCCGATCTTCGGACCATTCTTCAATCATCCAGGGAGGCCGCAATCACAGATTGAGCACGGCATCGGCAGCGGCGTGCTGATCTCGCCCGACGGATATATTGTGACCAACAACCACGTGATCGATGGCGCGGTTGACATCAACGTCACGCTGAAGGATCGCCGAATCATGCATGCGAAGCTGATTGGCGCAGACCCGATCACCGATGTGGCAGTGATCAAGGTTGACGGAACAAATCTGCCCAACGCTCCCTGGGGCAACTCAACTTCTTTGCGTCCGGGACAGACCGTGCTTGCGTTTGGCAATCCGTTTGGTTTCCGTTTCACCGTGACGCGCGGAATCGTCAGCGGACTGAATCGGCCGAATCCGTTTTCGCGCAATGGCCGCTCGCCGGGAAGTTTTATTCAGACCGACGCAGCCATCAATCCCGGGAACTCTGGCGGGCCGTTGGTGGACGCGCGTGGCGAAGTGATTGGCATCAACACATTCCTGGTCTCTTCTTCGGATAGTTTTTCCGGGATGGGCTTTGCCATTCCTACGCAGATTGTGCGCCCCACTGTCGAGGCACTGATCAGCGACGGGAAGGTGCATCACGGCTACATGGGAATCGGAATCAGCGATGTGACGCCGGAAAATGCCAAGTTCTTTCACGTCGAGAACAATGAAGGAGCGGTAGTCACTCAAGTGGAACCTGGCTCTCCGGCGGCGAAAGCTGGTTTGAAAGTCGGGGATGTCATCATCGAACTCGATGGACAAAAAGTAAGCGATGCCAGCCAGTTGCAGATCGAAGTGGGACAGAAAGAACCGGGTTCGAGCATCAAGCTCGGTGTTCTGCGTGACGGCAAGAACATAAATGAGTCCGTGACCCTGGAAGAAATGGGCAGCCGTGACCATGAAGGCAAAGATAGCGCCAGGAACAGCAACGGAAAGCCGCGATGGGGGCTGGGCCTCACGGACATGACTCCGGAGTTGCGCGAGCAACTGCAGGCGTCAAGTGATCTCCATGGCGCGATTGTGGAGCACGTGCAACCGGGCAGCGCCGCCGACAATGCGGGCCTGCAACGGGGAGACGTGATCGTGGAAGTGAATCGTCAGCCGGTGCAGAATGCCGACGATGTGCAGAAAGCCTTGTCTGCTGTGCCTAAAGGACAAGACGCTCTGGTGCTGGTCTGGTCGAATGGCGGAAGCACGTTCCGCGTGTTGCACGCGGACTCGGCTAGCCAAGATGCGCCCGGTATGTAGGTGCATTTCCGACACTCCTCGCTCCGAAGCCGTCCTGCAATTTCACGCACGGCTTCGGGGCGCGGGGATCGTTCCGCTGGTTTGTCAACGCTGGAGCAACAGGATTCTGGGAACACGAGGTCGCGGTAGGAACGACCATCGCTGGTCGCCCCCCGGACGGATCCGCACGAGCGCTGGGTAGCGCATGCGCTCTTAATTTCGGATGAATAACGGACAAGCGTGAGTTTTGTCCGCACATTCGCCCACCCCGGGGACACGCGCAGTCCCGCTCAGTGTCGGGTACGTGTCAGGGGGAAAAGTGTTCTCCTTGATCAGCAGCCTTCTCTCCTCACTCTCCGCGGACGGACCGCCGTCGTTGTTCGAGTGATTCATCGGTGTCGGGTCGGAGGTGGCGCATCGAGTTGCCCCGACGCTGGCCACCGTCCGCCGCTGAAACTGCACGGGCGGTTTTCCCGCATGCAGCTTTCACGAAGACTCAAGCTTCCGGGATGCCAAAGAAGGAAGCGATGCAACCAGGTTAACCGGCCTGGGCGGGCCGTGGAGCTACCTGATCCATCAATGAAGGGACCTTGTTGGGAACCCGTCAGGCTGATCCAGCCGCCAGTCTCCTCGGATGCACACCTATTGTGTCGGTTGACACCGTCAACACGAGGATTACAAGCACCGCGAAGCCAATGCCGCTCTCCCTTGACTCTGCCAATCGCTGAGGCTGATCCAAACTCCGGCGATCCCCAATACCAGTAACGACACTACCGATCCGACGGCGGACTTCGGGCCAAACGTTCGGTGCTCAATCCAATGTCGGAAAACATAGTGGTAGGCGGTCAACCCAACAAACCGAGGACAGGCGAACAGCAACAAACCGGAAATGACAACCTACGCGTTTATTGACCATCCTTATCATCGCCTTCAGTAGTTCGGGTTCTTTTCGTTTGTAGAAGCGAAACGGAAACGAGAGGGGCAGGTTGATCCTAAAAGAGCGCAAGACGGCCACCATAGCCAGTTCCAGGAAACCACTACTCCCAGAAAGACGCCGACTGCGGCGATCACAGACAAGGAGCGCATACCTCCTCGTCTCCACCCAGACTTAGGCTTGGTTCCTGCCAGCTATTTTATCGGATCGTTGACCAGCTAATCAGTGATAACGCTTACCACGGCGCTGGGTTACACCTCTAGAGGAATCACGCCACACGGAATGATCGCCTGGTGTGAAACTTTTCCTCGCGGCCAAAACGAAATCGGCGCCGCGAATCAGAGTCGCGGCAGAGCTCGATGTTATCCTAGTTAGGATTCATTTCCCGACGAGGCTGTCTGCTTTTCATGTCCAATCCAACTGCTCCCAACGAAACCATTCCTGATCCCCAACCCACCGCCGAACCAAGCGAATCCTTTGGTGACATGCTCTCGCAGTACGAGAAGAGCCATGCGCGCAAGCGCGAAGACGGAGGACAGCAACTGCAAGGAACGGTGATTGCGGTCTCCACCGATTCGGTGGTTCTCGATATTGGCTTCAAAAGTGAAGGCATTCTGCCACTTGCGGAGGCGCACGGCGAGACCATCAAACCGGGCGATAAGCTGCCGGTCTCGGTGAAGGGCCGCGACCCGGAAGGCTACTACCAACTCACCCGCGCGAAAGTCGATCGGCCGAAAGACTGGTCGGCGCTGGAGAAGGCATTTGCCGAGAAAGCGACGATCGTTGGTACGGTTACGGGCGTGATCAAAGGCGGGCTTAGCGTGGACGTGGGAGTGCGAGCTTTTATGCCCGCCTCGCGAAGCGGGGCGCGCGATGCCGCGGAGATGGAGAAGTTGGTAGAGCAGGAAATTCTTTGCCGCATCATCAAGCTCGACGTTGCCGACGAAGATGTTGTGGTGGATCGCCGAGCTGTTGCCGAAGAGCAAGAGCGCGCCGTAAAGCAGCGCCGCTACTCGGAAATGAAGGAGGGCGACGAGGTCAGCGGAACCGTCCGCAGCCTTACCGACTACGGGGCTTTTGTCGATATCGGTGGAGTAGACGGCTTGCTGCATGTGAGTGATATTGCATGGAGCCGGGTCAGCAAACCAGCGGATGTGCTTTCCGTGGGCCAGCAGATCCAAGCGAAGGTGCTGAAGATTTCAACTGAAGCGGAGAAGCGCCGCATTTCTATCGGCATGAGGCAATTGCTGCCGCATCCCTGGGATGTGGTGGCCGAAAAATACAAAGTCGGCGAGCGTATTCGCGGGACGGTAACGCGGGTTGCGGAGTTCGGCGCGTTCGTGGAACTCGAGGCGGGGATCGAGGGGCTGATTCATGTTTCGGAAATGTCCTGGGGCAAGAAGCTGCGAAGCGCCAGCACGCTGGTCAAGCCGGGCGAGACGGTGGACGCGGTCATCCTTGGAGTGAAGGTGGCGGAGCGGCGAATGTCACTGGGATTGAAGCAGGCGCTCGGAGATCCATGGGGGGAGGTGGCGGAGAAATTTAGCGCGGGTACCGTGATCGAAGGTCCGGTCATCAGCATCACGAAGTTCGGAGCGTTTGTTCAGCTTGCCGAAGGCGTGGAAGGCATGATTCATATCAGCGAGATGAGCGCGGAGAAACGCATCAATCATCCGCAAGAACTTGTGAGGATCGGGCAGGTGGTCAAGGCCCAGGTGCTGGCGGTGGATGCGGAGAAGCGGCAGTTGCGATTGGGGATGAAGCAGTTGGTGCCGAGCGGTCTGGACGAATACATTGCCGAGCATAAGGAAGGGGATCTGGTCACAGGCCGCATGATGGAAGTTTCGGACGGACATGCGCGGGTGGAGCTGGGCGATGGCATTCAGGCCGAGTGCCGCATGGATGCGTCCCCTTCATCGGAAGAGGAAAAGAAATCCGCTGGAGCGGAATCGTCATTCTCGAAAGGTAATTCCAAGCCAGATTTGTCTTCGCTGGGTTCGATGCTCCAGGCACGCTGGAAGAGCGGGCCGGCCGCGGTGGACACAAAAGCAGAACCAGCACGCGCGGGACAGATTCGTAAATGCCGGATTGCAAAGCTTGATCCCGCCGCGAAGAGGATTGAACTGGAATTGGCGTAGAGCTGGCTACTGGATGCCTGGCCATTCGTTATAGCAAAAAAGAGCCGCCTTCCTGGGCGGCTTGTCGGTTGTCATTTTAACTATCGTCCTCAGTGCGTGAAGGAAAAGTTCAGTCCGGTGGTCAATACGACATCGTTCTGCCTCGCACCCTCGGGCGGATTCGACACGTAGATATCGCTGAACTCGTTCTGCCAACCCAGCCATTTGCTGATCTTGGTCACCCATCCCAAATCAAACGTTCCCCGGTACTCGCCGGTCTGCGTCAAATCCGGGTAGAAGTAAAGCTTCTCGGTGAGTACGGTGCCCTTACCCAGCTTGTGCGTCAACTCCTCACCGAGAGTGAGCGCGCCAAAATTGTGTATGACTTTTTGCGGAAAAGTTATGGGGGGAGTCGTGGTGGTGGTCACCGTTTGCGTGTAGTTTTCATCGGTGAAGTTGCCGCCGGCCAGCAGGTCCAGGGTTGTCCGGTCGTTCTTGATGGCGTGATAGCCAAAGCCCACGCTGCCCACCGATCGCAGGTTCAAGTCCTGCAGCGCGTTGCTGCTGAAATCCGCACCAACGAAAGCGAACATTCGTGGACTGAGATTGCGGTCGTAACGAATACCACCCGCTTCCGTGTTCGCAGTCGTGTTGGGAGTCGCGAGCTGGTTGGTTCCGTAGACCGCGTTGGTGTACAAGCTGAGCTTGTCATCCTTCGTAGCCCGGGCGGCGGTGAAAGCGAGAGACAGGTTTTCCGTTTGGCTGTTGCCTCGGGTCAACGAAAAGCCTACGTTCGCCCCGCCATTCCAGCCCTCGAGCAGGCTGGGATGCAGCGCCTTCTCGTAGGCCAGTTGGTCGGCATCGTTGCGGATCGCCACCACGCTTTCCTTCGGCGCTTCCACGGGCGCCCCGTTCTTGCCGGCGACTTCCACTTTTCCATCCGTGGCGGTGATCGGGCCAACCACGGTTTGGCCATTCGCTAAAGCCACGTGCAAAGGATGATCGGTTGTGATCTCGGTGATCGCCGCGAACTGCACCGTCACGTCTCCAGCAAATTCGGTATGAAGCACCAGAGTCTTGCCGTCGGATTTCACGATCGTACCAGTCAAGTGATCGCCATTTTTCAAAGTAATCTGATCGGCGAACACCGCGGAACTCAATGCGAGAAACGCAGTTAGGGCGATAATTTCGACCTTACGCAAAATAGCTACCTCCCCTTTCAGAGTTGGTCTCACAAGCTCAAATGCTAATATGGCCCGCAATACTCTGGAGCAAATTGGACAGGAAATGACGCAAAGCGGCGATTGAATCAAGGAGGATTACTGCCCGCGAAGGGAAGTCCGTCAGCCCTTGATATCTTTGGATTCCGTGCTCTTGTTCTGATCGGTCGATGCCTGCGCGGGAGGATTAGGGTTCTCCTTCATGCCCTCTTTCAGGGCGCGAATCCCCTCGCCCAGTCCCTTACCCAGTTCAGGCAATTTCTTAGGACCGAAAACCAGCAGAGCGATCGCGAAAATGATGATCAGGTGCGTTGGTTGAAACAGACCCTCAAGCATCAGAACCTCCCAGAACCACACTACAACCTCTTTATACGCTACCCGACGGACTTGGGGATGTCAAACGCCAGCCCTGGGCATGTCCGAACTAGGCTTCAAACCTCATTTCCGAGCTCGAGCCACTGCCAGGCATTGGCCGATTACATCATCCGATACCGTTACTTTCGTGACCTTACCTGCAGTTCGGCTGGCGGACTAATGTGGATTAGCGATTGGATGTCGACGCTGTAAAGCGCGCAACAGGAGCGCCGCGGTTAGTGTTAAACCCAGCAAGCCAGCTATCTTCGGAGAGTCGAGTGAAGCCCAAGGGCCTGTCAGTTTTTCTCTTTCTTTTTTGGGCAGCTCTGGCTGCCCAGTCCAGCGAAACCCAACCGGTTAGCTCTGCCCAGTTGATGGCCTGGCTCGTGGCCGGTGTGCCTAGCAGCCGCCTTGTTCGCATCATTCAGGAGCGCGGTATTGCAAACGTCCCGGGCAAGGAACAGCTTCATCAATTCGAAGCTGCTGGCGCCGGCGCAAATTTGCTGGACACGCTTACAAGTCTGAAATCATCGCCGACCGATGCGGCGGTCTCAGAGATATCCGCGCCCTTATTGAAAGCCGCGGCGGACGCTAAAGCTCAACGTTTCCATGAAGCTGAGCTTGATCTGCGGCCGGCTCTTTACGCTGATCCTAGAAATGCCGCATTGCACTTTGCAGTTGGGGGCATGCTCATCCGGCAGGAGCGCTGGGACGATGCATTCGATGAGATCACTCTTGCAGCGAATTTGATGCCGGATCTTCCCGAGAATCACAGCAGCCTGGCTTACATTTTCTACCGTCTTGACGATGGTCCCAACGCGATTGCGGAAGCTCGCACCGCCCTGAGTATGGATCCGCAGAACGCGGAGGCTTACCAGTTCCTCGGGCTGGGTCTGTACTCCAATGGACAATACGCGGCTGCGGTCCATGCGTTCGACGAGTCGCTGGCGCGCGACGCGGCCAATGCCGATACTTACTATGACCTGGGCGTTACTCTGCACGCTGCGGGAAATCAGCCTGCCGCCATCACCGCTTATCGCCAGGCCATTCGACTCAACCCGGCTTTTTGGGAAGCTCGTTCCAACCTTGCAGTAGTGTTGCACCAGCAGAATGAGCTGGATGAGGCTATCGCTGAATATCGCGAAGCAAAGCGTCTGGCGCCCGAAGAAGCTTCCGTCCGGAACAATTTAGGGAACACTTATTGCGATAAAGGCGACTTCGACGCGGCTCTTCTCGAAATGCGCGAACTCTACCGCCAGCATCCCGAGTGGCAACAGGGACACGGCTGTCTGGCGCGGGCTTATTTGTCAAAAAAGGATTACGGCAGCGCCGTCCAGGAATTGCAGCTTTCGATTCTACAGAATCCCAACAGTTCTTCTGAACACCGCATGCTCGGGGAAGCGCTGGTTCTCGACGAGAAATTGGACGAGGGCGTACACGAGTTGCGCCTGGCGGTCACGCTCAATCCCGATTCCGACGCAGCCCACCACTTTTTGGGTACGGCATTGTTTCAGCAGCGCGAGCTGGAGGCGGCGGAAAGGGAATTTCGCGAGGCGCTTCGTTTGAACGCGTCCCCGGACAACCACTACTCGCTCGCCGCCTGCCTGATGACGATGGATCGCTACGAAGAGGCGTTGACTCAACTCGATGCCGCGGCGCGCCTCGATCCTGAGCGCACGCTCTATCGTGCCCGCCGAGAAGAACTAGTGAAATTAATGAAAGAAACGAATTCCCGGTGACCATTAGGACAATGCCGGATATGCACCAACGCTATTTCCAGCCGGGCCTGTGAGCTACATACACTCGGAAAGATAGAGGTTGATTAAATGGACGCGACGCGAACCGCACAAGCGACAGCCGCTAAACAGGCGCAGCCGCTTCCGCAGGCAGGTAAGGACATGCGGCCAGAGCTCCGGCAGGCGAGTTCGGCATCGGTGGATCGGAGCGCGATCCCCGAGGAGGCAGTGCACAAATTCTCAGGGTACGGCCTGCCCTGCACAAAGTGCCGTCTCTACTACGCAGCCAACCTCGATTGTTGCCCGATCTGCCACACGAAAGAGAGAGTTTCTGCAGCCGATACTGCGGCCCTTTCGAAACCGCAAGCCGTGGCCGAGGTTGTGCCTGACTCCGCCGTTGTCGAGCAGGAGCGGGAGGCATTCCTGAAAGAGTTCAAATCCCAGCTGTTCGCGGCACATGCGGAAATTGCCAGTTCACCCGTAGTTTGCGCTCTGAGCGAGCATCACGCGCAAGGTGCTGAGGGTGCTTCCGTGTGCAAGCCGTGCTACGACCGCCTGCAAGAGCGCGTGGATATCTGCGAAGCGGCGCTGCACATCGACCTTAAGGATGCGGCACAAATTGTCTACGATGCGGTCTGGGCCGATCCCTCTGACCCCAGCAAAACCTACACCAACGCGGCCGGTGCGCTGCTCACCGAATTGCGCAAGCGCGCTGGAGTCTCCAGCATGATTGGGCCCTTCCAACCGCTGGGTAATTAAAGCTTCAGCAGGGAAGAAAAGGAACGGTCGTCGATTATTCCGGCTTCAGTGCAGCCCACTTTTTCCAGCGTACAACTTGTACCTACCGAGCCATCCTCGGTCATAGGAAATCTAGCCGTTTCCCTGCGCTGGACGCAAATCGCCTAATTCTTTTTGCCCGCAAGATTCGGATAGTCCGCTGCGGTGTGTTCACTCTACTCTGTCTTCACTATGACTCTCACTCTCACGACTTCCCCAAGGGTGATCGCTGATGCCATACTCGCTGAGGACGGAGCTCTCGGCATGCCCCTCATACAGACCAAGTCGACCAAACTAATGACTGATCCTGGCGACGAATCAAGCAATGATCGTAGTTACAAGGATCGGCGTTGGGATGCAGTGGTGACGCGCGATGCCAGTCACGATGGAAAGTTCGTCTTCGCCGTCTCGACCACGGGCGTGTATTGCCGGCCCTCGTGTCCGGCGCGGCGTCCGAGGCGCGAGAATGTCTCGTTTTTCTTGCGCCCGGAGGAGGCGGAGAAGGCCGGTTTTCGCGCCTGTTTGCGTTGCCGTCCGCGATTGCTTAGCGGTCATCCGCAATCGGATTTTGCGAAAGAAGTCTGCCGCTACATCGAGCAGCATCTGGATGAATCGATCACGCTTGATCTTCTAGGCAAAGCCTTTCGGCAAAGTCCGTTCCATCTGCAGCGCCGTTTCAAGGCCGCGCTCGAAATCACGCCGCGGGAGTACGCCGAGTCCTGCCGTATGCGCCTGCTCAAACGCAACCTGCAGGCTGGGGACAATGTGACCCGTGCCATGTATGACGCCGGTTACGGCTCCAGCAGCCGCTTGTACGAAAAAACTGCTTCGCAGCTGGGCATGACGCCGGACAAATATCGCCGGGGCGCGGTTGCCGCTGCGATCTGCTACGCCATCGCCGATTCGCCGCTCGGACGCATGTTGATCGCGGCCACCGCCCGCGGCGTTTGTGCCATCCAGTTCGCACGATCCGATGATGAATTGATTGAAGGGTTGAAGCGCGAATTTCCTTTTGCCGTGCGCAAGCCCGATGAAGGGGGATTGCAAGCCTGGATCGAAGCCGTGCTCTCGAAGATGACCGGCAGGGAATTGAATGCCGCGCTGCCTTTGGATATTCGCGCCACGGCTTTTCAGCGGCGGGTATGGACCTATCTACAGTCGATTCCCTTCGGAGCGACGCGGTCTTACGGGGAAGTGGCGAAGGCGATCGGGCAGCCCACCGCTAGCCGCGCCGTGGCGCGTGCCTGTGCCGCGAATCCCGTCGCGGTGGCGATTCCCTGCCATCGCGTAGTGCGCGAAGATGGCAATATCAACGGGTATCGCTGGGGAGTGGAGCGAAAGAAGACGCTGTTGGAGATGGAGCGGCAAGGGAATGGTAAGAGCTCGCCAAGCGGATCGGTCCACTATTCCGGCGTCTCGTCCTGAATGTTAGCGACGGGACGCGCGGAGAGGGGCTTTGTTAGTGCCTGTCGTTTTCGTGATGATCTGGATGATCGTGGCGCCAGTTCCAGTATTGCGACTGTTCCTTCCGATTCGACTTAGAGTATTCGTGCGGATTCCGGTGATTCTGGGCGAGGTACGTTCCCCAGGCGCGATTTTCATTGTCGTCCCAGTTGTGATAATCCTTGTGGCCTTTATCGTACACGCGGACCTGAACGCCTTCTTGAGGTGTGGGCGTGGCCATGATCGACAGAGGCGCGGCAAGGGCAGCGGTCATAAAGAGCGAAGCGAGGTAAAGATGTGGACGGTGCATGTGGTCTCCAGAGTCAGGGTGTCCGCTGAGGAATGCGGCAGCCACAACTATGCACGGAGAGCCCGGTTGAAAGATGTCTCAAACAGCACACAATGGTGGCGACTGCGGATGGTTAGAGGCATTTAATCGACAGCGGACGGACGCACAGTCCGAGGCGCGTGCCTCACTGTCGCCCAGTTCAGCAACGCCAGCACGATCGTCGCGACCAGGATCAGGGACTGGCCAAAATCCACGCGGGTTACCAGAACCACGCATAAAATCACTCCAAGCACGGCCAAGAAATTTCCTACGGGCAAACGAAACATTGCGTTTGCGCCTTCTGGTTCTCTGCGACGCAGAATTGGCAGTGCAGCGCATCCTACGCCGTAATAGAGAAGCCGGGCGACGGCTGACAGCGTCACATTCCATTTGAATTCGCCGATGAGGGCGAATGCCCAGACCAGGGTGGCGAAGACGAGGATCGAGATGTAGGGGGTGTGAAAGCGCCGATGGATGGCGGCGAAGGCTTTGGGGAAGTCTCCTCGTTCGGCCAGGGCGAAGGGCACGCGGGGCAAGGCGAGAATTTTCGCGCTGAGATATCCGTAGAAGGAGATCAGTGCGCCGATGGCAACCAAAGCTGCGCCAACCGGACCGACCGCGAATCGCGCCACGTCGGCGAGGGGACGCTGGCTGTGCGCAGCATCTGGCAGGACTCCGACGACGACCCACTGGATGAACGCGTAGATCACGGTGCAGAGCAACACGGCGGCGAAGAGGGCAAAGGGAGCGTCGCGCCGCGGATTCTTCGCTTCGCTCATGGGCGCCAGCGCAGTCTCGAATCCGCCGTAGGCGAAGGCCAGAAGCAGCATGGCCTTCAACCACTGGCCGGTGCCAGCCGACGCGATTGGTGGGCTTGCGATATTCCAGTGATGGTGTTGGAGCACGAACAGACCCAGGACGATGACCGCAAAGAGTGGCACCAGCTTGGCTGCAGTAAACAAGTTGCTCACGTCGGTCCCGGCACGCACACCGCGGACGTTGATGAAAGCTAGAAGCCCTACCAGTAGGGTGAGAATGAGAGCCCGGGGCAGGGGATCTTTGGCGTGCGGGAAGAACTCGCCCAGATAGACCACAAAAAGATTGGCGTTGGCGGCGGGAGCGGCCACTTGACCGAGCCAGAGCATCCATGCCGTCTGAATTCCCATGAGACGCCCGAAGGCAACGCGGGCGTAGAGATAGGGACCACCAGCCTGCTGAAAGCGCGAGGCGACTTCAGCAAAGCAGCCGATGATCACGCTCATGCCGGCGCCAGCCGCGAGCACAGCGTAAGGACTGTAGTTGCCGACAAGGCCAGCCACGGCGGAAGGCAATCCAAACACACCGCTGCCGATGATGGAGTTCACGACCAGCGCAACCAGGCTCCAGCGGCCGATTGCACGGATTAACTGGTGCTGAGGGGTGATTTGCGCCGTTTCTGTCATCGCGTGTTTTTATCACAGATTGCGGAGATCCTGCCGTGAGCGTAGTCGAAGGCGGCGCCGTCTTCACGTGGTCTCAAGTGACCTTGGAACAACTGGAGAGTGCACTATTGGCTGCGGTAGAGAATTATGTGCGGGGAACGAAGCCGCCGCAGTCGAAGGCCTATGCCGCGGTGAACGCGAAAAGCCTGGCCAGTAGCGGAGTTCAGCAGCATGGAGAGCGGAAGGTTACTCTTAGACCAAAGTAATTGACGGAATTACCAAAGCGCATGATCGTGGGACATCTATCCGCTTGCTACTGCCGATGAGATGTTCTAACCACGCAATTCAAACCCAACAATGGCCACGGGAATCGATCCACCGATGGACGACCTTCATACACGGATGATGCGAGTTACCGAAGATTTGCGCGTGATTCAGCGCGAACTGAATTGCGCCGCCATGCAAGCGCCCAGCGATCCGGAACTGATGGAAGCCCTGAGCGCGCTGCCTGAGACCGAAGCCATCCAGGTTTTGTGTAAGGCGCTCGATCAGATGCGCCACTTCCTGTGGTTCTATACCCAGGTGATGAGCAACGACCCTGAACTCGGCGACAAATTGCGCCAGTCGAATGCGTCGAAGACGATCGACGACGGCAAGGTGGACACGTCCTTTCTTGATCAACTCACGCGGGCCGATGAAGCTCTACTCTTGCGGTACATGTCGGAAGCCAAAGAGCGCAAACCGAACTAAGCTGTGACGCCGTGGACGATCGTTCTCTTTACCTCTCCATCCGGACTCAGAACCACAAGGTCGGCTTCCGTGCCGGTGGCAAGCCGCCCGCGGTTTCCAAGGCCAACAGCTACGGCAGGATTCAGCGTTGCCGAACGGACCCCATGTTGCAGGCTCCAGCCGGCGAATTTGGTCACGTTACGCACGGCGCGATCCATCGTGAGGACGCTGCCAGCTAGTTGGTTACCCACCATGCACCGGCCATCCTTGACTTCGACTCGTATGGGGCCGAGTTGGTAGGTGCCATCGGGCATGCCCGCTGCGGCGGTGGCGTCGGTAATCAACACGGCGCGCTCGATGCCTTTCGCTTTCAAAAAAAGTTCCACCATTTCCGGTGCGACGTGAATTCCATCCGCAATGATGTCGGCGGTAAGTTGCCCGTTGGTCAGGGTTTCCCCAAGGATGCCAGGCTCCCGGTGGTCGAGAGGACGCATGGCGTTGAAAGTGTGCGTTGCATGGCGGGCGCCAGCCTTCACCGCGGCACGCGCGGTTTCCATGACGGCGTCCGAGTGGCCGATGCTCACGCAAACCTTGCGCCGCGCCGCCTGCGCGATCACTTCGATGGCTCCGGGCAGTTCCGGCGCGATGGTCATCATGGTTACGTGTCCGCGCGCGGCTTGCCAGAGGCGTTCAAAGATTTGCGGTGTCGGCTCCACGAGATTTTCCGGAGGATGAACGCCACGGCGCTTGTGGCTGAGAAACGGGCCCTCCAGATGAATGCCGAGCGGCCGAGCCTGGACCGCGTCCCCATTGGGGGAAGAGTGAGTCTCTTCGATGGCATCGGCGAGCCGGTCCAGCGCCGTGCAGGTCTGGTCAAGCGGCGCGGCAACGGTAGTAGGGAAGTAGCCGGTAACGCCATGCTCCGTCAGGAATTCGTTGAGGCGGGGCAGTTCGGCGAGTGACGTTCCCATGACATCGACTCCGGCGCCGCCGTGCATATGGATATCGACGAAACCTGGCGCCAAAACTGCGCCGGGAAGATCGCGGGTAAAATCAATCACAGTCGCATTCTTCGGAATTTCCTGCTCAGTGCGCGACGAGACGGCACGAATGAGTCCGTCTTCGATAAACAAGAGCGGATTCAGCAGTTCTTCCTGCGGCGTAAAAAGACGATCAGCGCAAAGGACGATCATAGTTTGTTAGTTACAGATGAGTTAGTGGAGGAAGCGTTTGAGTCTGGTGCGCCACCAGTGTAACGCGAAAAATACAGAGCCCGCACGAGGGGCCAGCCAAACGAAGCGATGTTATAATCTGAATGCCTATCGAGAAACAAACACGCACGGGTGGAAGGTCTTTCTTGTTGCCGCCCGTAGCGCCGTCGGGGAGTGGCTCAGCCTGGTAGAGCACCTGGTTCGGGACCAGGGGGTCGGAGGTTCAAATCCTCTCTCCCCGA